>Ga0123353_10011258_pt1 | contig 12586 bp, 4 predicted proteins | sample TergutLab28metaG_3_FD_92763 | JGI IMG/M metagenome (GOLD analysis project Ga0123353, IMG submission 92763) | Labiotermes labralis P3 segment gut microbial communities from Petit-Saut dam, French Guiana - Lab288 P3 | ecosystem: Host-associated > Arthropoda: Insects > Digestive system > Gut ... | reverse complement strand
TTATATTATATTATATTATATTATATTATATTATATTATATTATATTATATTATATTATATTATATTATATTATATTATTGTTACTAAATACAAAATTATGAGATTTGTCTTCTGTTCCTTTTTCTAAGACTTTTGCAGGGTTCTGTAATACTCAGATGCGATTAGTTTCCGGGCGTGGCCATGTTGATGATACTGATGATGGTGATGTGGACCGCCGTGCGTGACTGACATAGCAAGTGGCGATGCGTGACGCCGTAAACAGTTCCACATCTAACCACTGGTATTATTTGGAACGTACCTCGCTGCAGAAACAGGCTATGAACCATTTCAAAGCTACCTTGACAGCTGAATATCACCAACACTATCCAAAGAAAGTGACAAGCATTAAGCATCCTTTAAAGTCTGCCTAGAAATTACAAACACAGAACTGCTGCCTTCACAAAAGCAATGTGACTTCGAAAGTTTGCTAAATATTAATTTTCATACAAAATAATGATTAGCGATCTAATGCAGCAATTCTAAATTATTTAATCTGAGCTACTTAAGCATGTGAACTTGAACTCCCAGCACATTTTGTCACAGCCGCTGTACTTCGAACGCTAACTTCAGTTGAATGGATCACTATCGGAAGTACAATTACATGAGGAACGCGTTAATATTTAAAATTGCCGCCTTCCTGTTCACACGTTTATCCATACTTCGTTGCTTATGTGATTTTATCGCGTTGTGGGACTTCTGCTTTCTTCATGGTGTCTGAGGTTATTCTTGTTTCTGAGGGATATTTCCTTTTTAAATATTTCTGTTCAGGTCCTCTTGTGCTCCTGTTACAGATCTGAACGGTGGCCAATAATGGTCCCAGACCTCACTGTGAGAGCAAAAGTTCAAGTGTAAGATTTTAATCGTCAAATAATCACACACGTTCACGTGTTCTGAATGTCTATATTTACGCGTATTAAAAATTACAAATTAGGCGTTTAACGTACCGAAACACTTTAGATGGTTCACGTACCTCCTGAAATGTTGGGCAGGTAACTTGGCCGGCAAACTCGAATTCACAATTAAGTAATGTGTTGCTCGACCATGTTGCTCTTGCACATTACATTGCCTTGCACGCAAAGTACGGCAGTTGACAGCGTACCGAAACACTGCACCTTTAACTACGCACCTTCGCATAAACTGTTCATTTACCTTCGCCAAAACACTTCACTGCCTGCGACATATTTTCCTGCGGTCCTGCCCACACAATGTCAAGCGTACGGTCCACTAAATTCAACACATCAATTATTATCTCTTCCGAATAAACAGTTTCTTTGCACTTCGTCAGTGGTCTCCTTTATCAACACTCGTGCTTTAGACGTCTAATGTCAACTATAGTGGTCGCACCGCACCGCCAACCTCTAAAGTTTCATTTCATACATTTATTCAACAAATATATGTACTGAATATTTTAAACATGGTATATACTCCCCGTTTTTTTCTCTTAAAAATGCAGTTTGTTTCATAATTCTAACGTATTTGGTTCCTGTATTATTCATATTTTATATACAGGATGTGCTAAAATTAAAAAAATAATTCCGGCGCCAAAAGGTTAATACAATATTAACCTACAGATTCATCAACACTGCGATAAATTGTGTTACCCATCGAAACGATGCGAATCGGAGGCTTCTCTTATCAGCTCAGCGGACTACGGGACAAAATATTACATTCGAGACGGAACATATGTAATGATCACGCGCGTAAATAGTACAATTATCTTAAGATGATGCATCCCATTGTGTTATCAATTATATGTATGTTCAGTGTACGGTCACACACAGCGTTACAAGTTAATTAGGCAACATATTTCGGCTTATTTTCCAAGCCATCATCAGGCCCTACTTTAAGACCTTTACTGAATACCTACAACTGCAGTAGGAATGAGAACCGAGATGACAAACTTCTTCCGCCTCTGCACTTCTCCAGACACAACATGCATTCTCAACTGTCCAGGATATGTACCTCCGTAGGGACTAGAATACAAGACAGGATAACAGACTGCCCTGTTTACGTTTCTATAGCTAAATAAAGCATAGCTGTGTACATGACTTTACGAACGGATCTTGACGAGGTTCCACGGAATTCTAAAATTATTTTAGATAAAACACGGATGAATCAACAGCAAAACAGGCAAAAAAATTACAAATTTTGCGAAGTATTAATGTAAGTCACCCCTTATCTTGTTCATTATGCACTTTAGAGTAGCTGTTATTTCGATATTCGTAACCTTCTTGCCCAGAACAGGAATTAAATTACACAGCAGAATCATTAACTTGTGAACTGCGTTGAGATATTTGGACGTGAGACATTTGCTATTGATTGAATGTAATGAGTAAAAAAATCCACAGCGAGTAACATACATGTAAAAAATATAGCAGGAAAACGCAAAGACATTGGTGATGGTCTGATTATTGCCATTATTTCAGTAACAATTGTATGGGTGGTACAGACGGAGCGGATTGTAAAAGAAATTTTGAATTCAAACTTATGACACATTGCCTAGCCTGCCTGCCTGCCTACACAAGGCAATTCACAACTCACGTTCTGATAGCATCTGCCCCCGTGAATATAAATCCTCCACACAGGGGGGAGAACTGAAGCTCGCGGAGAGAAATGGACGGAACTGATCAAAGAGAATATAAGAAGGAGATGACTACACACTTCACGTTCCATACACGTGGTATGCAAAGTGGGTGAAAATGAGAGGGAAGGAGTAGTAAACACTCAATATTACAGGTCTTTGACGATGGTGTATGACTCATTGACACAATCTCACTTTTTTGGACTTTGTCCTAAGTCAACATTACAAAAAATGACGTTTCGGTAGCGTTTCTACTTCCGCCTTCAAGTAAAGAAGCACCTAACCGGATAGACCCCTTAGATCGAGCTATTGTTAATGGGTTGATGGGAGGAATTTATTTGGGGAATAGCGCGATCTAAGGGGTCCACCAGGTCAGGTGCATCTTTACCTGAAGAAAGAAACAGAGCCGGCTGCCGAAACATCGTTTGTTAAATTTATACGGTGGACAAAATCCAAAAAAATAGGTGACTGTGTCTATGAATAATAATACCCGTAAATCAAAGTCTGCCTGCCTGTTCCCTCGATGACGTCTTAATAGCAACGACTTACAACGTGAAAGAAGCTTTGCAGATCCTAAAGTAACTAGCAGAAGGAGAGAACAACGAGACGGCTGTTGTCATGGTGGGCAGTCCTCTCGTTGCCAATGGACAGCCATGTGTTCATTTTTCCGCAACTGTATTACCCGTTAACCGCTGCGGAAACGTTTATACGCAACAGCCAGGGTAAATTGTATCTTGAGTCTGGTGCACGAGACACTGTGGCCAGTAATCTCAGTTCATCGTGCAGAATACAGTTATCGGGGCAAAGCACCTGAACTCACTTCCCTGTTTTAGTCGCGTTCGAACATTCCGAAAAGCGACTGTTAGCTTCGTCATGTCTGTCCGTCTGTCCGCAACGGAACAACTCGGCTTCCACTGGACCGGTTTTCATGAAATTTGATATTTCAGTATTTTTCGAAAATCTGCCGAGGAAATTCAAGTATCATTAGAATCTGATACGAATAGGGGGTATTTTAATTGAAGATCCATGTACATTTATGAAAATATGTCGCTGAATTCTTCTTGGAATGGGAAATATTTCATACCAAGGTTGTAGAGAAAATCAAAACACACATTTTATGTTCCATAACTTTTTTTTTTTCGAAAATCGTGCCGTTCATGAGAAAATGTGACCAGAGAGACCACAGATGACAATATGGCACATGCGCGTTGCATGCTGGATAACTAAGGTTACTAATACACACTCAGAATATGTAATACTTACTGCTTTTTCACCGCAACAATGGTTACGCGAACGAGCCTCAATAATATGTTATGCCTACATTGCCTGTCTTGTTATCTCTCCATCAGTTCAGTGGTAGTACCGTTCTTCGTTATACCATTACGAACACAGACTGCGTCAGTTTTATCTGGCGGAGTGCTAAGAGAAATGCTAGTTCCGCCATGGTGGTGATGGTCCCTAATACGTCATACGATATTCGTCGAGTTTCTACATATCTTTATCTCAATGACAAATTGTGAGGTATAAATCTTATACTTACTCTATGTACTGGTTTTAAAACCATTTTTCTAAAATTTCAGCACCTGTCTGCCACTTCAGTTTCGAACTCCTGTACTCACTCGCTCTACTCGTACGTGCCCAGCGCTTCCATCTCTGAATATAATTATCCCTTATTCTTAGGTATGGCTGCATTTTTCACGTCGTGTGCCAAGTTACTTCTACGAAAAGACAAACTAAAAGTTGTTGGATGCTTTTTTCTGGGTTTAAATTAAGAACAAATAGTCTTCGTATGTAGCAGCTGTTATGTTGGAACTAAAGCGATTTCTCTGACCAAAAGAGAATATCTCATATTAATACACTTGGCCACTGGGTTTCTGAGGTCTAAAGGTCGCCGCTGCAGACGGTCCGTTTCCCTTCGCAAAAAGACGCTGCAGCAGTTAATGTACCCCAGGGACGTGACATAAGGCGCAGCGCCTAATTGAAGTCTTACTTATATCTCTGTTATGAGAAGGAGGTTACAACATACGCAAAGCTTCGAACGCATTTGCCACTCAGGTATAGGCCCCGGTCAGTTCAGGACCTTTAATTATGACGTGTAATGAAAAGAATCTTAATGCTGTTCCACGCATTTGCAACGACCATCGTGGCAGTATACCATTAAGTTTTGCACCTGGGCTTAAGAAACACTAAATCTTTTCTTCCGAGTTTAATACTGTGGATACTATAAAGTACCCTAAGCAACTGATCTCCCTCCTTCCTGTCTTCATCTGCTCGTTTTTGTTTTATTATATTCTAACATTCTGACTTTTTCTCTTTTCTTCTGTCATTTTTTCTCACTTCTCGTTCTTGTTTTTATCTCCCTCTTTCCTCTCCACCTTCCTTACCTTCTTCAATTTACTTTCTTTTCCTTTCTCTCTTTCCTCCCTTTTCCCGTCTATTATTTTCTCTCTTTTTCATTCATTCTTATTGACTCTTTCTCAATTTTCGTGGTTCCTGTATTCAGCTTTCTCCTCTATTTCTTAACCTTTTAAAGCCTAACACTTATTTACCATACCACCGGTTTTAACATTCAAAAATTCTACATGGTGCTCACATTGCGTTCAAGTGTTTTGTATGGACTTGCACCTAGCAAAACATTAAGAGACTGGTCTCGTATAACTGAGGTAGAGAGTGTTTACTGCGCGGTCCGCACTGAGTACCTACATAAAACAGGCAAATTTCGTCTTTAAAGGGTTATTTCCTCATATTACTTACTGCTTGCTTATTGTTGTTTTTTTGGCATTGCTGGATACGTAACATATGTTAATTACAATCGGTCCTGGAGTCTACAAAAGTCGCAGGCATAACACGTTAGCAACAGAATGACAGGATGTGAAGCAGGTCATATTGGTGCCAAGAATTACGCAATTTTTTTCAAACAATCGAATGATTTGGATGCTGGCTGGAGCGGAAACATCACCCAACCTAAACTTGAGCACAATGACGATGCGCCGGTTTAGACCGCACAGGTAAAGTTTGAGGCTCCCAGTTTTTATGACAATCGGCACAAGAAGGTGGATGTCAGGCCCATGTACCGGCTGCCTTTACCCCCAGGAAATATTCCTGGAACTCATTTCTGTTAAAGGCTGAATCGACTCCAAGACTATAATGCTGGCGAAGGCTTATGCTAATGAAAAATTCCGATGCCATTATCGTGAATCGAACCCGCGACCCTCCGGCTTTTGTCGCAGTGCCTTAACCAAATGCGCCGCCAGGGCACGTCTTTAATCATGTATCAAAATACAATTTTTATGTCACCAAGCCTATATAAAAAATGCACGTTGTATGTTGTGTTTCTTCAGGCCGTTGTAATTAACTTCACTTGTCTTGTCAATGAAAGTTCATGACAGGCCTTTCTCTAACCTCATCGCGGCAGCAAGCTAGCAGAAAGCGCCCCTCGCACTTTACATATCTGGGTCCACATGCACTTAGATAAACACCGACATGACTGCGCCAGTCAGGATATCTACATGATGTTCCGAGTGTCGAAACGGATGTCTTCAAAATACAAGACTAGAGCGTTTCGCGTTCGGAGTTTTTTTTTTTCCAGTACAGTTTACGACGTCGACTTAACGCGCATCGTTATCATGTCGTTCTCTGTAGCGCATGACTGACAACATTTACGCTAACCTAAAAAACTGAAGAATAATAAAAATTTATTTGACCATGACGTCGCAAGCAACTTTCTGTGTAGGAATGACAGCTGTAAACACAAGCATTGTCTTGACGCTCCCAGCGGAGGTGGCTCTTCTTCGTATATGGCACGATATGATATATTAATATATTTATTTACTGCAATTGGATTTCCTCCCGGTGGCAGTGGTCGGTAGACTAGTACAAAAATAGAAAACAGACAACACAAAAGGAGAAACAATACATTTAAAAAATGCAAAACCACATAATGCATAAAAGAGAAAACAAACACAAACAACAACAAAACATAAAAAGAATGTTAAAAAACATGAGTAATTAGAAAATAACAAAGAGAAGCTAATAATAATGACACAACGTACTGCACAGAACATACATACAGCTACGTAACTATAAATAAATCAAAATACATTTCACCAAATATCGTCTATGATAGGCAAACGTAGCAATAAAGCAAACAGAAGTAGTGGAAATATTACAAAATTGCAACATACACTGACAACAGGCGCAACAACCCAAATGAGACGGAGGAGGAGGAAGAAGAAGAAGAAGAAGAAGTCTAACCAGTTCGTCAGCTTTATCCGGTATCATAGGTAGTGTTCTTTGGTATCAATAAATAGTTTCGAAATATATAACGCAAGTGGCCAAACACAAATTCTCGACAAAACACAAACGTGGTGACCAAACTTATGTCATAAGCAAACTCGACACCGTGACCCAGTCACACACAGCCACAAACATTATGTCTCCTACTATAGTTTCATACAGTGTACCTGTTACACCTCGCTTTTACCTCTACCATCAACGTACAAGAACCAAATTTTCGATCGTCTACTTCAAAACTGGGCAATATTTATTTATTTCGCCCAGGCACACATCTTGAAATTAAATTTTTTCTGCTTGTTCCTAACGACGTAGGTTGAGGGTGTTTGAGAATATAGTGTTGAGGAAAGTGTTTGGGGCTAAGAGGGACGAGGTACCGGGGAAGCGGAGAAAACTACATACTGAGGAGCTTAATGATCTGTACTCCTCGCCCAATATTGTTGAGGTGATCAAAGCGAAACGAATGAGATAGGCGGGATATGTAGAAGAGAGATGTACACAGGGTTTTTGTGGGGAAACCTGAGGGAATGAGATCACTTGGAAGACCCAGGCGTAGATGGGAGGATAATATTAAAATGAATCTTCAGGAAGTGGGATGCAGGGGCATGGAATGGATCGAGCTGGGTCAGGATTGGGACAGGCGGCGGGCATTTGTGAATGCGGTAATGAACCTTCGGGTTCCATAAAATGCGGGGATTTTCTTGACTAACTGAGAAACTGTCAGCTTCTGAAGGACTCTGCTCCATGGAGCTTGTTCCTAACGCATACACAAGCAGCAATACTACCAAAGCTGTGCACAATGCTTGCTATTACTCGACACAAGGAAAAGGCAGGGGTCAGTTGGGGTTTGTTTTCGTGGTGACAGAGCGCAGAGGAGGAAAAGTGGTCACCAGACTATGTCTTGTAAGGCACATGAATTATTCATGAGTGCGTGCACAGTTGCTCGCAAATCTGAAATGTATCAGCCTGTCCTGCCTAACACTACGACATAAAGACTAAACTACTCAGTACCCAAAAATGTTATATTCACACATATCCGGGAATTACGTGCTTAATGACTTGTCTCAATATCGCCGTCTCTCTAGCATTTAAATAACACCTCGCAGATTATTGGGTTACAAACGTAACAACTTCAAAGTACATCGAAATATAGCAGCCTTTATGAACTGTCGCAAAGAACTGGTAGTGTTCCTTGCATAACAAATAATACGCAAAAATACTTTCAGCTAAATATTTTGGGAACGAAAAATATGCAATATAATTTACCGTCTAAGTTTTCAATTTTTTTCTCCAAATGCAGTCGAACTGCCCAATCAAGAACAGTTTGTCACAGAGTAAATAACTAACGTTAAGCCTATTACACAGTAGAACCAAGGGGGCAACGTATGTGCAAATGTAACACTGATGCACGTAGCGTCTAGTTATCCAGCATGCAATGCGCATGAGCCCAATTATACTGTCGTCTGTGGCGGGCCCCGCTCTACCATATTTTTCCACATTATCTCACAAACGGCACGATTTTAGAGTGGAAAATATTTTATGAATATTAAGAGTGTGTTTTATTTTGTCTACAGCTTTTGTCTGAAACAATTCTCATTCTACGAAGAATTCAGCGAGATATGATAATAAATGTACACAGGTCCTCACATAAAGTACCCGTTATTCTTCTCAGAATTTGATGAAACTTTAATTTTCTGGACAGATTTTCGAAATATATTTAAGTATCAAATTTCATAAGGATTCGTTGAGTAGGAGCCGAGTTGTTCCCTGCGGAAAGACAAGAAGATAGACAAACATCACATGCCTAATATTTGCTTTAGGCAATTTTTGCGAACGCGCCTAAAGAGTGTAGGTGCTGAATACCTAAACTCCAATTCATGTCTCCATCACGTGACACGCACATCACAGTTTGGTGTACACTGGTGCCATATGCCACCACATATTCTCATTACACTGTTTCGGATGTTGATCAATAGCCTCATGCATTTACAACATCGATTAAACAGTATTAGACTAATTTTTTCTGTTATAGAAACGGAAGAAAAATCGGAGTGTTGGATGAACTTGAGACGACCAAAGAGGCGGCGGGCTTCGAAGGAAAGAAGGTAAGTTATTGACAGGTTGTTTGGTGTAGTGCAGATGTACGACCCCCGTCTGAGGAACATAAAACTTCTGGTTTTTGGTTGGGCTTCCGACAAGAACACGTCTGTTTTTACTTGCGATTATGCGCACTTACCATGTAACATTTTCTGAAGCTACTGGACTTTCTCCAGCCCTCCTTTTGTCCCATCAATGCTTTAGTCTCTCTTTTAAAAGTGGTCAATCAATATGTCAATTAAGTAGCATTGCCAGATGAACGTCTTATGTGGTTCTGGAAGAATGGTTCAAAGAACAACTGCTTTGGTTATGCAAGACAATTTGCCTTCTGTTTGGTCATGTGCTGCAGGCTCAGAGTACACTGTGTTAGTACTTAATTCAGTTCAATAGATAAGTGTGTAATTAATTCTGTACACGGAACTGTTGATAGCAGCTAAGGTAATCAAGAAAGGCTCTACGTGTAGAAAGCCAACAGAAAAAGTCTGGCACGAAACCACCCACCAGATCCCATCTACCGTCTGGTCAATAATGTTTACATCTTCTCCCTAAATTTTAAACTGAGACATCCGCAGGTGTGTTGAATATAAGCTAAAATAAAATAAAAAACATATTTAACACAGACACAACTTTGTATTTTATTAAATTATAATCTAATATAATTTTATCCTCTCACCTAGCTCCATGAAGAGGACATTTCCTAATCCAGTTCAAGAACAAAATTTTGTAAGCAATTCTAATTTTACCAACGTGTGCTGCATGATTACCCGAACTGCATTTTGTCATCCTAAGAGCATAACGTGAATAAGAAACTGTACAAATCATAACGCTCCTCAATGTGCCGGTGATTCTCTGTGCTCTATTGTTACTTCGTCGCTGGTTCGATCCCAGCTGGTGTCATTGGAATTTTTCATTTACATAAAATCCTTCCGATCGCACTATGGCCCTGGGGTCGACTCAGCCTCTAACAGAAATGAGTGCCAGGAGCATTTCCTGGGGGTAAAGGCGGCCGGTATGTAAGGCTGACAACCTTACCATCCTGAGCCGTTATCGTGAAATCTGGAAACCTTAGCTTCCTGGAACCCTCTGGGCCACTCCAGGCCTGTAACGGGACTGTTTTACCTTACAATTGAACACAGTAACTGTCTAGCTACACAGCTCATAAACTGCGTTTTCGCTAACACAACAGCAGACATTTTGAGCTCTACTACAGTCCTTACAGTCAAACAACATAACTATGTTCCAGAACAGTAAGTATTTGTTGCAACCACTGATGTTTCGTATTTGAGTCATTCGACTTTAATCCCGTCCAAGAGTAACAGCAATTTGTAATTTTCGAAGTCTCTCAAGACAATTTCCCATTTAACTAGGTAAATTACCGATTGTGTGCCAGGTGCCCGTTTTATGTCACATGATCGATTACGAACGGACTCCTTTACAACTCAATCAATATCATACAGTCGATATAGTAACTATACTACAGGCCAGACGACAGAAGAATCTTGGTTCGATTCCCTCCATTGGCAAGACTTTCTCCTTTCCAATGCTTTCAGACCGAATCTGAACCCCCACCCAGGCTCCTATTCAATGCGTATCGGAGGCCCTTCTCTGAGGCAAGGAGGCCGGAGTGTAAAGTTGGCCACTCACCTTGATCTAGTAGCAAGGTTAAGAATGTGTGAAGCTGTACCTCCCATCTCCGCGATGGTACTTCATTAAATACAAGGACCAGACTTACCTTGAACATGATTAACATCGGAACCATTAATTATGCCAACGAAAGGCGTACTCTAAACTCCTCTGTTCAATACTGGGTGTCCTACATTTCTACCTCCTGGTGCATATGTTACACAGAGCTCCTTTGAGAATGCGAATTTGTTGCATTCGTAAGACACTCTCTTTCCATCGAAATCGTGGTTATATTTCAAAATTTCATCTCTCAAATTAGGGAGTCCCTATTCTTATGTAACTGTGACGTTATAAAACTTAATTTTACAATTACATGCATTATCACGTCGGGCTCAGTGTATTGCCGTTTCTCAGTTTAGACGTACGCAGCTCGAGTGTTGGCTCAAATTTTCCTCAATAACGCCAAGAAAGCGATTCGCGTCTGTAACTGACATTATCACGTAATGTCTCAAAAGGCAGTTCACTACCTCAACAACAACACGCACTAACTTCATCGCGTAAACGGAGGACTTTATAATACAGCAATTCTTACTTCACAAAGTACAAGACGAAGTTAAACACAAGTCTATTACATGTCAAAGACTAATTAAAATACGCTTATATATATATATATATATACACATACACACACACACACATTATATTTCCACAGTCGACAGTTTATTGTTACTTTATCTATGAACTACAGAACACCTGTAGCTGTAAGTGGCCAAAAATAAGAATGTAGGAGAAAAATTAGGGGAAAACAGTTGATCCAGGCGACGCACTTAAGTAGGTCTAACAAATTTCTTGGAACAGCCTTATATCAATCTTGCATTTAATGCCTCATTTAGGAAAAGGGGGTCCATTCTGAGCTGCAGCACAGTGGCTCAAGACTTTTCTAGAATGACCCGTAAGCTGTAGGCTGACGGCGCTATTTATCACGGTCAATTAGCGGCGACAGTAGTGAAGTGCTTGTAGCAGTTCTTCCTCTCTGTCCATTTAGTTGAACACACCGCCCGCTTACTTCGCTCCCAAGCCGTATCGCTTACATCAATCTCCCTCCTCTGCAGACCACTGCATCTCCCCCTACTACTGTTCTCAACGCATTACACATATTTGCATTAGTTTTGGAGGCGGTATTAGATAGCATTACTCGACACAGTACTTGCGAACGAGACGGACAACGAGAGTTACATTCCCGGGTAAGGGCATCAACATTTCCTGGACTATCATACACAGCTGGTTCCGGTTTACCCCTCTACTTCTATTGGGTATCACGAGCTGATTCTGTGAGGGTAAACAGCTTGAGGTTTGAAGATGACTACCCTCACCTCTATCTAGTGCTGACAATTCAGAATAAGCGGAGAATTACTTCCATTTCACTTGCACCGTTATGGCATAGTGCTCAGGCATATACATGCCATGAAAGTGCAATACGAACTATGTGCATGTAGCACGCAAGCACTAAGGTACCAACTTTCGGGAGACATTAAATTCGAATCAGTACCTGCAGACCGGCTATTATTCTGTGTGAGATTTTCAGTGCTTTCCCTCATTCAATCCTACTGAATGTTCAGGTAAAGGTAAAGTTTACCCTAGAACAGGTCACGAAAGCCCAGAGGGGTGTAGATGTATAGCTCTACTCTTCCTTCAACCTCGACGCTAAATAGGGGTGGGTGGTCATCGCCACGCACCGGCCGTTTTACCACTGGGAAAGAACCGGCACCCATTGTATAGGAGGCTGGGGGAGCCCCAGGGCTGGTCTGAACGGGTGCAGAAAATCTCGACCCCCCCCCCCGGAATCCGATTCCCGGACCGCCCCGCGAGCCAAACCCCTCACTACGCTTTCGCGGCCGCGAATGTTCAGGTGTGTTAATAGTATGCACATCTGTGCATTAATCAGCAATTTA
>Ga0123353_10011255_pt1 | contig 12587 bp, 7 predicted proteins | sample TergutLab28metaG_3_FD_92763 | JGI IMG/M metagenome (GOLD analysis project Ga0123353, IMG submission 92763) | Labiotermes labralis P3 segment gut microbial communities from Petit-Saut dam, French Guiana - Lab288 P3 | ecosystem: Host-associated > Arthropoda: Insects > Digestive system > Gut ... | reverse complement strand
CGACGAACTTTCCCTCCAAGTTGCTTTCAGTGGTACGGCTTCGTTCTGGCTTGTCAACAATGGTACGTTTGGAGACGATTGGAGTTACAATGACGACACCGGCTTTGTAACCTACGGCATTGGCACCGGCGGCGGTGGTGACTCGTCCGTTCCCGAACCCGCTACGCTGGTGATGTTGGGACTCGGATTTGTGGGACTCGGCTTGGCTCGACGGCGAAGGAAGTAATGTTGCGCTCTAAAGCATATTAAGAATTGGTCTGGATTCAAGATTCGTCCGAAAAGTCCACCAGCCCTCTCCCAGAGGGAGAGGGGACTATGGAATGTGTCCAGAGCAATTTTTAATACGCTCTAACGCCTGACTGCATGGAGAGTTACGCCGAACATCTCTTGGATTTTCTGGACGAGCGGATTTTCCATAGCGGCAAGGTGCCGTTCCCGATTCTCTTTGTATGGCGAAGTCCGATCCGCCGGAGCCGATTCTTCGGAGAGGTGAAGTTCCAATCGTATTTTGACCGACTCGCCCACGGACTGCGACAGAACACTCTGTAACTGTGCCGACCCTTTTTCGCAAAATTCCTTCGATGTCTTGTTGTCGAATGTCGCCACAAATAGATTCGGTCCCTCAAAACGGATAGTCTTGCACTTCATTGCCATGCTTCCCAGCACACCCGGTATCGACTCTGCCGCTTCGAGCCAAATCGCTTTTGCTCGGTCGTCGTTTAGATCGACGAGTCTCGTTGTTGCGACCCGAACGGATTGCGGCGGAGCGATTATCTTTTGGACGGATTTTACTGTCGAGGCAGGCAGTGCCGCTTTGCCACTACGCAACTCTTCCAGCAACGAAGAAATTTGATGAAAATGATCGAGATTTGCAATCCGAATCAGGGCGAGTTCCATTAAAACCCGGCTTTGCGTGCTGCGTTGCATTCGCGTATGAGCATGATCGAGAATTTGCATCGTCGCAAGAATGCGGTGTAATCCCAATTCTGTCGCAAGAGATTTAACCTGATCGAACTGTTGCGGCGAACAAGAGAGAAGCAGATTCGCATCGCCGCCGGAAGCCGTTACGAGCAAATCGCGGTACAGTCCCATCATTTGTTCGGTGAGAATGCCGAAATCGACCCCTTCCGAAGCGGCGGCTTCCAATTCGGCAAAGATTTTCATCGGTTTGCCATTCTGGATTCCATCCAACAGCCGGAACAGCAGTTGATCGTTTGCTGTGCCGAGCATTTCGTGAACGTCGGTAAGCGAAATGTGTTGCGGAGCAAACGAAAGAAGTTGTTCCAAGAGCGATTGGGCATCCCGCATGGAACCGGAAGCGCGACGTGCCAATGTGTCGAAAACGCCGTCTTCCGCCGTAACTTTTTCGTTTTCGGCAATCGAAGCGAGGCGATCCGCAATTTGTTTCGTCTCGATGCCCGCAAAGTCGAACCGCTGACATCGGGACAGAATCGTGATCGGAATCTTCGAGGGTTCCGTTGTACAAAAAATAAATTTAACATGCTCCGGCGGCTCTTCGAGGATTTTGAGAAGTGCGTTAAACGCCTCCTTGGTGAGCATGTGAACTTCGTCGAGGATGTAAATCTTGAACCGCGACCGACTCGGACAGATCGAGGCGTTTTGCCGAAGTTGCCGAATTTCTTCGATTCCGCGATTACTTGCAGCGTCAATTTCCAGTACGTCAATGTCATCGCCGGTGCTGATGCTGACGCAACTGTCGCACGCACCACAGGGTTTTAGCGTGGAACCGTTGACGCAGTTCAGGGCTTTGGCGTAAATTCGAGCGGTGGAGGTTTTGCCGACTCCCCGTGCTCCGGTGAAGAGATAGGCGTGCCCGATGCGCCCCGATGTGATGGCATTGGACAAGGCGTGTGCAATGTGAGGCTGCCCGACAAGTTCGTCGAACGTTTTGGGGCGGTATCGTCTTGCGACAACTTGATAGTTTCCCGTTCCGGCTGAATGATCTTCGTCCATAGTACGTTCATTGTAACGATTCTGTATGAGCAATCAACGTGTCAAGTTGCGGACAAATTTGTTCATTGATCGCATTGTCGGAGAGAGGTTGCAATATAGTTCCCGACAGGATAGAATGGGTGCGCTTTTGGGATTACTCTAAAACATGTCGAATATCGTAGAGATCGGTTATTATCCCGGTTGTGCGTTGCATGGATCGTCCAATGATTACGAGGCTTCCGTTCGCACCTGTATGAAAAAATTACATGTCGAACTTAAAGAACTCGACGATTGGATTTGTTGCGGAGCAACGGCTGCCCACAACATCAATAAAAAATTGGCTCTTGCACTGCCCGCCCGAAATCTTGCCATTGCGGAACGAGACGGCATCAACGACGTTCTTGCTCCTTGTCCGATGTGTTCAATGGAACTGATCCAGGTACGGAACAAACTTCGAGAATCGGAACCGCTGCGGCAGGAAATGTCCGACATTGTGGAAAGTCCTGTCAGCGGCACAACCGAAGTGATTAACCTCATTCAGATTTTTCAGCAAATCGGTCAGGAAAAAATAGCGGCAGCGGTTACAAAAAAATTAGAGGGGTACAAACCCGCCTGCTACTACGGATGCCTCCTGACCCGTCCGCCAAGTGATTTGCAGTTCGACGACTGCGAGCAACCGAGTTCGATGGAAGACCTGTTGCGGTCGCTCGGAGCAGAGCCGGTGGACTGGAATTACAAGGTCGAATGTTGCGGAGCAGGATTGACTCTTGCCGACGATTCGGTCGTCATTGATCTGACCGGCAAGATTCTTCATAATGCCAAAAAGCATGGGGCAAATTGCATGGTCGTTGCCTGTCCGATGTGTCATCTGAATCTTGATATGAAGCAGTCTGCCATTGAGAAGAAACTTGGCGAGAAGTTGCAGTTACCTGTCTATTATCTTTCCGATTTGGTTGGTATCGCTCTGGGACTTTCGGAACAGGAACTCCGCATTGACAAACATTTTGTCAAGCCGTTGGCGGAATGAGAACCGTAGGTGTGCAAGATTGCCAAAATCCCGTCATCCCCGCGGAGACGGGAATCCAGCGAGAAATGTCAACCCTGTTTCTCTAGGACCCCCGCCTGCGCCGAGCGGCGGGATAACACTTGACTGCCTGAACCAAACACTTAATAATGTACATTGTCTCTACAATCGAGAGAACAAATGACCAAAAAGTCCAAAATAACCAACACCATCATTCGCGCATCGGCGGGGTCGGGAAAGACTTTCTTATTGAGCAATACCTTTTTGAACATCCTGTTTCAATCGAACAATCCCATTGGTTCAACGCTCAATACCATTTTGGCATCGACATTCACTCGTAAGGCGGCGGGGGAAATCACCGACCGTATCTTTACGAAATTCGCCGACGTTGCCCTCGAACCGGACAAACGCAAAGAACTTGGTGAATTTTTGTGTTACCCGAAATCGAACGATTTGGAGAAAACGTTACAAACCCTGCTTGCTGAACTCGCCCGAAACATGTACCGGCTGCGAATTGGAACGCTCGATGCCTACTTCAATAAAATCGCAACGGCTTTTTCGCTGGAACTGGGACTGCCGCCCGGATGGACAATGTTGGACGACACCGAGTTTCCGCGGCTTCTCGCCGAAGCCGTCCGCGAAGTGTTCAATGAGTCGAAACGCAACGATGCCAAGCGACTGATGCATCTCCTTCAAAAGGAAGAAGAGTCGGCAAGCATGATGAAAGAACTCGTCGGACTCGCCAAAACAATGCTGCCACTAGTCCGGGAGACCAACCGTGAGAATTGGAACCACGCAACACCGGAAAGACTGGAAAATCAGACACACGATTTGCTTTCCGAAGAAACAATCGACGAACTCTTTGAAAAGATCGAAGCCATCTCTGATGATCAGTTGCCGCAAACCGGTAAGAAAGAACCGCATACGCATTATCTTGGCGCACGGGACGACATCAAAGGAGCAATCTATTCACGAGATTGGAAGTCCTTTTTCAAAAATGGTTTGGTCAAAGCCATTGTGCCGATTCTTGATGATCCCAGTCTCGAATGCAAGTATTCCCGAAAAGATGTCCGAATGGAGGCACCGGAACTTTTCGAGATCGTTCGCACTCTCTTGCCTCATGCAAAAAGCGTACAGATAAAAATACTCATCGGTCAGACACAGGCGACCTACGAATTGCTCAAAATGGTTGCCGAAAAACTGGACGACATTATGGAGCGGGAACGCAAGTTTCGTTTTGAAGACATCACTCGAAAAATTGCCGACTACGGCTTTAAGAATCGGCTTGATTCCTTGCAGCATCGGTTGAATGCAAACACGAAACATCTGTTGCTCGACGAATTTCAGGACACGTCGCTGCCGCAGTGGGAAATACTGGAACCCCTTGCATTACAAGCAGCAGGCGATCACGACGGTACGTATTTCTGCGTCGGCGACGAAAAACAGTCGATCTATTCTTGGCGCGGTGGCGAGGCGGCAATTTTCGGTTCAATGAAAAGCCGGATGGAACAAGGGCAACGTGATCAAAAAATCGACGAAAACACGATGGAGCAAACCCGACGTTGTGCAAAACCGATTGTCGATGCCGTGAATACGTTGTTTGCACAAATACAAAATTCTTCCACTGTCGGTAAGACATGCGCTGCCCCAGAACAATCGAACAAGGCGGGCACACGCTGGCAACAACGTTTCAAACATCATAGTACGGCGAACACGAAGCCCGGCTATTGTGCCTTGGAAGAATCGCCGCTTGCTGAAAATGGGAACAGAGATGAGGCTCATGTTAAATATGTCGTTGAGAGAATCAAGCAACTCGTTTCTATTGTTCAACATCGTTCGGACTTGAAAGAGGGGATTGGCATTCTTGTTGCGACCCAAAAATTTGGAGCGAAAATTGTTTCCGCACTGAAAGAAGAGGGGATCGAAACGACCGGAAACGGTGCCTCGCTCTCGCAATCCCCCGCCATACGATATGTCATTTCGGCACTGGTCTTTGCCGAACATCCGGGCAATACGATTGCAAGATTCCATCTTGCACACAGTCCGCTTGCCAAGATGATCGGACTCGATAGCCACGACGATTCTTACTGTTCCAGAGCAATACGCAACGAATTGGTCAACAAGGGTTACGGCGAAGTGATCGGCGATTATATCAAAGTTTTGTCTGAATTTTGTAATACTGCCGAGTTGGAACGTCTTGAAAAACTGCTCGAAGTTGCCTATCGCTTTGATGAAGTCTCGACGGGAGTCCGCACCCGACAGTTTATCGATATGCTTGAGGACGAACGAGTCTCGAACCAAAACGCCGCAAAGATACAAGTCATGACGATCCATGCTGCCAAGGGATTGGAATTCGATATTGTTGTGCTTCCCGAATTGGACGGCAACCTCAAAGGTCGCCCCGAAAAGATTAAGTGTGTTACCCGAAACAAAATCGTTGATGATTCCACGTCTCCCGTCGATTTCGTTCTACGTTATGTCGGCGAAGAATTGCAGAACACTCTGCCGAAAGAATACCGTGATGTTTTCAACCATCGAGTCCAACGTGTAGTCGAAGAATCGCTCAGCAAATTATATGTCGCCATGACTCGTGCCATCCGGTCGTTGATCATGATTGTTCCCCAGCGCAAGAAAGCATCCGACAGTACAAACTTTGAAAATATTCTGCGAGAACTTCCCGAGACGCAGAATCCGTCTTCGAGAAACATCCTTTACGAAACCGGCGATCCGAATTGGTACAGTGATGTTCCGCAAACGAAACCTGATGCGAAACCTTCGGCGGTGTCGTTTGACGAATTGGAATGTAAACTCGATAAGACAAAGGTATTACATCATGTCTCCCGGATTGTCCCCTCGAAATTGCATACCGAATGGAAGGCAAAAAGTGCTACGAAAACAGACAAACTCCTACAACTTCCCGAAGAAGCCGCCCTGAAGGGAACGTTGATTCACGTTTGCTTTGAACACGGTGTCGAATGGCTGGATGACCAACAAGGCAACAACGACGAAGAACTCTGCGAACTGATAGACGATACGCTCGAAGGTCGGACGATGACATGGACCGTTAATGATATTCTTGCCGAATTTCGATCAGCATGCAAACAGAGGGAAATGATCACTGCGCTTTCTCGTTCCCGATATTTGCCGGATCGCAAGCCGGTTTTGGAACGGGAACGCCGCTTTGCCGTTTGGATCGACGGTAAAATCATGCGGGGTTCGATTGACCGCCTCGTTGTTCAACGCGATCCTTCCGGTGCAGTTTCGAGAATAGAAATTCTTGATTACAAAACCGGCGATTCGACAAACGACATTGATGTGCTTGTTGAAACCTACCGGGAACAGTTGGCTGCTTATCGTCAGGCGGTCTGCGAATTGTACGGTGTCAATGCCGAGATTGTCGATACGACGCTGGTTTTCGTAACACTGGGGAAAGTCGTTACCGTTCCCTCTATTCCAAAGAAAGGTTGACACGATGAAACGCATATTTTTAGGTTGGGAAAAACCATTGCTGGAATTGACGGCGGACTTCCTGATTAAACACCATACGGACATCGACGGTCGTTTGAATCTAAAAAACGTTACCGTCGTTTTGCCGGGAAGTCGGGCAGGTAATCGGCTTGAAGAAATTCTGGCGAAACGAGCGCAGACATTGAACAACAAAACGTGGTATCCCCCGGAATTTTTGACGCTGGAATCGCTCCCGGAAAAATTCTATAAACGGACAAAAACGTTGGCAAATGAAATGATTCGTTGCTTTGCATGGATGGAAGCGATTCGGCAACTGGACGCACAAGACCCCGCACTGCGGGAACAGTTGCTTTCCAAAATGCCAACGAGTTTTGAATCCCGGATTGCTTTGGCACAAATGCTCGACGGTTTACACTACGAACTGGCAGCCGAGGGACTCGATTTCGTTCACGTTGCCGAAACCTGCCGTAAAATAGGAGCGGTGAATGAAATCCCGCGTTGGAGTACCCTTGCCCGATTGCAAAAACTCTATGCCAATGACAATCCCAAAGGGTATCTGGATGAACACGATCTTTGGGACATTCAGGCGGCAAGATTGTATGCGATTGAACAACAAAAACCGCAAGAGCGCGAAAAAATCCGTGTGAAATTGCAGCAAGAGAACAAAAAATTCTACCTTGTTGGTCTCGTCGATATGAACAAATTGCAAAAGAAAATTTTGAAAAACTTCGATTCGTTCATGACGACCCTCGTTTTTGCACCGGAAGAATTCAAAGACCGATTCGATGAATTCGGCTGCCTCCGCACCGAGGCGTGGAGCGAGGCTCCACTTGAAATCGGCGATGACATTGTCCGAATCGTTTTGAAGCCGGAACATCAAGCCGACATCGTGCTTCGGGAAATTGCTGCGCTCGGCAATGCTTATTCCAGTGGTCAGATTGTCGTCGGCGTACCGGACAAACAGGTCATCCCATTTCTGCAACAGCGGTTTGCCCAAGCCGGACTACCGTCGAGACTGATCGAAGGCACATCGCTGAAACGAACCGGGGTGTATCGGTTTCTCGAAGTTCTCTCAAAATTTCTCAAAACGAATCACTATCGGGACTACGCAGAACTGATCCGGCATCCCGATGTTGAGTTGTTTTTGCGGCAACATGTCGATTCGACTAAACAGCAAAACTTCATCAAGCAACTAGATGTTTTTTACAAAGCCTGTTTTCCCGTCTTTGTCCCGGAATCTTGGAAATCGGAAAACGACACATTTGTTTCGTTGCAAGATAATTGGGAATTAGTCAAACAACTTCTTGGTTTTTCCACACCGAACAAAATGCAAGAGGAACGTCCGCTTGTCGATTGGCTCACGACGCTGAAAACGATACTTGATCGACTCTATCAAAACCAGCACAATCAGCCGCAGGTTGGTGAGACGCTGGAAAGTGTGTTACAAAAAATTGAGTCGATGGCATCGTCATTGCGAGGTTTGCCGGAGCGTTTTACCTTTACTGATGCGCTGCAACTGTTTCTTTCGCAGATTGCATCGGGCGCAATTCCTCCCGCCGAGTTACCGGGGGCTATCGAAATGATCGGCTGGCTCGAAACGGCAATGGACGACACGCCCGTTGCCGTGATTACCGGCATGAATGACGGCAAGATTCCCTCTTTTGCCAATTCGGACATGTTTCTTCCCGACGAATTGCGTCAGCAATTAGGATTGACGGACAACCGCCGCCGCTATGCCCGTGATGCCTATTATTTGAATGTCTTATTGGAAACGCGAAAACAGAAAGGAAAGGTTGTGCTTATTGCCGGTCGGCGTTCAACCGAAGGCGATCCTGTGCTGCCGAGTCGGTTTTTCTTTACTTCGGCAGATGCTCGGAAGGTATCGCAACGTATCCAACGTTTCTTCCAAGAAATCCCGCCGAACGTTCCCGTCCGTCTGACCTCCTCGTTCAAGCCGGGCAGTCCGGGAAAACATAAGTTTGCCATTCCGCCACTTCCGCCACTTGCAGAACCCCTCCGAAAAATTTCCGTTACGGCGGTCAAAGATTACAAGGAATGTGCCTATCGTTTTTATTTGAAACACTGCCTCAAACTCAAAAGAATTGACGATACCGATACGGAATTAGGATACGACGATTTTGGGACGATCATTCACAAGATACTCCATCGTTTTGGCATGAAGGACAGTCCCGTGAGAGATTCAACTTTGGCAAAGGACATCGCACATTTTTTTGACGTTGAACTTGACGAGTATGTTCGTCAGTGTTACGGCGAGGTTCCCATGTCCACCGTTGAAATACAGATTGAACGTGCGAGAGAGCGGCTTGCTGCTTTTGCCCAGTGGCAGGCGAAGCGGCGAACGGCTGGCTATGCAATCGTCGATGTGGAACTCGAACTGACGGATGCTACGCCGGTGATGATGGCAGGCATTCAACTCAAAGGACGGATCGACCGAATTGACCGGAGGGACGAAGAACTCGTTGTCTTTGATTATAAAACATCCGACGATTCACCGGAGGCGAAACATCGGTACAAGGATCATGGCTGGATCGACTTTCAACTCCCGTTGTACCATTACATTCTCCGGGAGTCGGGCTATGCCCAATCGAGCGATACAATTAAATTGGGGTATATTACGATTTCCAAAAACGTACACAATGTTCGAGAGAATATGGTCGATTGGAGCGAGTCGGTTGTTCGTGAGGGGATTAGCGAAGCCGAGCGGCTCCTCGCAGAAATGGCGAGTCGTGATTGGCAATCCGTGACTCCGGCGACTCCCGCTCCGAAATACTCTGAAGACTTCGCCTTTATCTGCCACGATGGGGATGTGTTTTGACGAGACGGATGCACCGACCGGTATAGAATGGGTGCCAAGGGGTGTTGATCCTGCCAAATTGGCAGGATTGAATTTTCTCCAAAATCGTGTAAAATACCACTTATTAAAGACTTACGGCAATTTTTCGCTTTTGGCACAAAACTTGCTGTAATAACCAGACAAAGCGGATTACCATTTTACTCACATTTTTCGGAGGAGTTCCTTAACGTGTCCAAAAAACTTTCTTTTGATGAAGAAGCCCGGCAACCATTAGCAGCCGGGGTTACTAAATTGGCTCGTGCTGTCAAAAGCACACTCGGTCCACGAGGACGTAATGCCGTCCTCGATAAAGGCTGGGGAGCACCCAAAATTACCAAAGACGGTGTTACCGTCGCCGAAGAAATCACCCTGCATGATCCCGAAGAAAATATGGGAGCACAGGTCGTCAAAGAAGCCGCAAAGAAAACCAATGACGTGGCAGGCGATGGAACCACCACCGCCACCGTCCTTGCCGAGGCGATCTACCTCGAAGGGCTGAAAATGATCGCCGCTGGTGCCGATCCAATGGCACTCTCCCGCGGCATTGCCAGAGGTTCCGCCGCTGTCTGCGAAGCCGTCGGCAAAATCGCCACACCCGTCAGCGAAAAGAACAAGAAAGAAATCGAACAGGTTGCTACCATTGCTGGCAACGGCGACTCGGTCATCGGCAAAATCCTTGCCGAAGCGTTCGTGAAGGTCGGCAAAAATGGTGTCATCACCGTCGAAGAAGGCAAACAGTCCGAAACCTACGTCGAAGTGGTCGAAGGAATGCAGTTCGACAGAGGTTTTCTGTCGCCGCACTTCGTAACCAATGCCGACGACCAGACCGTCGAACTGGAAGATGCTCTCGTGTTGATTCACGAAGAGAAAATTTCCAATGCGAAGCAACTGATTCCGCTCCTTGAAGCCGTCAGCAAGCAGAGCAAGCCGCTCCTAATTATTGCCGAAGACATCGAAGGAGAAGCATTGGCAACGCTCGTTGTTAACAAACTTCGTGGTTTGATAAAAGTCTGTGCGGTCAAGGCACCCGGCTACGGCGACCGACGCAAAGCGATGATGGGGGACATTGCCGTGTTGACAGCGGCAACGGCAATTTATAAAGACCTCGGTGTGCAACTCGAAGCGGTGAAATTGACCGACCTCGGCAGGTGCAAAAAGGTAACGATTGACTCGAATGACACGACGATGGTGGACGGTGCTGGCAAGAAGTCGGACATTGAAGGTCGCGTCGCTCAAATCAAGCGGGAATTGGAGACGACGACCAGTTCTTACGACAAAGAAAAATTACAGGAGCGGTTGGCGAAACTTGCCGGCGGCGTTGCTCAAATCAATGTTGGTGCCGCAACGGAGACCGAATTGAAGGAGCGGAAGTACCTGTACGAAGATGCCAGAGCGGCAACGAAGGCGGCATTGGAAGAGGGAATTGTCCCCGGCGGCGGCGTTGCACTCCTCCGTAGCGAAAAGGCACTCGATAAGGTTGATGCCACAGGCGATGAGGCGTTCGGCGTGAAAATTATCAAAAGTGTGCTTGACGCACCGATTCGTTGCATTGCGGAGAATGCCGGTGTGGATGGTGCGGTGGTGGTCAATCGTGTCCGGCAGATGAAGGGGAAGAATGATGGCTACGATGCGGACAAGAATGTCTATGGCGACTTATTCGAGGCGGGCATTATCGATCCGGCGAAGGTTGTCAAGACGGCGTTGACCAATGCGGCAAGCGTGGCGGGTTTGCTTTTGACGACTTCCTGCACCCTGACTGACATTCCGAAAGACACTCCTGCCGGTCCTCCGCCGGGCATGGACCCCGGTATGGGGGGCATGGGAGGTATGGGCGGAATGGGGTTCTAAAACCAAACGTCATTCCCGCGAAAGCGGGAATCTAGAGGGTTGATGTTCATGTCTCTCGTCTAGATTCCCACCTGCGCGGGAATGACGGAGTCGCAATCTTACGATTGCGGCTCTGCAAACGAAACGATCAATCAACAATAACATCATGTCGAAGCCCTACAAAACCTGTCAAAGTTGTGCGATGCCGTTCAAGTACGATCCCAACGGAAGCGGAACGGAAGCCGACGGAACGAAGTCGACGAAGTATTGCAGTTATTGTTACCAAGACGGCAATTTTACCGGCAACTTCAAGACGGCAAAGGAAATGCAGGATTTTTGCATTACGAAAATGGTCGAAATGAAGTATCCGAAGATTATCGCTTGGCTTTTCACCCGCGGGATACCGAAGTTGGAGAGGTGGAAGGAGAAGTAAATCAATAGGCAAGTTGCCCCAGCGGGGCGAAGAGGAAAATCAACCATTAACATTTAACAACCTAACCTTAATAGGAGAGAAATTATGTCGAAGAAGATCAGTCTGAAACCTTTGGATGATCGTATTGTCGTTCAGCCGCTCGAAGCGGAAGAGAAAACTGCCGGTGGGCTTTATCTGCCGGACACAGCGAAAGAAAAACCGCAGCGGGGAACCGTCATTGCGGTCGGACCGGGCAAGTTACTCGACTGCGGTAAACGCGGCGAAATGAGCGTTGCCATCGGCGATGAAGTCATTTACGGAAAGTATTCCGGCAGCGACATCGAAGTCGATGGAAACGAAATCAAAATCCTCCGCGAAACTGATGTGCTCGCGAAGGTCGTGAAGTAAGCGTTAACAGAAAAAGAGCGGGGTGGCGTAAGCCCCCCGGTGTGCGAGGAGGGAAGTAATGGGACCGGGGTTAGTAGGAACTACTATTCTGCCTTTGGAGCAAAGCATGTATGTAGAGGAACTTTTAGGGACCATCGTCATTCTTGCCTTCGTGTCGGTATTTACGATCATGGTTGTTTTTTGGGGCTTCTACAAATCGTCCAAAGAAATAGACGAATTGAAAACCCAGATTGACGACCTGAAACGTGAATTGGAGGAAATGAAACAGAAATTGAATTAATAGGCAAGTTGCCCCAACGGGGCAAAATGTCTATAACCCCCGGCTATCGCTGGGGCGAAAACCCCTCACCCTAACCCTCTCCCAGAGGGAGAGGGGACAAAATGTTAACTTAACCCCTAACTACTTTTACAACTATGCCGAAACAGTTAATTTTCAGCGACGATGCCCGAAAGAAAATTCTCGATGGTGTCAATAAACTTGCCGATGTCGTTGCCGTTACGATGGGACCGACCGGACGGAACGTGATCGTCAACAAATCCTACGGCGGACCGACCGTTACCAAAGACGGCGTTACCGTCAGTAAGGAAATCGAACTCGAAGACCCCTTTGAAAACATGGGAGCGAAACTGGTCAACGAAGT
>Ga0123353_10011254_pt1 | contig 12588 bp, 11 predicted proteins | sample TergutLab28metaG_3_FD_92763 | JGI IMG/M metagenome (GOLD analysis project Ga0123353, IMG submission 92763) | Labiotermes labralis P3 segment gut microbial communities from Petit-Saut dam, French Guiana - Lab288 P3 | ecosystem: Host-associated > Arthropoda: Insects > Digestive system > Gut ... | reverse complement strand
GTTTTACCTATAATATCTCCTCAGATAATTGATACACATCACCCATTCCCTCATTTATTAAACAAAAACTTAAATATTTTTTTAATGATGGAATATGATGGAAAAAAAATATATGGAACAATCCCAATACCTAACTCTTTAGAAAGAGTAATTTATCCTTCTGAAGATGAAAAAAGATATATCTTATTGGAAAAAATATTATATGAATATGCTGAAGAAATTTTTTCAAATTATGATATAATATTTAAAACAGTTATGTGTGTTGTGCGTAATGCAGATATTAGTCTTTCAGCTTCAAAAATGGATGAAGATGAAGATTACCGAGGTTATGTGAAAAAAATTCTGAAAAAAAGAAGACGTTTAGCCCCTATTTGCCTAGAATTTTACAAAAATTATGATGAAAACTTAGCTAACTTTTTATGTGAAAAATTGAATATTAAAAAATATCAAGTACAAATATCTAATTCTCCCTTAGAAATGTCATATGTTTTTGATGTTATTAAAAACATAGAAGAGAAAAATAATCCACTTTACCATGAATTATCTTACATCCCATTTGAAAGTAATATAGAAAAAAGTTTAAAAAAAGGAAAAATTATCCCTCAATTGAATAAAAAAGATATCTTGTTATATTATCCCTATGATTCAATGGAACCATTTTTAAAATTATTAAAAGAAGCAAGTAATGATAAAAAGGTAGTGTCTATAAAAATTACAATCTATAGGCTTTCTAGTGCATCACGTATTATTAAATACTTAATTGATGCAGTTGAAAATGGAAAAGATGTCACTGTATTAATCGAACTTAGAGCCCGTTTTGATGAAAATAATAACATAAACTATGCAGCACAATTACAAGAAGCTGGCTGCCAAGTAATTTATGGGTTTGAAGATTATAAAGTTCACTCAAAAATATGTTTAATTACAAGAAAAAATTCAGGTAATGTTCAATACATAACTCAAATAGGAACAGGAAATTATAATGAAAAAACTTCCAAAAAATATGCTGATTTGAGTTTTATAACTATGGATAAAGAGATTGGTAAGGACAGTATGTTATTTTTTAGAAATATGACAATATCTAACCTGAATGGAAAATATAAACATCTACTCGTAGCACCTAACAGATTTAAAAAACATATAATTGAAAAAATCAACACAGAAATCAAAAAAGCAAAGAACAATGAATCTGCAAATATTATTATGAAAATGAACTCATTGACAGATAGAGAAATGATTGATATATTAGAAAAAGCATCTAATGCAGGAGTGAAAATTAAACTGATAGTTCGAGGAATTTGTTGTTTAGTTCCAGGAATCAAAGAACATACTGAAAATATTGAAATTATTAGTATTGTAGGTAGATTTTTAGAGCATTCAAGAATCTATTGTTTTGGTTCAGGTGAAGATTCATCTATATATTTATCAAGTGCTGATTTAATGACAAGAAATACTGAAAAAAGAGTTGAAATAGCTTTTCCAATATACAACCCAATATTGAAAGAAAAAATACAGAATCTAATAAAAATAATGCTTAGTGACAATGTAAAAGCTAGAAAAATCGATTCCGAAGGAAATTATAATAAAATTGATACTGATGGAGAATTAATAGACTCTCAAAATTATTTTTTGAAAAAAGGAATCTCACCACTAAAATAATTTGAAGTGAGGTTATCTTTATATTTATATTATATTAAACAACTTTTAATTTTTTGAGAAAAAATATTCTCTATAAATCTCTATTTTATCTGCCATAACTCCCAATTGATTCATATCTGTTGGTTTATCAGTTATATGATTTTCAATTATAAATCCAAAATCATGACCCCTGTTTATTTGTAAATTATGCATTAATTCAAAATTTGATTTACTAACTTTTTAGTTCTTTTATTAACTTTCATGATTTTTCACCTAATATTTCTTTAACTTTTTCCATTTTCTCTTTAGGAAGAATTAAACTAGATTCATCATCATACAACAAATCTTCCTCTTCATCAACCATGATTCCTTTTTCTATAAGTTTTTCAGCAACAATCAAATCTTTTTCACGATACCTACGATTTTTAGAAGCATTAACTTTAATAGGCGAACCATCCATGGACATGTATTTAAATTTAACAATGTTTAATTTTATTCCCATTTTCACAGTTTCTCTGAAAGCTTCTTTTAGTAGATTTTCACATTCAATTTTAAATCGACTTATAGTTCGAAAATCAGGTTTTTCATTTCCTGTTAAGTAAATATAAACATAATTAACATGTGTTAGCTCTTCTAATTTTCGTGAAGAAAATATTCCATCTACTGCCCCCATTAAAACAAGTAAAGTCAGCATTTCATGATTATATGCTAGTTTTCCAGGAGTATGCTGATATTTCCCATTAATTTCAGAAAAATCTAACCCCTCAACAATTTTTTCAACTAAAAAACAAATATGATCCTCTGGAATTTCACTCAATGGATTTCTTAATTCAAACTTCGTTTGACCCTTTTCATATTTCCTAAAATCCATAACAAAAACCTCACAAATAACTAAAACTATAAATAACTATTTATAATAAGTAATATATAAATATAAATATTTAAACACAGAAAAATAAGAAAAAATAAAGAAAAAGAAAAAATAATTATGACTCAAGCTCATTTAATTAAAAAATTAATGTTTAGGCTTTTTAAAAGTCATCATAAATATAGTTCTTCTACCAATATCAACAGACCTATCAGCTACTCTTTCAAGGAATCTAGCTATGAATATTATATTAATAGTTTGAGTTATATTTTCTTTATCTTCAAACATGACATCAGTAACTTGTTGTAATATTGAGTCAAATAGATCATCTACCTTATCATCATCTTTTCGAAGTTCCTTTGCAACATCAATATTCTGATCCAAAAATGCATAAATTCCTTTACTCAACATCATTTGAACATAATCTGCCATATATTGTAAATCATCCATTAATTTTTCTGGAACTGGTACATCTTTGATTAAAACAGCTAAATCAGCTATATTAGCTGCTAAAAATCCAATTCTTTTTATGTGGCTATTTATTCTATTAGTAGACTCAATAAACATTAAATCTCCTGCAACTGGTTGTTCCACAGCTATAAACTTTATACATCTTCTTTCTAATTCAAAACCTTCCTCATCAATTTCTTTACCTTTGGCAATTACTTCTTCAGCTATTTTTTCATCATAGTCACTTAATAAAGTAGTAGCTTTACGATGGGATTCAATAACCATCTGCCCAATTTTTTCTACTTCATCTTTTACATTTTTTATTCTATTTTTAAATGATATTCTTGGATATTCTTTATCCATTCAAACATCCCCTTAATGATAATAATTTTAATAATTTATTAAATATTAGATTTATTAACCAAATCTTCCAGTAATATAATCTTCTGTTCTTTTATCTTTTGGATCTATAAAAAGTTTATCTGTTAAATCACTTTCAATAAGTTCACCAAGTAAGAAAAAGGAAGTATATTTAGATACTCTTGTAGCTTGTTGCATATTGTGAGTTACAATAATGATTGTATAATCATTTTTCAGCTTGTGAATTAAATCTTCAATTTTTGTAGTGGAAATTGGATCAAGAGCAGAACAAGGTTCATCCATAAGGATAACTTCTGGATTATTAGCTATTGTTCTAGCTATACAAAGTCTTTGTTGTTGTCCTCCAGACAATCCCATAGCTGAGTCTTCAAGTTTATCTTCTACTTCTTCCCACAATGCCGCAGATTTTAAACTCTCTTCAACTCTTGCAGCAATTGCATCATCATCATTCAATCCATGAACTTTAAGACCATATGCTACATTTTCAAAAATAGATTTAGGAAAAGGATTAGGTTTTTGAAAAACCATTCCAATTTTTTTTCTTAAATCAACAACATCCATTTTAGGATTGTAAATATCTACTCCATCAAGATAAACATTTCCATCATGAGAAAAGGTAGGAATCAAATCATTCATCCTATTAACAGTTCTAATGAATGTAGACTTACCACAACCAGAAGGTCCAATAAGTGCTGTAACTGTATTTTTGGGAATATTTATATTTATATCTTTAAGAACTTGAGAATCTCCAAAATACACATTTAAATTATTTACTTCTATTCTGTTCATACTAACCCCTTGTTAATTGGATTTTTATCAAATTATTATATTTTTTGAATTATTTTTAATTATTATTTTTAATTATTAATTTTAATTATTATTTTTAATTATTAATTTTAATTATTAATTTTAATTATTATTTTTAATTGCTTTATTTGTTTGTCTATTAATCAAATCATGTCTAAATAAAAACTATATCCCTCATCATCTAAAAATATGGCTTTATTTTCCATGACTATAATATTATCTTCCCATGATTTGCCTTTGATATTTATCTATTAAGAAATTAGCAATTATAGTTACTGCAAGTACAAGTATAACAAGAACTGCTGCAGTGCCATATGCATTTTCAAGAGATATACCTTCAGTAGCTAAAACATATAAATGAAGTGGAAGTGGTCTTCCTGGATCAAACATTGAAATTGGAACAGAAAGTGCAGAACCTACTGCAAACATGACTGCAGCTGCTTCAGAAATAGCTCTTGTCATTCCAAGAATTATTCCTGTGACAATTCCAGGAATAGCTGCTGGGAGTACAACTCTATAAATTGTTTGCCATTTTGTAGCTCCTAAACCATAGCTACCTTCACGATAGGAACTAGGTATTGAAGAAATTGTAACTTCAGATACTTGAAATATTGTTGGAAGTGCCATAATAGCTAAAACTAACCCTCCTGAAAGAATTGACCAACCAAGCCCCATAGACACTACAAAAAATGCTAATCCAAAAAGCCCATAAACAATAGATGGGATTGAAGCAAGAGTTTCAGCACCAAATCTTATAATTTTTGTAATTTTACTTTCACCAGCATATTCAACAAGGTATACTGCAGCACCAACACCTAAAGGAGTAGATACAATACCTGCAATAAGAGTAACATAAATACTAGATATAATCATTGGGAAAATTCCACCAGCTCTTCCAGAATCAATAGGATTTGAAAATATGAATTCTAAATTTACAACTGGTAGACCCATTATTAAGATATAACCTATTATAAATATAAGAATCAATACTGTGATTAATCCAGAACATACAAAAATTGCATTCATTATTCTTTGAGAATTCTTAGGAGATAAGATTTGTGGTAGATTTAAACTCATAAATAACCTCCTCCAATATCAACTTTATATTTATATTGTATGTAATTTGCAACTAACAATAGCAATCCTATAATTAAGAAAAGAACAATAGCTGTTCCAAACAATGCATTATAATGGAGGCCAGTAGCATAACCCATTTCTAAAGCAATATTTGCAGTTAGTGGTCTTATTGGATCAAAAATGGATCCTGGAATTTGTACAACATTACCTGCTACCATGATAACAGCTAATGTTTCTCCAACTGCTCTTCCCATTCCTAAAATAATAGCAGTGATTATTCCTGGAAGAGCTGCTGGAAATATAACATGCCTTATTGTTTGCCAATTAGTTGCACCAAGTCCAAAAGAAGCTTCCCTATATTCTTGAGGAACAGCACGCAGTGAATCTTGAGAAATAGTTATAATAGTAGGTAAAACCATAACTGTCAAAATTAAAGATGCTGTGAACAAACTAAATCCAGTACCACCAAAATAAGTTCTTACAAGTGGAACTAAAACAATTAAACCAAAAAATCCATAAACAACCGAAGGAATACCAGACAAAGTTTCAATGACTGGTTTTAAAATTTTTCTAATGTTATTAGGGGCTACTTCTGCCATAAATATAGCACAAAGAAGAGATAAAGGTACTGCCATTAATAAAGATAATAGAGTCACATAGATAGACCCTATAATCATAGCAAGTACTCCAAATTGCCCCCTACTTGGACCCCATTCCATTCCAAATAAAAAATGGAAGAAACCATAATTTTCAAAAGCAGGAATTCCTTCTACTAATATGAAAGAAACAATGAGAAGAATGATAACAATAGAAAAAATAGCTGTTATAAAAAGTCCTTTTTCTATTAAAAATTCAGATAACCTATTTTTTTCCATAATAAACCTCGATACTTTAATATTTATAAAAAAACAATTGTGAAAATTTATTAAGTATGAATTAATTTAAATTATATTCCTATTTCATAATCATTATATTTCTATTTTATAATCATTATATTTTGTATAATCAAAATTTTTTATATTATTATTTTTATTAATATACTACATTTTATATAAGTTATTTTTTATTATAATATAGTTATATTTTAATTAAATTGTATTATTTTTTACATAATTATTTTTCATAATAGAATTTGCATTACATAAAATAATTAGCTGTTACATAATCAAAATTTCTAATAAATTGTGAGTTTTCTTATATAATCATTAAATTTAGATAAAATATAAACTCATTTATACTGGAATAATTTTTTCTTTTTTAATAATTTCAGTACCAGCTGGAGATTTTACCCAATCTAAAAATAATTTTACATTATCATTTACATCTTTAATTAAGAATAAGAAAGGTCTTTGAATAGAATACTCTCCATTAGTTATTGTCTCCTCAGTAGGAAATACACCATTTACAGATACTGTTTTTACATCATCACTTATATGTGCAAATGACACAAAACCAATAGCTCCAGGATCAGATGCTACAGACTGTTTAACAGCTTCAGTAGAACTTTGAACAATTGCAGTATTCATAATTTTTGTATTGCCCATTACAATGGATTCAAAGGAAGATCTTGTTCCAGAACCCTCTTCTCGAGTTATAACATGGATTGTTTCTGATTTTCCACCAACATCTTTCCAATTTGTGATTTTTCCATTAAATATGTCTCTTATTTCATCAATTGAAAGGTCAGTTATATTATTTTGATTGCTAACAGCAATTACAATCCCTTCTTTTCCAATTTCTACTTCAGTAATGTCCTTTTTTTCATCATTTGAAAGTAATTTTGAACTTAAACCAATATCAGCTATTCCTTGACCTGTACTCCTTATACCCATTCCAGAACCTCCACCCTGAACATGTATTTTTATGTCAGGACGAGTTTTCATAAATTCATCAGCCAAGTGTTCTGCAAGAGGTTGTACAGATGTAGAACCTACAACATCAATTCTTTCATAACTATCTATAGGGTTAATCAGTAAATAAGCTAAAATAATACCTATGATAACTATGATTATCAGTTTGAATTTTGAGTCCATATTAACACCTTAATTTTTAATTCAACTTGTAAGTATTTAAAAATTAAGGTTGTAAATGTAATAGAAAAATATAAATATAAAACAAAAAATTCAATTCGAATATTAAAGAAAAACTATTATATTCTAATTAATCTTTGTATATATTTCTTGATTATTTTTAAACTTCTAATAAATTAAAATTATCTACAAATATATACAAAAATAAAAAATTATAGAAAAATAATTAATAGTAAAATCCAATTCATGATAATTAATATTATCTTGAAACTAACTAATAACTATTTAACTATAAAAATAATTTCTAACTAAAAATAGCTAGAATTATTTTGTACTTTTTACAATTTTTTCTTCAGCTAATATTTTAGTTCCTTCTGCTCCCATTACCCAGTCAATAAATGCTTTTACATCACCAGTAGGAGTTCCTTTAACTAAGAATATAAATGGTCTTTGTAATTCATAAGTTCCATCAGCGATGGTTGGATCAGTAGGAGCTATTCCTCCAACACTTAATGCTTTTACATCATCACCCATGTGAGCATAAGAAACAAAACCAATTGCATCAGGATCTTGTTTTACAGATTGTTTAACAGCTTCTGTAGAACTTTGAACAATAGCATCAGATTTTATCTTAGTATCTTTACCCATAACAATTGATTCAAATGCATCTAATGTACCAGAACCTTCTTCACGAGTTACTAAATGAATAGGAGCATCTGATCCGCCAACATCCTTCCAGTTAGTAACTTTACCAGAAAAGATATCTTTAAGTTGCTCTTTACTAAGGTCAGATACCCCATTTGCTGAGTTAACAGCTATGACAATACCATCCATACCAAGAACATGTTCAGTTAGCCCAGTTTTTTCTTCAGGTTTTAAGTCTTTAGAACTTGTACCAATATCAGCAGTACCATCTTGAGCACTTTTAATACCTACACTAGATCCCCCACCTTGAACATTAATTCTAATGTCTCCATGGGTCTTTTTATATTCTTCAGCAAGTTTCTCAGCTACAGGTTGTACAGAAGTTGATCCAACTACATTAATAGTGGATGCACCCCCACCACCTGCAAGTACTAAAGCAAGTATTGCTATTACAGCAATAACTGCAACAATTATTATTATATTTTTAGTGTTCATATTTTATTACACCTCAATAAATAACTTAAAATTTTTTATATATAAAGGTTACTACTATGTGTAGAAAAGTACATAGAAAGTGAACAAAATAATATGAAAATAAATATAAAAATAAAGTTAATTCACAAAAAGTGAAATAAGGTTCATAGTTTGTAGAAATTCCTAAAATTAGAAATTAATCAAAAACAAAATTAATGAGAGACTAAAAGATACATTTAAAAAGTAAAAAGATTTAAATAAGTTAAAGAAAAATATTATAATAACTACAAAGTAATTATATTAATAATTACATTAGTGAGGAGTGAAAAAATGGATAACCACGATGATGAGAACTATCAAAGAGCAAAAAGAAGATTAGAAGATGTGAAAGAGTTTTATATTGATTTAGTTATTTATGTAGCAGTTAATATTGTTTTAATTATTATAAATCTTGTGTTTACACCTGGCTACTGGTGGTTTGCATTTCCATTAGTAATTTGGGGATTATTTATTTTATACGATTTTTTACAAACTTTTGTTTTTGAAAATAAAATTTTTAGTAAGAAATGGGAAGAAAAAAAGATAAAAGAATACATGAATGATAAAAAATAATAAAATAAAAAGATAAAAAATAAAAACAATACTTTTCCAAAGATAAAAAAAGAAGAATATTGTTTAAGAGGGAATTTTTCCAATTTATAAAATTTTTAATTTTTATTATATATATTATAAAATATTTTTTAAATTAATTACTATTTATTTTTTTAAATTAATTACTTCTTTTTTTTAAAAATTATTTACCTCTTTTTTTAAATTATTTACTATTTATGATTAATTTTAAATATAATATCTTATTATTAATTATTTTTTAAATATTTATATATTTTATATTATAAAATTAAATTTAACTAAATATATTCATATTATTATTTTATAAAAAATTAATTCTTTAACTATAAAAATAAGAGAATAAAAAAAAAGAATAAAAGAAAATAAAAATAAAATGAATAAAAGAAAATAAAAATAAAATGAATAAAAGAAAATAAAAATAAAATGAATAAAAGAAAATAAAAATAAAGTGAATAAAAGAAAATAGAATTAAACCTCACTCTCTAAAGCTTCTTGGAATAGTTGAACGAGGAATGTTTTTATGAAACTCAGTAGCAGCATCCATAATTTCAATACAAATGTCACCAATTCTTTTAAATGATTTAACCAAACGAGAAAGATAAATATAATAAGTTGACATATCTTTATCTTCCAAAGAAGTTTCTGCCATTTCAATAGCTATACAATTAAGTGTCCTCTTTTGAATAGAATTAACTTTTTCTTCTAAGTCCCTAATTTCATCTTTCAAAGATAACTTTTCATTTAAAAAAGCATCCATTGAAAAATTAATCATTTTATTGATAGCTTTATACATAGATTTTAAAAGAATGATTATTTCTTCATTGATTTCAGAGTCAGGTTCATTTATTACAAATTTTGAAAAATGATCCGAATAGTCTCCAATACGCTCTAAATCATAAGCTATCTCATTAAAAATCAAGGTTTTTGAAAATTGAGTAGATGGATCTATACTAACAACAGTTTCAACAGAAGAACGTAATTTTTCAAACATATTATTAGTTGTATAATCCATTTCCATTGCCAATTCTGCTTTTTCCACATCTCTTTCAATTAATGATTCAAAAGCGGTTTTCAACTGTTTTTCAACATGTTCTGACATATTTTGTAACATTCCTTTAATTAAAAAAGTGGCAGAATGATCTTTAGAAATAATGTCCTCATCAAACATACTAGAAAACTCTTCATATTTTTTTAAATCAATGATATAGGCACGTTTAACTATGTTTTCATCCATAAGAGGTTTAAGTAGTTTTGTAACATAACGTCGACTAAGACCAAGTTGTTCAGCAATTTCATCCTGAGTTGAAGGATTTTCATATAAAATAAAATTTAATACATCTTTAAGAGTTTTGTTTACTTTAGCCATTTACATCATCTAATCAGAACAATTATATTTATTATTATAATTTATTATTATATTATAATATTATAAAATTAATATTATATATTAATATTTATAATATTTTACTAATTAATTAGATTATAATTTAGTATAAAACTTATTATAAAAATAACTAATTAAACTATTTTATATAAAAGATAATTAATTAAACTATTCTATATAAAAATATATTCTATAAAAATATGATTTTATTATAAAAAATATATGCAGATTATACTTTACTTTTATATAAAAATATTATAAAAATTATATTTTACTTTATAATAAAAATACTATTATTTCTTATCTATTTTTTTAAAAAAACTTGTATTTTTAGACATAGTACTTGTTTTATCAGCTTTTATACTTTTTATATCATTTAAATTATTTGTATTATTTCCAGAATCATTGATTTCATTCCCATCAACTTCTTTATTTCTTCCCATATATGCAGTAATAGATTCTAAAAATATTCTTAATATAACATATGATAAAACTAAAAATATTCCAATTAATAATAACATATCAAAGAGACTAAATTGAGTAACATATAAATCAAAAAATTCTGGGAAAATATCAATTAATCCTCTTAACAATAATAAAAATCCTAAAATAAGATTAACTATTCCATATTCTTTTTTAATGATTTTTCCTTGGAATATTGGATATAATCCCATTATCATTAAACTAATACCCATGATTCTCACTAAATTATTATTAGTTAATTCTCTAAGCTCTAAGAAAATCATTGAAAAATCAGGCCAATAGAATTGATAATAATAAATAATAACCGCTATAATGAAAATCATTAAGAGAATAGCTATTAAAATTAAAGGAATTATATATACTATCTCATTTTCTACTTTTCTAATAGTGGTGTTTTCAAGAGGTTCTTTAATAAATATAGAAAAAATTTGATATAAAATAGCTCCTGTTACAGCACCTATTATAGTACCAGCTATTCCTAAATAAGAAGTGGTTAAAGCAACTAGTCCTGATATTAAACCAGCCATTATTATATCAAAAGATTTAGCCATTAAAACACCAATAAAAATTCATTTACTATTAAAATCTAATTGAAATTTTTATAATTAAAGTCTAATTAAAATCTTTACAATTAAATCTAATTAAAACTTTTCTAATTAAAATCTTTATAATTAAATCTAATTAAAATCTTTATAATTAAAATTTTAATAAAAAAATTAAAATAAATTTAAGAGCCTTAGGGGGGATTCGAACCCCCGGCCTATACCTTACCAAGGTATCGCTCTACCGGCTGAGCCACTAAGGCAATTTATTCTTAAACAACACCATTCATATATTTTAAAACTAACTATGATAATTAAAAGTGCAGGGGAAGGGATTCGAACCCTCGAAGGCCTACACCAGAGGATCTTAAGTCCTCCCCCTTTGGCCGCTCGGGCACCCCTGCATACGAAACATAAATTGAATACTATATTATATAAATCTTTAATAAATATAAACTTTTAATAAATATAAATTTTTAATAAATATATATTTTTAATAAATATATATTTTTATATAATTATAATGATATATTTTAAAATTATATTAATATAAATTTAATAGTTATTTTTTATTCAATATAAACATTAAAGTTATTTTACTATAAATTTATTAATTATTTTATATAAATTATATTATATTTCAAATATTATACTTATATTATATATTAATTTAAAATATTATATTTATATTGATTTATAATAAAAATTTATAATAATTTATAATAAATTTATAAAACAATCTATAAATTAATTTTATTAATAATTATTTATATAATAATTTTAAAATTAAAATCAATGTTACAACATTTAAAAAATATGATAATATTAGTATATAAAGTTTGCTATAATCAGAGTTCTGGTAAAGCCAATTAAATGGTGATAAATTGAAAATAAACCTTGAAGAATGTGCAGTGTGTGGAGATTGTATTGAAATGTGTCCACTTGGTTTAATTGAAAAGAAAGCATATAAAATAATTATCAAAAAAGGGTGTGATAATTGTGGAGAATGTATGGAAGTTTGTCCAGTTGGTGCTATTCATTATGATGATAAATAATCAGTTAATTGCAAAAAAATAAATATAATTTAAAAAAAAATAAATTTAAATGAACTTTTTATAAAATATAAAAATTTATAAAATATAAAAATTTAAATGAACTTTTTATAAAATATAAAAATTT
>Ga0123353_10011252_pt1 | contig 12589 bp, 15 predicted proteins | sample TergutLab28metaG_3_FD_92763 | JGI IMG/M metagenome (GOLD analysis project Ga0123353, IMG submission 92763) | Labiotermes labralis P3 segment gut microbial communities from Petit-Saut dam, French Guiana - Lab288 P3 | ecosystem: Host-associated > Arthropoda: Insects > Digestive system > Gut ... | reverse complement strand
TAGCCAACGACAACCCCTGCGCAATCCCGGAAAACGCCGCGCCGGCTCCGGACACCTCACCGCCAGCCGCCGCGCCGCTCCCGAATAGTGACGTCCACCCGCTCTTAATACCTTTCCCAATATTCAAAATCCCGGACGCACCGCCCGCCAGCTTCTGACCGATAAACAGCGATGTAATGGCTCCGGTGACCGGATTAGAAAATAATAACCCCAGCACCTTCTTGAACGCGTCGACGATCCCGTCGGCTACCTTTCCCCAATTGATCCCCTCGATGCCCTTTGAGAATCCGTCGGCGAAGGATCTTCCGACGGATATGCCGTCGTCAAGGACGCCGCCGGCATCCCCGCCGAATATGGCGGTGATGCCAAACTTAATGGCGCTTCCGATCCCTTCCCCGATGGTATTGGCGACGCTGGACAAAAATCCCTTGCCCTTACTATTCCACCATCTGCCGAACGGCTCGGCGATCAGCTTATCCCAGGCAACCCCCAATTTCCCGAAAAAGGTGTCCGCCCGCGCCCATTCCGGGCTGTCTATCATCCGCTTCACCGCGCCGGTAACGGCGTTGACCGCGTTCTCCACGCCGTCCGCGATAGCGTCCCCCCATTTTTGTAATAATCCCTGGTTGCCCTCCGCCCAATCAATTGCCTTTTTGAGCAACCCTGTGGCCCCGTCTACAGCCTTTCCGAACACCGGAAGAAGAAGCGGTTCGTTGACCTTCTCCATCAGCGTGGTAAAATACCGCGGCAGCGATCCTAACTTTTTAAAAGGTGAACTCATCGCATCCTCGTATGTCCCGGCTATCTTGTTCCCCTGGTCCAGGACATAATTCAAAATCGCCTGTTTCTTCTCCGCGTCCTCCAGATCCCGCGTCAGGTGCCGGGCCGTCTTTCCATATTTATCCTTCGTCTTGACGACTATGCCCAGCTTATCGGCATAGTCGGCATAGATATCATTCATTCCCCTTGTCATCCCGAACTGCTTGAGCAGAACGGGGTTGAGCGAGGATATGGCGTCAACCATAGTGGCGGCCGCTTCGGACGAGTTCTGCCCGGAGATGACCGCCGCATCCTGCGCCACCCGGGCGATCTTGGAGGCGTGGGCGATATCCAACTCCGCCTGCATGAACTGGGTCATGATCCCGGTGGCCTCCTGCTCCGCGATCCCCAGCTTCATGACCGCGCTCTTTTGGATCTCCAACAGCTGTATATCGGTTCCGGTAGACCGCGCGACGGCGTTCATAGAGATATTCATCGTCTCTCGCCTACCGGCGTTGCCGATCCCCTGCGAGATCAGCGACCCCAACCCCATACCCGCCGATATACCCATGCCCTGCAATATCGGATTCAGCACCCCGCCGATCATCGACCTGACCCCGCCGAGAATACCCCGGATCGGCGCGGTGACCAAATCCACCGCCTTGAGCGTGACGTTGAAAACTGTACCCGCCAAACGCTTTCCGGAGGACATAACGCTGTCCATGACTTTGGACGCCCTGTCCACGGCGGTGATAGCGATCTCCAACCTGCTCCGTTTGTTCATATCGTCAATCCGCTTCTGCGTCTTGTTCAGCGACTGCTCCAACCGACTGACAGTCTGCGTCGCGCTGGCCGCGCCGGAAGCGGTATTATCGTTCGCATTGATCTCAATTATAATAACAGATACATTGTCAGTCACACCCAGCGCCCCTTTCTAAAAATATAAAAAAGACGCCCGGTTGAGCGCCTTTATATTTGCTATTTAATTTTTATTTTCTCTCTAAATATAATCCAAGCATAGCAGGTATCGTTATTTTCCCACCTAATGTACTATCATAAGTAACGACACCCTCACAAATCCCAAATATATCAACAGTATCATTTTCTAAAATACGCTGTTCTCCGTCCGATCTGGTATAAAATATATAGAAAACATCGCTTGTTCCCGTCTTTATCCGATATTCAACGTCTTTTCCGTTTCCCTCCAAAACTTGGACTACCATACCGGTTATTTTAATTGATTCTCCTTTTCGCGCATCAGGATCACGAGCTATATCTTCATATGAGCCGGATGAGCAATATTCCATGAAAGATTCTTTTATTGGAGATCCATTTATAAATTCACCTTCAAATAAAACTTTTCCATTATAAGAAAATGTTCCTTTTCCATCCGGAATATTATTCTTAATATCTCCGGTGTAGTAACCGGTAATTGATAAGTATGAGAATTTTAATGTCATTTTTTCGACTGCGGCATAAGATTTTTCTGTAGTTGTAGCTACCATTTTAGTCGTAGTAGTTGTTTCTTTTATATCCGTTATTGAATCGTTTTCCGTAGTTGTAGTACCAGAAGCTTTCATAGTGGCATCACTTTTTGTTTCAGCCGCTTCATTTCCGCTGCACCCAACCACCAACAGCACAACCGCCAAAACCAACAACGAAACAGCCAACTTCCTCATACCAAAATTCCCCTCCCAAAACATAATACATATATTATACCACATCCCGGGAGGGGATTCAACTCATCTCTTCAAAAAAGGGCAAAAACGCCCTTTGGCGTCCTCCTCAATCTTCACCAGCACAAACTGGTCATACAGCGCCCGCTCCCCCGCCGGCAGCGCCTGATACCCTGTGATCCCCCCGATATAGGGGAACCGGGCACATACTTCCAGCATAATCCGCGTCCGCCCGCCGGCCTTCAGGAGTTTCCCGCCAGCTCCTCCGCATCCTCGTCATACCCGCTGATGGATTCAATGGCTTCGAACACCCGGTTTTTCTCCCCGGCCAGCAGAACCTTATCGATCATATCGACACCCCGCAGTACACCGAGACCGTCCTGCGCCTTCTTGTTATCCCAAACCTTTGCCCGGTCCTCGTTGACCGTGGCGCCATAGATCAGGTGAGACCGGAACAGCGCGTTGTCGCGGTCTATAGCGACTTTTGGCTGCCCGGGCTTATTCGTCGAATACTTGGTCGCATTCTTTAGGCAGGCCTGCGATTCCTCCTCGGTAACCGGACGCACCCGGAACTCGAACAGCAATTTCCCGTTGCGCTTGATACGGATCATCCGGTAATTCTGCTCATCGTCCCGCCCCTTACCGGCACTGAGCAGCCCGGCCAGCAGATCCCCCTCATTCATAAGTATCTCCTCCGGAGAAATGGCATCCTCTCTATCCGTATCGTCAAAATAATCCGGTGCGGTATTTACTTCTTTACTCATGGAATAATCTCCTTATAACAATGGTTTGTGAAATTGTGTTAAAACGCGCACAAACGCCGCCGAAGCAACCAACTCATATGATAAATATTATAGCGGCGTTTGTAAATGTGTTGGTTATTGGTTTCCCAATATTGTGTGGAGGCGCACTACAAAAATATATTCTCCAGTTTGCGAACTGGAGAATATATTTCTTGTAAATGTGTTGGTTATCAGGCCTTAAAATACTCCAGCATCTCCGGCGTGGCGTTGACCCGGAAAGCCCAGCCGCGCTTGATAATCTCGCCCGGCGTAAGATTCTGCAGATCGATGGACCCATCGGTGATGCAATTGCGATAGACAATCCGCTCCGCCTGCCCGTCCCGGCGCCGCATCTTGCCCTGGAAGTCGTAGTCCGGAAGGTTCCCCTGCTTCATGTCGTCCAGCAGCTCCTTTAGCATCACGTCGTCTCGGACGACCGCTTCTGTCAGCGTCAGCGTGATACTGTATCCGGTGTTGACGCCGAACACCAATGTGCTTCCAACCGGCTGATAGTCTGCGTTATTGACCGAGAGCTGGGCCTGGAACGAATCCGCCTCCGCGAGGAAGATATTGACCCCACGGCGGGTGGTGACGAACAGCTGCCCGTCCTTGCCGGTAATCAGCTTACGCACATCCAGCACGCTCTGGTCATTCAATCCATTAGGCATGCATAATCACTCCTTCCTTAATCCATTTCCGGCGCGAACCGGAACTTATGCGTGAAGTACAGCTTCTCCATCGCGTCGATATCGTCCGAGAACACCCGGAACCACGCGCTGTCCCCGGCCGGCGGAAAGTCCGTATCAAGCTCCAGGTGCGCTCCGGAGACCAGCTTACCCTCCGCCACCATAGCATTGCAGATACCGTTTCCGACCTGTATAACCGTGGCGCGTCCGTCTCCGTCGTTGTTGATATCCCCGACCAGCGGCTCCACCGACAGATCTAACCGCTGCATCAGCTCGAACCGGACCTTGGTGCGTTTGATCTTCTTCCATCCCGCGTCGTCGTTCTCGCCCGGGTCGTTGAGGGTGTTGATCCCGCTTTCGACCCATACCCGGTTTCCGCTGGACAGCGAGAATGCCAACATGCCGGAACGGATCGCCTGCTCATACTGCGCGTTGGTGAGCTGTTCTGACAATTCCGAAGCGCCGGTAATGACGGTATGGGTAATGCTCCGGCTGCTCGGCGTTCCGGAAATCAGTCCGGATATACGCGCCGCCGCCTTCCATCCGTCAACGATATCGGTTCCGCCGCTGTCGATAAACCCCGTCCCGACATAGACGACCTGATAATCGTTGAACGCCGCGGCATTGTCGATCCGGGTATCGAACTCCACGCTTCCGTCCTCTCCGATGACCCCCATGACATACTTGCCGCCCCGGAGCATCCGGTTCAGGTGCTGCTGCATAACCGCATGTACGCCGATGTCGACAGTGTCAACGGCCAGCACGTTCCACCGCGCGGATTCCAGCACTCCGAATGCGTCGGAATACGCCGTAACGCCGGAGATGACCGGGTCGGTACCGGGCACAATAGAAACCTGGCTGATCTCCGCCAGCGCGTCCGTATTGACCGCCATCTTCTCCATCGTAAAGAACCGGCTGCCCGCCGCCGCGCTGACGAGCGCCGCCGCCTGGTCTGCCTCCGGCACGTTGTCAAACCGCCATCGTTCCAGCTCCGTAGACCCTTCCAACAGGATGAATTCGCTGATCTCCGGGTTGTCCAGCGTCTGGCGAATGGTGACCGAAAATTGTCTGGACCCCGGATGCAGCATGGTCATCTTGACCGCCGACTTCGGCGTGGTGTCGTTGATCGCATAGGTACCCGGCGTCCCGCCGCTTCCGAGCCGGACCGCGTCCACGGTAAGCGCCCCTCCGGTAAACTGCTGCTCCATGACTGCCGTGGTTCCGACGGAACCGCCGCTCCCGTATGTCCTGGCGATATCCGCAAAGCTATCCAATCTCACCGATCGCCCGATCGGCCCCCAATTGGACTTGAATACGGCGGCGCACCGGCCGTCTTCCGCACCGGCGACCGGCCGGGTACTGTCGTTCTCATACCGCTGATACACACCGGGCCTGATCTTCTGCTCACCGGGAAGAAATGTTGCGCCCATATTATTTGACCTCCCTCTTTATGAATTTATTGATGATTTCCGCCGCCTCCGAAATCGCAGCTCTATTCCTGCCCGCCATCTTCATCGCCGCGGCGGCTACCTCCGGAGAAACGCCAAATTGTTTCCGCGCGGAAGCCGCCAACTCCTCTGCGCCATATACGCTCCCGGCATCTCCTTTGGCGCCTCCGGATTTCTGTTTCGGCTTTCCCGGCCCGCCGTTTGCCGCCGGGTTGTTTCCCAACCCGCCCGTATCCTGTGCCGCCGCGCCCTGCGTATCAGCCGCATCCGGCACGGATGCGCCATGATTTTCCTGCTGAGCCATTTTTCGCAACCTCCCTGTTAAGATTTGATAAAAAAAGATACCGTTCCCGGTATCTCCACTGCGGTGAAAACTTATGAAAAAAACGCGCTTCATAAAATCGGTATTGACAAATCCCATATTCCCGCGTATAATAATGGCAGCAAGGGGACCTGACCGTTAAACGGTTACCCTACCTTGGATGAAAGCTATGTAGCCGTCAACCTGTGCAGGAATGGACGGCTACACCGCTTTTTGAGAAAAGTATATGAACAGTGCAAGCACCGTCAGAAATGCTACGATAAACCGCAACATCTTCTTTCCCATAGGCAACCCTCCTCCCATAGCATAATCTGCGAGGGAAAAGGTAAGGTAACCGCCCACGACAAGTCCCCTTGCCGCGCAACACAAATTCTATCAAAAACCGCCCTGTATGTCAAGGCGGTTTTTTCAATTTGCCTAATCGTCAGCATCCGTGAACCAAAAATTCGCCCGGTTCAACGGCACCTGCGTACGCTCCCTGCGGTGCTGCGCCAACACCCCGTACCGTCCGGTCAGCGTAAACTGCCCCTCACGCAGCGGATCGGCGCCCTGACGGATGACAATCCGCTCCGCGAACAGCGGAGACCCGTCGACCAGCAGCACCTCCCCGTCAATCTGTATCAACTCCGTCATCGCTTTGATCCATCGGTTCCGCCCGGTAACCTCTCCGGTGATGACATGGGCAAAAAACTGCCCGGTATACCAATTGACCGCATAGCTCTGCCGGTCGTTCGCCGACGGACCGTCAAACCGCCAGTATATGGCCGGATTCTCCACAGACGGCTTCCATATCTCCGGCATACCGTCAACGTCAATGACCGTCATGCCGGGGAAATTACACTTTGTCCAGTTGTTCAACCCCTGTATCGGATCCGGGTCGGTGGTCATCTGACAGGGAAACGCCATCAAGTCGAATGACACCGTCATCCCGAACCCCTCCGGCGGGGAATCCTGCTTCGCCTCGAAGGGGGAGTTGAATGAGAAGGACTCCGACCGGTTCCATACGGCGCATACCGTATCCGATCCGGATGGCGTATAGAATGTCCCGTTTACCAATTCAACCAGCTGCATCTCGATATCCTCCGGCATAGCCGCGTTCCCGTCGACGCACCAGATATTGACCGTAAGCGCCCCGCTGTTCTTGCGTTCCGGATCATACCGCATATCGATGCCGTAATCCATCCGGGGATAACAGGGCTTCTCCCATCCCTCATCGGTATCCATAGGGCTTTTCTGATAAAAAAACGCCGGAACGCCGCTATAAGTGGTCAGCATACCGGCTATACAGCCATCGCCCCTGATCTGATCCTTCAACAACCCGTCAAGCATAGGTATACCCCTTATAACTGGTTTCCCAAAATTGTATTAAATTCCGCCTATATACGGCGGGCGAACCAAAAACGTCCCAAAGGGGCGTTTTTATGATCCTTGCCGCATTCAAAATGTGTTGGGTTTGGGGCTTGTAAGCAGGAACTGCGGTTCCTGCCGACTGCGCCTGTTCGCTGATTCTGACGGCTGTGGAACTCATTGGTTTCCAGAAATTGTGTGGAGGCGCACCAAAAAGAACCATTCCGCAGAATGGTTCTTTTTATGATGTGTTGGTTATCAGGCGCCTGGTTGATAATTGACGGTAATAAAATCGGTTGTCCACCATACCTCCCAAACGCCCACCGCCACATCCGCGGCATTTATCTGGGTAAAACTGGTGGCGTTGTTCTGTATATTGGTATGCAGCACCTCGATCTGGGCATCCGAAACCTTGGTTATGACGCCGTTCCTAAATTCCGTAGACCCCGCCCGGCGGAACCGTATCCCATCTCCGCGGTTTATAATACCGCGGTCAAACACCGCGACGTTAATGCCCGTAGTCATTGCCATATATCTCATCTCCTTCCCTATAACCTGTATGGCCTTGCGTATATTCGCTTTATCTCCGGCATCGCCCGCTCAACCACCGCCTGCTTATAAGGACGCGGCGCCATCCGGTTGGTGCCTTTTTCTAATCTCTCGCCCAACGGCCGGCCTCCGACCGTGACATGGCTCTCGATGGCGGCGACCGCCACATACCGGTTTCCCCGGCGCTCCATACGTGGATTCATCCCCCATGAAAGCCGGAATATGCCGGTGCGGACGGCGGGAGACTCCCCCGGCGCCGAAGCCTGGTACCTTCTCCGGGTATTCGGCACCTTGTAAACCCGTCCGCTCCGCTCCCCGCGCAGCAGATACAGCGCCGCCGACCGCAGCGCATTGCTGGCCCGGAAGGTGCGGTTGGCGACCTCCGTCTCCGCCGTCCTGACCGTCGTCTGTGCGACCTTTCCGATAATTCGCGAGGCGTCACCCGCAGGATTTCCGGATACACTCATACCACATCCGTCCTCTCCTCGCAGTAAAATATCGTCCAGTGCCCGATATCCCCCGGATTATACGGCAGCGCCTGATTATAAAACCGCCGCCCGTCCCGCTCAAAGATATCCCCCGGCCTGACCTCAAAATCCGGTTTCTGCCGGGTGATAACTTTATGGGTGATCGGATGTGTCAATTGCCGCCACCGCTGGATCTCCTCCGGCCTCGCCTGAGCCAGTATCGCCCGTACCCGCCCGATCTCCGTATAACCGTTGGTGGTGATCCTTCCCCGCTCAGTCTCCCGCTTATCCGGACGCAGCACGGAAAACGCCCGCAGCTCCTGCCCGGAACGCAGCATAACATTCCCGGAAAACATGTCCTATACCTCTTATTTTGAATTGGTCTGCGCTATTGTGTAATAGCGCAGACAATCAATAAATTATGCGATGGATCACATAATTTATTGATTGTGCATGTGTGGGTTATCATGTATTCCCGTATAAAAATAAGGCGGTTTTCTCATCGCCCGCCTATCCATCGACGGCACGCCGGTCCCGGCCTGTAATTCCTCTTTGAGCGCATCATGCAGCTTGCGCCACCGGTCCGCCCGGTCCCCGAACCCGTATGTCAGCACATCAACTTTGGTATCCACCATATAGGACAGCTTGAATAAAATAGCCTCCAGCGCATACAGCTTGGCGGACACCCATTCCCGCCGGCCGGGTCGTATCCCATCCAATATGGCGCTGTACTCCTCGTCCGATAGAGCGCAGGTATCCGCGCCTCCCTCGACAAGGGTATCCCCCAACTCAAACCGCATCCGGTCCAACCCGTGGATATTGATTTTGGTCGGATCGTAGGTATGATTCATGACCGCGCCCACATCCCTTGCGTTATCATCACTTCCGTCGCGAACCATACCTACGCCCCTTTCTATGTGTTGTGTGTGACCATATGCCGGGTAAGCCCGGACTTATTCCCGCACATCTTTCCGCAGACCGGACAGGCGAATTTTGCGGGATCTGTCTCCCCGCCGGTATCAGTATCGGCCGCGCCTTCATCGGTTGTTTCGGCATCACCGCCATCCGGTTCTTCTTGTCCGGTATCTTCTCCGTCGTCCCCGCCGGCATTCTCTCTGACGGCATCATCCTCCGGCGGCGGCTCTTGCTGATCGTCATCCTCCGGTTCCGGTATATATTCCTCACTGAGTATCTCCGCCAGCGCCGTCAGGCAATTCTCAACCCGGTCGGTGACGCCTTCACTTTCGTCCGGCTCAATACCGAACAATTCCTCCGCCGCCGCTACGCGCTCCTCCAGCGTATCCGCTTTCAGGACAACGCCAACCGGAACCGCTTCCAGCGTGATCATATCATCCGGCAAGACGGCAATGCGCCCCTGCTTAACCAACCGTTCCACCATCCGGGTATCGATGACCGAACCGGGTATTGTCTCTCCGACATGGTACCTGCGGTCAAACCGCACCGGCCTTTTCGCGATATAAGCCATAGCTTAGCCCTCCTCTTCATCCTCCGGCGGCGCAGACACGCAGTCCTTCATATAGATGCCGAGGTCGGGTGACGTCACCTTCATGTCATAGGATATCATCCCTTCGGCAAATTCGGTGTGCGTAGCGGGCGGACCCTGGAATGTTTGGACCGCCGGATTGGTTCCGAGCCCCATATCCCAGGAGAAGGTATACCCGGCGGAAGGCACGTCGATGGCCGGACCGGATGGAGCATACACCAACAGCGCGTCGTTCTCCGGCACGATAAACTCCGGCTTTCCCGGCTGGCCGACGGCGGCGGTGTTGATGACCGCGCTGCCGACGAGAACCTCCTCCAGGTCGAACAGCTGCGCCACCACATTCTTGGTGACGTTGGCGGGGTTGGGTGTGCTTCCGCCGGATACGATGCGCTCGAGGATCGCCGGGTTGGTTTTGAGCTTGGCCCATGCGTTGACGCCGAAGCATATCCTGTTGGGGAACCGCAGACCCAGCAGCCGCATAACCACCCGCAGCTGGTTGAACTGCTCGATGGGGTCGCTGTTGCTGTTATCGAACTGCCAGAACTCGCCCTCTCCGGGGGTCGACCCGACGCCCTGCAGCACCGTACCCCACTTGTCAGGCACAAAAAACGACCGCGCCCATTGGTAGTCGGTGAACAGCTTGAGCTGCTCGGCGATCCACATCGCCTTGGAGCGTAGCGGATTCACGCTTCCGGGCACGCTGGTGCGGATATAGTCGGTCGCCTCGATCTGGTCGATTCCGGTGATGACCTGATAGGCGTCGCAGGAATACGTATCGTCGCTCTTTCCGATAATTCCGGGGGTAACCGATCCCATCGACGGCTTCTTCCCGACGGCCAGCCTTGTGAGATCGTCCTTGTCGAAGATGTAGTAGTGCGACTTGGACAGGGCGACCGGAATGCTCGGGAACATCCGCCGGGAGATAAAGTCCTCGTCGGCCTGGAAATACGCCAGCGCCACATTGCTCAGGTACATATTCGGCACGAAGGTTCCCTTCCTGACCATATCGACGACCTGCGCGGGTGAGAATTTGTTGATGTCAGACATAATATAATCTCCCTCCTAATTAAGGCATATAGCCGGATTTGGTGATCTGGATGCGGAAATGGTCGCCTTCGGCGGCGCTGTCCAGCGCAAAACCCAGGATAAACATGCCGGATCCCGCGGTTACGGCAACACCGTAATCTCCCGCCGCAACCGGATCTCCGGCGGCGATATCCTCTCCGGCCACGATCAGCCCGATATCCTTGATCAGAACACTGACCTCGGCGCCTTCCGGCAATTCCGGAAGCGTATTTCCGAGGATGACGCCAAACCCCATAACCCCGGATGTGGACAATTCCGCTTTCCCGTCCCCGTTCAGGGAAACCGCCTTATGCGGCGCGTTTTCAATGGCTTCGGCAATTTGCAAGACGACCGTCGGTGAGCTGTCGACGACCGCGTTCATGAATGTTTTCATTTTCCCGTACCTCCTGTATATTCGTTTTGGTATCTGGCAGCCAGCTGCGGGTTCAGGTCAAAGGCCTTGACCACCGCCTGCGCCTTAGTCAAGCTGCCGTCTCCCTTCATGATCTCGCCAACCTTTGCCTCGATCTCGCTTTCCGCGCCGAAGGTGCCGCCGCTCATTCCGGAACCCATCTCCGAGAAAAGCCCGCTCTTCTCAACCAGCGTGACCTGCTCATCTAACAGCGCGACATAGTCGTCATAAGCGGTTCCGCCGGCCTCTTTGAGGTCATACAGCTTCGGCGCCAGCTCACCGGCGCGTTTCCCGACCGCCTCATACTTACTGGCGAACGCGGTCAGCTTCTCGATCTCAAGGCTTTTCTTCAACTGGGCAACCTCGGCCGCCATCGCCCTGTTGTCGTCCAGCGCCTTTTTGACATCCGGGTGAAGCTCCGCATTCTCAGCAGAGCCCGCCGCGCCTTTCGCCACTTCGCCGCCGCCGCCCGCCGCGCCGGCTCCGCTTTCCGCGGGAGTACCGTCAGCAGCAGCGCCGCCCTCCGGCAGATCCGCCGGATCATCCGCGCCATACTTCTTTTCCAGCACTTCGAGCGCGTCCCGCTCCTCCCCGGTCATCCTGCTTTTGTCTAATTTCATAGTGTCTGTTTCCTCCCTTTGGTTTGATTTATTGATATTTGTACTGCTTACAATACCGCCCTTTTCTATGCCTGCTTCCCCGCCGGCGCCTTCATCCGCCCCGCCGGCACATCCGCTCTTTATATACCGCGCCATCAATCCGTCGAACGCCGCCCGCGATTCCGCCGACTTGACGACCTTATCCCCGCCATTCCCCGCGCATTTCCCGCCCGCCCATACAGGGATCGCTGCCCGCGCGGAGGAAATAAATTCCTCAAGGCTGGTGAGCATCATCGCGTTCTTTGCGTCGGCAGTCATCCCGCCGTCACAGATGATCGACGCCAGGCTATCGGACATGGAATACATCCAATCCCATACCTGCTCAGTCACCTCACGCAGCGCCCGGTCGTCCACTTTATCCTCCAGCACGTCACTAAATGTCTCCGCATTCTTTGTGATCATCTGCACCGCCGCGTTTATAGCGCCCGCAATGGCGCTTAGGGCCTTTTGGAAAACCGTATCCGGCTTATCCGCCGCGCCAGCCCCATCAGCCGCATCCATCCGCTTGAACATCCGGACATAACTGTCCGGGTTGGCCCCCTGCTGCACAAGGTCGACACTTGTCAGCGTCAAATCGGTCAGCTTATTCGGCATAACCCAACTCCTTCCCGCCCGCTTCCGGGCATAAAAACAGCGCGAAAAACGCGCTATAAAAAGTATGTTTTGCCAAAGGCAAAACCCGCTCCCCGCAGGGAGTATTTTTCGCGAAAAAACGGCACCCAACTTTGAAAAAAGCGTTATCGACGCTTTTTTCAAAGTTTAGTATCACTCATGATTCCGCTCTCATATCATACCGTTCTGTATATCGCTTCAAAAGTAATGGATTGCGTACCGGAATAGTAATAATCAGCAAAAAAAGCAATAGAATTTGAAGTTCCCATATCATTGGCTGCACGGGGGCTGAATCTCAAAC
>Ga0123353_10011251_pt1 | contig 12589 bp, 11 predicted proteins | sample TergutLab28metaG_3_FD_92763 | JGI IMG/M metagenome (GOLD analysis project Ga0123353, IMG submission 92763) | Labiotermes labralis P3 segment gut microbial communities from Petit-Saut dam, French Guiana - Lab288 P3 | ecosystem: Host-associated > Arthropoda: Insects > Digestive system > Gut ... | reverse complement strand
TGAGGATACGCTTTTAAGGTTGGATTCGGTTTGTTCCGATGATACGAAGCCGATGATCATAACAGGTGCGTCCATCGCTGAAAAGGTTAAATCATCGTTAAAAAATTATGATGATGTTGACGCTGAAATCATAAGCGAGCCAATCGGTAAAAATACCGCCCCCGCAATAGCGCTTGGCGCGGCTATCATACAAAAGAGATATGGCGACGCAGTGATGATTGTTGTCTCCGCGGATCACGCCATCTCACCCAAAGAGGCGTTTGCGGATGCGGCCAACGCGGCTGTGGAACTTGCGAAAACAGGCGGCATTGTTGTATTTGGGATAAAACCATCAAGACCTGAAACCGGTTACGGATATATTGAGACCGGCGCCTCTTTGTCATCATCAAATAACATACCGGCTTTCGTGGTTAAGAGATTTGTTGAAAAACCTGACGCGGCAAACGCCAAACGTTTTATGGAAGAGGGTACTTTTCTGTGGAACAGCGGCATGTTTGTGTGGAAAGCGTCAACCATCCTAAACGAATTCCGCGAACACATGCCTGATCTCTATCGTCAAGCGATGACAGCGGCGGAGAAAAATTTTACCGATGAAGCGATCAACGAGTTTTATAACGTCTGCGAAAAAGAGTCTATTGACTTTGGTATAATGGAAAAAGCTAAAAATGTAAGCGTCGTCGCCGGCAATTTTTCATGGGATGACCTTGGCGCGTGGGAATCACTGAGCAGAATTCACGGAGTTGACAAAAACAATAACACCGTATCCGGCCCGCTTGTTTTTGAACAGGAGTGTAACGAGACGCTTCTCATCAACAAATCATCTCTAACACTGTGCGCGGTGGGATTAGACAATGTTGCGCTTATTGCCGTGGATGACGCGGTACTTGCGATTGACCGGTCGAAGTTACCCGATCTCAAAAAATATCTTACTCAGATAAAAGAGAGTAAACAGTTTCCCGAAAAACTTTTTTGAGGGATAATCTGATGGACAATGTAAAAATTCCATCCGTAATGTTTATAGCGGGTGACCCTTCGGGTGATCACCACAGCGCGCCCATAATAAAAAAATTAGTTGAGAGATCTCCTGACATTAAAACATGGGGTATCGGCGGGCCTGCTATGGCAAAAGCCGGTTTTCAAAGTGTTTTACCGTTTGAAAAGTTCAACTGCATGGGTTATGTTGAAGTCATAAAGCATCTCCCGTTCCTCCTTGGCGCAAAAAAATCACTGATAAAACTAATGAAAACGCAAAGACCCGACGCGCTTGTATGCGTTGACTACTCCGGTTTTAATATCCCGATGATGAAAGCCGCCGCAAAGCTAAAAATCCCCGTGATATGGTATATCGCGCCGATGGTATGGGCGTGGAAGCGCAAGCGGGCGAAAATTCTCGGTGATCACGCCTCTCATATAGCGACGATCTTCCCCTTTGAAATTCCTTACTTCTCACCGTTTAAGGCGCCGGTAACTTTTGTGGGAAATCCGCTTACGGAATCGCTCCCTGCTGTCAATAGTTCAGATAAAAAATTTCCGGCAGATAAAATTTTTCGATTAGCGATTATCCCCGGCAGCAGACGTCAAGAGATAAAAAACATGCTGCCTGTTATGCTTGAAACCGTAGATATCCTCAAGAAAGAGCATCCGCAATTAAAAGTCACAATCTCCAAGTTTAAAGGGGTTGATCAGGAGTTATTTGAAGATGCTAAACAAAGAGGTATTGAACATTTCAGCGGCCCTCTATGCGATCTATTGACAAAAAGCGATCTCGCGCTTGTTACATCAGGCACAGCTTCTCTTGAAACCGCATTAATGGGAGTACCGATGGTTATTACCTACCGTACTTCAACCATATCCTATAACATCTATAAACGTTTCGTAAAGATATCTTATATCGGACTTCCAAATATTATCGCTCAAACATCAATTGTACCTGAATGTATCCAAGACGACGTAACGGCGCAAAATTTGGCTGATAAGATGAGTCGTTTTATTAAAGAACCTGCTTACTGGGAAGAGTGTGTTGCAAAGTTGAGTACACTACGTACCAAATTAGGCGAGAAAACGCCTTCTACCGAAGCCGCCAATATAATATATTCTTATATAGTATAAAACTTCATTAATCAACGGATATCGGACTATGAGACGGCGATTCATTTTTACTATTATTGTGACAACCGTCACCGCCAGTCTCGCTCAATTGCCCGACCCCTATGCCATATCTAATTTTAATATCACCGATACCACTATTATACTCGAAAGCGGCTTTGCCATAAAACGGCCCGGCACAGATACGCTTTTAAACCTTGAGTACCCGCCGCAATTTATAAAACCGGGTGAAATTGTCATGAGAAAAAAGTTTGGCCCCGATTATAAACTGTATTTGGGAGAGTTTGATACAACCGCGTTCCATATGTTCCCGCCGCTTCACACATTTGAGATACCCAAGTGGAGCAGCGCCGGACAGATTATGTGGTACAGAATTTACAGCTCCCCCGACGCGAGAAGAAATTTTGATGAGGATGTAGTGTTTTTTGACAATGAACGAATTTATCTTCAGCATCATAAAACAATCTATTATTCAAGGAATGACCAGTGGTATGCTTTAAACGCCATAAATACTACCATCTATGGGGCGTTGACTATAGAAAGCGAACCGCAGGGAGCCGACATCTATATTTACGGCAAGTCAACAGGTCTTAAAACTCCCGCGGCAATTAGAAATCTTATAGCCGGCAAATACGAAATAGAGCTCTTTTTACCCGACTATAATTTTCAGCGTAAAACCCTAATTGTAAAATCGGGAGAAGTAACGGCTGCGTCATTTGAGCTTATAAGTGATATTGAACCGCTTTTGGTGCTTGGTGAAAATCAGCATGGTGTTCTTGTGCTGCCTCAGCCTCCTATTGATTCTGTTTACATTATAAACGGCACTGCGCAAAAATCACTTAAACACTCGCTTCCGGAGGGAGAGTACCACCTGTGGTGGCGCGGCGGAGAGCTTTACAAAGACATTGACACTTTAATTAACATAGAAGCCGGGACTATGAGTTACTTTAATGTACCGTTTGTAAGGCTTGCCGGAACAGCTGTTTTTAAACTCGACCCAAGAGACGCGCTCGTGTGCATTGAAGGATTTCCATGCAAATGGGGTGAAATTTCTGAGGAGCTTCCAAGCGGCTTTCACATTGCGAGAATAAGCCGCCACGCTTACTTTCCGGAGAGGCGCAGATTTTCGGTGAGCCACGATAAAGTATCAATCGTCAGAGTAACGCTTGATTCCAACAACGACCGCGACGGCGACGGATTTCCCGATCATGTTGACAAATGCCCGGATGTGTACGGTCTTTACGATGGGTGTCCAAAGCCGACGTTTAAAAACATGGCGATGATTAAAGCGCAGGAGATTAATGAATATATAGATACTGAGCCTTTCTCATTTGCCGTTTCCGCGATGGGGCTTATTCACCGCTCGCCCACAAACAGACGGTTCGGCACCTTTTTATCATCATTTTCCGGCGGACTCACGGGCGGACTTAACAACTATCAGGGGCTTACGGTCGGCAACATCTATCAGGCCGCCTACAGAGGGCTTATCGGACAAATTGAGCTTGGACAGTGGTCTTCCGGCATAAAATTCAAGCGGTCCGATACTTTGACAATAAATACTAAAAATGATACGTATCAAGTATGGTACGACTCGCTTTGGGGTGTTAACCCCGCGATTTATATTCCAAGCACCGCGCTGTCGGGCGGCTTTAAATACCGGCAAAATAATTACTCCATATCCTATAGCCTCGGACATCAGTGGGAGACTATTATGATAGATGATATTGAGCGGGTCTCAGACCGGCAATTTACAAGGATTGATTTCTGCAACAACTGGTGGTTTCACGAGCTTATGGTTGAATGGGATCTTTATACAGACACATTTTTTACGCCTGCGCTCTATGCGAAATTTAAATTTCCATTTACCTCCACGGCGCGCACAAGGTGGCATGTTATAAATTTAGGGATTAACATGCGTTTCAGGCCGTCAAACTGGAAACCCATATAAAGAGGAGAGGCGCATTTTGATAACAAATCGTCTGAAGTTTTTGCGGATCGCCGCGGCCGCGGCGGCAGTCATTATTTTGTATAGCTGCGGCGGCGGTTTTGGTACAGACAGCTGGGAGGCTCAAGAGCTTGAGAATGCGGTTTTTGGGCCTGATTCCTTGAGGAGACGGTAATGAAAAAAGATATAAAGTATCTCAACGGCAAAAAATGCGCAAACGTACCAATAACAATGGTCACTGCTTACGATTTTCCCACCGCGCAGATTATTGATGAGGCGGGGATTGACAGCGTTTTAGTGGGCGACAGCGTTGGAACGAATTATCTTGGGCTTACAAGTGAGCGTGAAGTGACTATAGGTGATATGCTACATCACGCAAAGGCTGTGAGACGCGGGGTCACAGACGCTTTTTTAATTGTTGATCTGCCCTTTGGATGCGTTGATACTTTAGAGATCGCTCTTGAAAGTTCGCGGCTTCTTACAGAGGCAGGGGCGGATTGCGTTAAGATTGAGGGATGGGGTGAAAAGGCTGATATTGTAAGAGGTTTGGTTGACAATGATTATAAGGTTTGCGCTCATATCGGTTATAATCCGCAGATCCATGATAAGCCCGCAGTGTTTGGCAAAGATCGTGATCAGGCAAAAGAGCTGCTTGACGGCGCTTTACTTTTAGAAAAAGCCGGCGCCTCGCTTATAGTACTTGAAATGGTACCTGTACTGCTTGCGGAAGAGATAAGCTCTTCTCTGAAAATCCCAACCATAGGAATAGGAAGCGGCAACGGGTGCGGCGGTCAGGTTTTAGTGATTAATGATCTTTTAGGATTATCCCCAAAATTATTCAAGCATGTACGCAGGTTTGCGAATCTGCGTGAGACGCTGCTTGATTCTTTTAGGGAGTACATCAGCACTGTGGAGAAGAGGGAATTTCCTGCTGCCTGACTCCGCCATCACAGACACTATCTCCCTCTTACCATCCAAAATGAAAAAAAGGCCGCCTCAATCTGAGACGGCCCCCAACATAATGTTACTCCGGCAGTTAAACACCGCAACCTCCGGCACATCGACTGCACGAACCATCGTGAGGCCGCTGTACCGGAGGTTGCGACATTTAACTGCCACCTTAATACATTATTATTTAAAGACAAAACTTATTTAATAATCGCGCGCTTCTTATTCCAATAAACCAAAATATAACTCGCGATAAAGAGCGTTGAGTATCCGCCCGCTGTAAATCCTACCAAGAGCGCAAGCGAGAAGTCTTTGATCGAATCGCTTCCAAGTACGTAAACCGCCGCTACTGTAAAGAGCGTTGTTACTGTAGTGATAACCGTACGGGTAAGAGTTTGGTTGAGACTGTGATTCACGATATCCGCAAAATCTCTCCCCTTAAGCCCGCCCTTGCTGTTCTCGCGGATACGGTCGAAAACGACGATCGTACTGTTGAGCGAATATCCTATAATCGTAAGCATCGCCGCGATAAAGGGAAGCGATAACTCAATGTCAAAGAGCGCAAAAATTCCAAGCGTGATAAGCGTATCGTGAGTAAGCGGGATAATCGCCGCAAGACCAAACGGTAAATTGAAGCGGATTCCGATGTAAATCAATATTGATATGAGCGCTAATATCGCGGTGATAAACGCGTCGCGTTTAAGCTCGCCCCCGATTTTCGGCCCCACCTCGTCTACAGCGAGAACTGTGAAACTGTTGTTGGGCAGAGTCTCCTCAAGAGCCTCTTTGAGCTTATCACTTACGCTCACGCCCTCAGGCATGTCGCGCACTGTAATCTGTATCTCATTATTATCGGCAAGACCGATAGTTTTGATCTCAGGCTGACCGTAACCCAAACTGCCGACAGAGTTTCTGATAGCGGTGAGATCATCGCGCACCGGCTGATCAAACTTCATGTGCACAGTGGTACCGCCGGCAAAGTCAATTGACATATTAAATCCGCCGCGGGCGATAAGCACTACAAGAGAAACCAACATGAACCCCAATGAAAGCCCTATCACGAGCTTGCTATGGCGCAGAAAGTTAAATTTCGTATTCTTGAAAAGCTGCATCTGTTTAATTTCCTTTTCTAACTTTTTTCACTATGATCATCATAGAATAATTGCGACTTTTTTACTGAAACAATATTATTACAAGTACAGACAGGGCAAGCCCTGTCTCTTATTACTAAATACTCAATTTTGCTTTCTTCTGAAACATGGACGTCATAATGAGCTTTGCCACAAAGAGCGCCGTAAAGAGAGACGCGCTTATACCGAAAATAAGTGTTATGGCAAATCCGCGGATCGGGCCTGTTCCCTTCCATAGCAATATGAACGCGACAAACAGCGTCGTTATGTTCGAGTCAAGAATTGTTGACAGAGCGTTGGAGTATCCCGAGTCGATAGAACTTCGCACCGTCTTCCCAAGCGCCGCTTCTTCCTTGATACGTTCAAAGATAATAACATTCGCGTCGATACCCATACCTACAAGCAAGATAAGACCTGCTATACCGGGAAGAGTAAGCGTCGCGTTGACAGCCGCCATTACAGCAAGCACAACCGCGATATTCAGCGCAAGAGCAAACAGCGCGATAAGACCGCTGAATTTATAGTAGACAAGCATGAATACTACAATAAAAGCTGTTCCGATAGCGCCCGCGAGAAGTCCCTTTTGAATAGCGTCCTGACCGAGTGACGGGCCGACCGTACGCTCTTCAATAATGTGCACAGGAGCGGGGAGCGCGCCTGCGCGAAGGATAATAGCGAGAGCCTTAGCCTCTTCAAGCGTGTAGCTTCCGGTGATCTCAGCGCGTCCGCCGGCTATTCTTGATACGATACGCGGAGCCGAGTAAACAGTTCCGTCAAGCACAATCGCAAGCTGTTTGTTGATGTTAGCGCCTGTAACTCTTGTAAAGTCACGCGCGCCTTTTGCGTTCATCTCAATGTCAACCTTGGCCTTACCCGCGTTGCGTCCGCTCTGGTCGATAGTGGCCGAAGCGTTTTTGATCACACTGCCGCGCATTTCAGGTGTTGCTTTGAGATAGTATAAAAATTTATAAGTTACGTTGGAGCCTCTTTCAGGCGTGATAGTTTCATTGCTCCACAGGAATACATTACCGCCCAAACCGGCACGGTCAAGCGCTCTTCTCACATCGTCGCGCTGGAGGATCGCGTCAACTCTTCTAACATCTTCCTGTCTTACAACAAGCGCCTCGCCGTAGTATCCGGTAAGCGCGCGAAATGAGGTGACTGCCGCGGCAGTTTCGCTGCTTTCGCCTTCAGCCTGCGCGGTCTCGGTATCGGCAGCCGATTCGCTTCCGCCAAAGAGCCTGTCGGCGAGTTCGCTTTTCTCTCTTTCGCGCGCGTCTTCAGCTTCATCTTCTGCGCCCCCAGCCGCTTCTGTTGTGTCGGCCCTGCCGCTTACGGTATTCTCAATGACTGTTATCGCGCGTTCGCGCATCGCTTCGTCGCGAACCAAATTAAACTCAAGCTGAGCGGTCTTGCCGATGATCTCTTTAGCAACCTTCTCATCTTTAATACCGGGAAGCTCAACAATGATTCTGTCGCGTCCCTGCTTCTGCAGCACAGGTTCAGCTACGCCAAGCTGGTTGATACGGTTTTCGATAATGGCGTAAGCTCTGTCGATAACGTCTTTGTCGTTAGCGTCAAGTTTTGAGCGGTCGATCTCAAGCACAAGACGCATACCACCCTGCAAATCGAGGCCAAGGTTGAGAATACGTTTGAGCGAGGCGGGGTTGTCTCTGCGGATCTGCTCCTGTTCATATTCCGACTTGCTGTAGAATTGAAACGATGGTATAAGCAGAACCACAGTCACTGCGATAACGGCAAAGAGAATGCCGAAACGTAAACCTACATTTTTCATAATGCTACAAACCTTTCTCTGGGTTAGACCCATCACAACAGTGTTTATCTGTTGACAGATCTATAAAGCGTACGCAATAGCGCATCAATTAAAAATAATACAGTCACACAAAATACATTATATTGGTGAGTTCACGCAACTTTTAGTGAGTCTTCCAAAATTCGCTTGGGGTTGAGATTTATTTAAAAGATAAAAAAGATGAAAGATTAATGCCGCAGATCAAGCTGTTTCAGTAATACATTATGTTATGCTCATACGGCGGGAGTTTTTCTGAATCTTATATTTTTAACCATACCGCCCCAGCTCTTAACCCATGCTAAAAATTCGCCGGATTTATAAACGCGTAGTTTAAGTACCACGCAATCTTCTTTCGTCTCAATAATTTGCGAATTGTGCCACATACGTTCGCGGATTTAATAATACAAGCAATTTTGAGACAAAAGTCAATCCCAAAAAACTTCAACGGGTTACGCATCTCACCGAAAGCAAAAGCATCTTAGCACTGCTTTCTTTGCCTACATTGTCACTGCCGTAGTGCATGCTTCGGCTCCAAGCGCGGCTCACATCGTCCTCCGAAGCGCTCCACCAGTAGCCAACACTGCCAATGCCCCCGCCGTAACTGCCGCCGGGTAAAGCCGAAAATCCGTGAGCGTCTGTACCATTGCCGTTATTGTTCCAACCGCTCGCAGACTTCAGCTCCATTCCCGCTGTTTGCGCTCCGCCCGCAAAATTTACCAATGTATCCCACTGCGCGTCACTTGGCAGATGCCAGCCGTCCGGACAGGCTCTCATCGCCGATCTCCATGTGTATAAACGGCCGTACTCCTGACAATTGGAAAGCCTGCTGCCGTAACACGGGTCGTTATCTGTTTGATAGTTTAGATTTTGAGCCATCCACCTTTCATTACCTATCATTACCGTGTGATAACGCTGGCCGTCACGGTCAATTAGCGTATTTCCCGACATTCGCGCGCTTCCAATTTCCGGTACCTCCGTGCAAGCACACAAGAACAGCATCAATAGCCACCCGGGGTGAAAAACAGACGCAATATTTAACCGTGATATCAATAAGTCAACCAATTGTAACCCTTCAGTAAAATATGTAAACGAATATTCCTGATGACAAAACGGACGCGCCGATGATATATGCGGCATTTCGGTTCTTCGCGGATTTTTTTGCCGCGTTATATCTTGCCGGAGTGTAATTAGCCGACTGAACGTTTCTTTGTACACTTTGCTCTTCGTTAACGCCATACACAAGTACGCCGACGCCTAAAGCGGTAAGACCTGTTCCTATCCAAAAAGAGGTTTTTATAGCTTCTTTGCCGCTTATTCCGGCAGGGTGCGGCGCATTAACGGAGAGCACGGGCGCGGCAAATTCGCCGAACATCTTTTTAACTACCTGATCCGCAACCTGTTCAAGATCGTTAAGCGACCTTAGGTTGCTTCCGGATTCACCGATAAAGGCGATTTCAGCTGTTTCAACATTGACTACGCGCGCTGAGATCTGAAAAGCGCCAAGCACCGGCGTAATGTTAGCAATGCAAACGAACTTAACGCCGAACTGGCGGCCTAACGCGCTGATTTGACTGTCATCTATCGCACCGCTGCGCTGTTTTATCTGTTCCTTTTCTATCTCGGCCAAAAAAGAGTCGGAGCGTTCTATGCCGTTGTAACGGCCGCTGTTAACAAGAGAAGCGAGCAGCCTTGTGCCAAGTGCGTTCTTTGTGTTATTGCTGACGCCATCGCCGATAACATAAACCGCAATTCGCGGCAGCTCTTGGGCAGACGCTGCCGCGGTTATGCAGAGTGCAGTTAAAATAAATATGAGTTTTTTCATATCATTCTAACTAAAACCTCCATCCGATAGAGCTTGCGATACGCGGACCGCTCGCGAGTAAAAGCTCCATGGCGTCAACAATATCTTCCATGATAGGACCTACTTCGGTATCGCCGTCTAACACCCCTTCTCTTTTGAGCACGTCAATTAATGTACGGGAGTATGAATTGCCAAGACCGATGGCTATATGATACCCAAAAGACGTCTCCCAAACAAATCCGCCGCGCGGGCCGCCAAATTCCGACTTCAGGCCAAATACCGGTCCAAGTTTAATGTAGTTACGCCACGGTTTTACTGAAATAATATGGGAAAGAGAGTCGGTGCGCAATCCTCTCTCCAAAATATCACCGGTATTTTGGTCACGAACATCATATACTACTTCACGGTTTAGATTCATGTTTGCTTTTAAATCATAACCTACCCTCATGCCGCCAAAACCCAGTATGCCGCTAACATAGAACGAGTTAGTTGGGTAATAGCGAGCCTGTGCCTCAAGTGTCCAAGTATTGAAAAGCATTGTTTCTGAATAATAAACATCTTTAAGAGAGGCAGTCCATGAACTTGTTACGACGTGATACACATCATTATCTTCATATAAAATTTCACCGCGGGATATTGAGACGCTGATTAGTTCCGGATTGTCCATCGTCAAATTTAATTTCCCCTGTGCATAATCAAATCTCCCTACCAAACCAAATTTTTCATTGATCCGTCGCTCATACTGCGTACCTATGCCAAAGCCCGAATAATTTGGGCTCCAATCATCATGAAATAATTTTTCCAATAATTCACCTGCCTGCGAGAAACCCATGTGCATAACAAACGGAGCGATATCTACAGTAATCGTGTTCTTAGCCAAACGCGATGCGGCTTTCGCAGGAAGTATTTCCTGCGGCTGTTCCAAAACAACATACTCCTCAAATTCCCCCTCTTCCGCCAACTCCGCAACCGGTTCCGGTTCCTCTGACTTAGGTTGTGCCTCCTGCTCCGCAACCCGTTCCCATCCCTCCGACTCCGATTCTTCCGACAGCTCCGACGCTTGTTGTTCTTCTGTCAACTCCAATTCCTCCGGCTGCTCAACAGCCTGTTCGGGCCCCGCCGATACATGCTCCGCTTCCGTTAATACTGTTTCCGGCGGTTGTTCCGCCGGAAACTCATCTTGCGCCAAAGCCGCCGTGCTTAACACAATAACAACAGAAAAAAATGCTTTTACCATCAACATCTTAAAGTTAACCCAAATCCCGCTGCTTCTGTTCATACCAACTGCCTCTCCTTTGAAAGTTATATATATAATCCCAATTCAACAGCCGCTACTCTTCAAGCCAAAACAGATATTCAAACGGTTTGTTATAAATTTGAAGCAATGCCATAATCTCAGACATTAAGAACTTTCCAGATTCTTTTCGCAAGCAATACTCCTGTTGACTCATTCCCAGCTTTTCGGCAATGTATTTATTGGAATGTCCGTTACGTGCTTGCTCAATCTCCAAATTGGGAAACATCCCTATCAGCTTCGCCCTTGTAATTAATGTATCGTTAATTATTGTAAAATATATTATTTAAATATTAACAAATCAACAATTTTTTAAAAATACTAAAATATCTTCAATTTTAATAGGTTTGATATTGTGAAGAAAAAAAGTAATTTTAAAAGAAAGGATGCCAATAATGGATTCATTAGGTGAACGAATAGTATACTACCGAAAAAGAGTAAATCTACGCCAAAAGGATTTGGCTGCCGCAGTTGGAATATCGCCGTCCGTTCTTAATTATTATGAGAAGGACAAGCGTGAACCTACAGCTTTGGTACTGGCAAACCTTGCGGAAGCGCTGAATGTAACAGGCGACGCGCTTTTGGGTTTGGAGCATCCTGATCTTGTTGCCCAAAACAAAAACGAGTTTCAAACACTACACGCGATTCGTAACTTGAATCGTCTTGGACAAAAGATAGCATTAGATTTTATAACAAGTTTGGCGAAGGCTCCAAAATATAGCGAAAAGGAATCGTTGTAAACGCCTAACGCTTACATATCTGCTGTTCCACCAATTATAAACCTATTGCAAAATTCAAAAATATCGTTTATATTTATTAAACTTTCCAAGTTTCACGCAATTTTTACTCTCGTCAGTTTTTCTCATTTTCCGGTATTAAATATGGGACGGAGCTGCGCAATTTTGAACATGCTCAGAACGCGTACGAAATAAATGCAACTCCCCAATTTATAAAACGCCTTTGAGAATATCAGCAGGCTTCATCTCCATTTTTGAAAACGCGAATAGTTTTTTCCCTAAATCTTTGAACGAAGCGCCTATATGATAAACGGTATCGTCAAAATGCAAAATTATATAACAATAAACAGTGCACGTTTTTTTGTGCACTGGATACCTTACATTTAAGAAATGGAATGACAATTATCAAAAACCGGTCGTGAATATTTTTTACTTCACTAACCGTTATTTGTTCGTATTGCTGACGGTGCTTTGTTATGCTCAGTTGTAATTTTTCTGTGAATTTTTGTGCATAAATATGAGCTGTTACTTTTGGCTTACGGTCTGATAACATAACTAAAACGCTTTCGTCCGCATAGTTATCTATATTTCGGGGACGGAGTTCACTTAATTTCATTTCAAGAATATACGTTTCAGTAGCGTAAAGAGCAATTTAGCTTGAATTTTTTTGTTTAAGCCGATGTGAAACAAACGGAACCCCGCTATGTTCACCATGCAAGAGTTTTCTAAAAAAACTTTTGTCCGACTTTCTTTTTTTGTTTCTTTTTAGATAATACACTCCTTCATCTTTTAAATAAATAGATTTTCAACAAACC
>Ga0123353_10011250_pt1 | contig 12590 bp, 5 predicted proteins | sample TergutLab28metaG_3_FD_92763 | JGI IMG/M metagenome (GOLD analysis project Ga0123353, IMG submission 92763) | Labiotermes labralis P3 segment gut microbial communities from Petit-Saut dam, French Guiana - Lab288 P3 | ecosystem: Host-associated > Arthropoda: Insects > Digestive system > Gut ... | reverse complement strand
AGACATGCTGCCACAGCACCAAATTAATATAACGAAGTAAATCATTGAGTGTTTTAAACTGTAACTTTAGCTAGGAACAAAGTATGCTCCCTGAGGATGATCGTATGATCGAAACATGTAGGAGCGTTTTACGCGTTTTAATGTAAATTTCAGATTATTAAAGACTATCATGGTATGTGCATTTGTTGGTGTGTTGCTTACATATTCTGGAAAAGGTTTAAGATTACGGCCTTCCGGAATGTGAAGACAAGTAGTTCGGTAGATGGATAAGGACGTTTCGGCGGAACCTGCTGCCTCCATCCCTGTAGATATACACCGTACAGTCTACTCTGTGGTCACTGCGTCCTCCCGTATCATAATATGCATCTTACTGTTAGTACAACCGTCGAAAATGGCCATCCTGAAAGAATTCAATGTCCTCACGGGCCAGATACGCACTGTCAGTGGCTGGGATATAACAACTTCACGTTCGGGCGTTTATGTATGATATCTTGGGTGCGCAGGGCGCCAGCAGTGTGCGACGAGAACCCCAGTGGATTGTCTCAATCACGCGCCATCCTTACATTGAGACTAAAGAATCGCAGTATAAGAAAATGTTAACCCTGTAAAACCCCGTGGTTACAGTTCTAACATTCAACACGGCAGGCAAAGTACGTATAACGTCACACCGAGGAGCGGTCTGGTAACCACTGTTGCAGCGGAAGAGCAACAAGAATTACATATTCTGGATGTGTGTCTGTAGTTTTAGGTACCCAGCACGCAATGCGCATGCGCCATATTGTCATCTGTGGCATGCCCTGCCCTACAATATTTTTCCACATTATCTCACAAACGGCACGATTTTCGGGGGGAAAAAACGTGTAAAGATCTAAATGCGGTGTCCGTTGCCACGACACAACTTTATGTATTTAACCCCCCCCCCCCGAGAGTTACTTTGCGAAAATCCGTCCGGCAGTTTTCGAGTGGTTGTATGGGGCCAGACACGACGCGAAGCTGACGGTTACATATGTGTAACCTTCGAATACACTGTGTAGAAAAAAGAGTTACATAAATTGCTACATCGCACCTCGTCCTGTTTTCAAATCACGTCAATATATTTAAAACTGCATGGGTTTCGCTACCTTTAGAGAGCAGTGGTCTCTCTCTCTCCACCCACCTGCCTGCAGTTTACGTAAAGTGCATTCACGCGCGCGCGCGCGCGCACACACACACACACACACACACACAAGGACACGTGTATGTGTGTGCATGCACGCATTTCGCTAAATATTTATATTACTCCCTATTATACAACCAAATTCAAATAATACTGATTTAACGAGCCTTGGTTGGCCGGGATAGTTCAGTCGGTATAGCGACTCGCTACACGCTGGACGGTCCGGGGATCGAATCCCGGTGGAGGCGAGATTTTCCGCACCCGTCCAAACCGGCGCTGGGGCCCTTCCAGCCTCCTTTATAATGGTACCGGGTATCTTTTCCGGGGGTAAAGCGGCTGGGGCATGGCGTTGACCACCCACCCCATCCAGCGCCGAGGTTAAAGAAAAACCAGAGCAATAACTCTACTGTCCCTTTGGGCCTTCATGGCCTGTTTTACGGTGCACTTATCCTTCATGTTTTAAACGCGTCTTGAAGAGAAGTCTTTGACGGTAATGTTATTTCACTATATCGTATCAATTCAGGGTATTACTGTGGGCAGGGAAGACAAGATAGGTAAACTGATGCTACTGATGATAAGGTAACAATGTAAGGTTAGAGATGTCACAAAACACTGATATTATTTACAACCGTAATAACATTTGATGAAGACTACAAACTATGAAGATCTGTATTACGTACAATCACACACCTGAACTACTTCAGAAGCTGTAAACCCATACAAATGATTCAATATAGGGATGCACAAATCCCTGATGCCAGGTCACCGCGGAAACTAAATTTTGTACCATGGCGCTCTCCATTTGTGGGTCCTCAGTAATGAACCTGCCTCATGTCACTCTTCTGATGCCTAGAATTTTGAGATAGCTCCTAGATTTTTATAAATATGTGCACCCCTGACTTAATGTTAGCACATCTACAAAAGACTGCATTCCACATTGGTTGACCCGCAAACTTATTGCTTTCAAAACATTAATATCGAACCTAATAAAACTCCACACATACGCGCACGCGCTCGCACGCCCACGCCCGTATGCACACACACACACACACACACAGGCACGCACACACAATATATACACACACACACACACAAAATGCAGGGCGACACTAGCAGTGAGTACTTACTCTGTGAAGTGGCAGGGCTGTCCACATCCACCACCAGACCCTCATTACTTGTTTCATCTTGAGGAGGCGCTCCGCTTCCCTGTGACACCTGCACAACAAACACAGGACACCTACACGACCGAACCAAACGCAAAGCTGATGGTTGCCTAGGTCCACCGCAAGTACTTATAGGGGGTGAAGAAGTAAAGTTTTGTACACTGCATATCTTTTCATTATACATTCAATGTAAAGACGTAACTCTAAGAACTATTTGCTACGTGTGGAAACAATGTGTGAAGATCATACAACACGACCAACAAGATACACACCCACTGAGCACAAACACATTACTTAACCCATGTTACATGTTTCGGCCTTCATGACCATCTTCAGGGATACCAATCAATACTGCAAGAAGATAATCAAGAATATGACATGTTTTATTTATGATAAAGGAAATATTAATAAAAAATCAATATCAGTCCAGCACAACTATCTGGATTAGATAACTGGGTCCGTATGTATATTTGAGCAACATGTTTCGACCTAAATTACGTCATCTTCAGACACTTCAAAAACGTTTAATAACATAATGAGGAAGATAATGTACAATTAATAGATTCTCTCTTATAAAATATGAGTAGAACAAGTTGACAGAATGCACAACTGAGTAACATAAAACAGAATAAAACATATTAATCAGAGATATTTATTTTATTTACTTACTCTAATTTATATTACTCTATTTTGCATTCTTTTAATTTGTTGCACCCATCTTAAATTTTATGAATTAGAAGCAATTAATTGTACATCATCTTCCTCGATGTGTTTTTTTGTTGTTTTGAGAGCCTGAATATGACCTAGTTTAGGTCGAAATGTGTTGCTCAAGTAGAAACACAGACTCTTTGTCTAATACAGAGAGTTGAGTTGTGACTGATAATGATTTTACCTTTTCACATCGTTGACTCACAACCGGATGTCACACGAAAAAAAGGTAAACAAAATACATATAATATAACGCAATGTAGTTGCAAACAATGAAACAGTATCCCTAAAAGATGTCTTAGAAGGCCGAAACATGTAGTAAACAATAAGTAACAACTGTATTTGTGATCCATGTTGGATGCATTATTTGATAAAACCGAAGTATGATACAATAAGGGCAGAATTTCAACTCTTTGGGTCCAGCCACAAACATGTGTTTTAAGGGTCCAGGGCTGGTCCAGACGAACTCAGTGGCACTTACCTCACTTTGACTCGGACTGGGTGGTGTCGAGTCCATGCTGAGGACGGAGTCTTCGTGTCCGTCTTCAAGTCGGATCCTTTTGGGCTCGCTCTAGAACAGAAAACATTCCTTAACAATTTTCAGACATTCACATAAAAAAGTAATATTGTAAAGTTCATCACAGCACACAGTGCCTGATATGAGCTTGAGATAATCATGGCGATGGTACTAAGACTACGGTCTTCTGGGATATGACGCCGTGTAGTATTCTCCGCCCAAGGTGAAGGCAAGAAAACTCGTCTAAAAGCGACGACAACTCACGATTACCGTCTTCTGGTATGTGGTGCCGTGCAGCTTTTTCTTAGGCGCGTTCGCAGAACTGAGAAAAGCGACTATTAGCTTCGCCACGTCCGTCCGTCCGTCCGCCCGCACGAAACAACTCGGCTACCACTGGACGAATTTTCACGAAATTTGATATTTGGATATTTTTCGAAAATCTGCCGAGAAAATTCAAGTTTCATTAAATATCTGATAAAAATAACCGGTACTTCACATGAAGATCGATATACATTTTTTTATCATATCTCGCTCAGTTCTTCTTATAATGAAATATTTTTCATATAAAAGTTATAGAGAAAAACAAAACACACATTTAATGCTCAATAATCTTTTCCCGAAAATCGTGTCGTTTATGAGATAATGCGAAAAAATACAGTACAGCCGGACAGCCCACAGATGACAAAATGGCGCATGCGATTTACATGCTCGATAACTAAGGCTACAAACACACATGCAGAATGTGTATTACTTATTGCTTTCCACGGCAAGAGTGGTTACCCTTATGCGCCTCAATGTTACGTGACACGCACACTGCCTCTCTTGTAAAACTACGTCGGTAAATATGTTCCAGACTGCTAGGCACCACATCGCACCAGACCACGATGTTCAATGTGACAGCCGTACGAATATCAGATCAACTTCTAACATTTTTCAGAGCGCAGGCCATTCCCGTACATTATTTGTCCCGGAATTCCATTTCACCTCCCTAATATGCCAGCATGTCTAATTTTCCGCAAGAATCATGGCCCGTAACACTTTTAACATTATGCCCAGGGCATCCTGTACAGATGGGCCACAATGTCTGCTCCGGAATGCCACTTCAGTTCTCCAAAATACCAGCACGTGACATTTTCTGCCAGAACTATGTCCCACTTATGCCCCAAGCAGCCAAAACCGGTACGTTATATTATTCTGCTTGGGACAAGACGTTTTGTTCCGCCTCCTGAGGCTGCGCCATGATGACGTCTCGCGTGGACGGTAACCCTGAGGGTCGGTTCCGAGAACACGCAGTGACCATGATATGACACGCTGCAACTTCTACAGGGCCACACTACTTGGAATTCAAAGATTCGCCTTTACCGATCACATGAATTCGAATCGTCGTCATGTTGATCGGATTCGGGGTAGCTCAGTCGGTAAGGAAGACGAAAAGGATCGATTCTTGGTTAGGGCACGGTATTTTGCGTTCCTTCCAGACTGGCTGTATCTACAAATCCTCCTACACGACAGGGGACTTCTCGCATGGGTGTAAAGGCGTTCGAAGCGTGAAGCTGACAAACATCACCGTATTACGCACACGAAGATATAAGTAAGATCACTGTCTTCAGGGACATAACACCGTGACGGAAGGACAGATCGTGTAGATGGGGCCTGCAGGATCCTCTGCAAGGTCGGTCATCCTTCTAAAAAACTACACTGCGTCACGTCCCAATACACAGCAACATTCAGTTACCGCCCTGATACAAACACGTTGCATAATTACCGATGTACAATTCCTGAAAGCCTAAGGAAAGCAGCTGTCAAAACTTTCCAGCAAAACCCCTGCAGATGGCAGCAGAGGGTCTCCCCAAAATGTTGGTACCTATCTACCAAACCACACGGCGTCACTTCCCGTAAGGATTTAATGTTAACATCCACTGTCATTACAAAACAGCCTACTACGGACCTCACAAGGGGGTCAACCCAACAGATGCCATACTAGAGTGCAAGTACTATAGCGCTGTGTCGCTAGACCGTTACATAATGCTTTACGCGACACAGTTTCATATTTTCTTTCATAGCTATCAACCATAGAGCGTTTTACTGATTTCGTCGGCGGCCACCTCACTTGAAAACAGCCACAAAACTACCAGGACAGACGCTTAAAACTGCAAGTCTTGACGTACAAAAGCACGCTTGGCGATAGCGCTGCTACAGATCAGTACACTTCCTTCACTGCCTACTGCCTGCTACACACCAAGTTTGATCACAATCCGTCTAAGGACTAAACTGAACTGAACCGAACTCATAAAAATCGAAAAACCTCCACAAGATTTTATGCTGGCCTACCATTTCAAGTTTGGACAAAATCGGTCACGCAGTGTACAAGAAAATTATATATACTACAGGTAATTTTCAAGCTCATAATCTCCTCGAAGAGGCCGGGGTAGCGCAAGCAGTATAGTGACCAAGCAACGATCTGGACGGCCAAGGAATGTGGGTTCGGTACTCGGTCGAGACAAGAGATTTTTCGAACCTCCCACTGCATCCAGCTAGGCTCTGAAGACCAGCCAACCTACTCCCCAATGGGTACCAGGAGTTCTTTCCCCGAGGTTAAAACAGTCACAGCGTGGAGCTGACCACTCATCTCAATCTAGTACCGCAGTCAAAAACATCTCTACTTCCTCATACACCTTCACTACGTGCTATTTAGATAAGCACCATGGCTTACCTTTACTGGGATGCGATGACATTTAGTCTGGCACATGCGAATGCTTCGGAGGAACCTTCTGCCTCCATCTTCAGGAGAAAAGATTAAGCTACGTGCGGGTAGAGATGGTAAAGACAGAGACAACAGAGCACTGCGACCGTGTCTATGAGTGAACCACCCAGCACGACGCAGACGCTGCCATCTCGGAGCACCATAATCTTGACGGAAATTTCTCATGCTAATGACGCCATCAAGAATACTTACTTTGACCACCCCCAAGTATTGTTTCCGCTTTCGCTCCCGGTCTCTCTCCCGATAAACGTCTGCACGGGCCTCCTCCTGGCTTCGTCTTTCCGCTTGTCGTTGGCGATCTGGGTACAAGAAAGAAATCTCTCTGGTATTCTGTACAAGTTTCTTAAGCATTTCATTACCGTGTTCACAAAAGCCCACCACTTGTCTCCATCCCGCACCACACGAATCCAGTTTACAATGTCATATTCCACTTTTTTTTTGCAAACCATTTTAATATAGTCCCCCCATCTACGCGTATTTATCACAAGTTGTCCCATTAATTCATTCATTCAGCTCCTCTGGCTAAAGATTCTGCAACAACATGATATCAAGAAGACAAAATGGAAGCTGCCAAACTCACATTTCTTTTCTATTTCGTCGTCATCAAGAAGAAGAGAAACGACCTCTTTCGGTTTCAGGGTGTCGGGTTTGAAGTTTCCGCCACTGATGACCATGCGCTGAATCTGAAACGAAACCAAACACAGGCAACGGGTTGTAAAAGATTCACGACCACGCACTGTATTATAAACAGCGTAGCCTGCTACATGTTTCGGCCGCCTGTTGTGGCCATCTTCAGGCAGGTGTACAGCACAACCAGCAGACGCAACACCACCACCTCCGCTAAGAAGGTGTCACCACACACACAGCATATCAACACGCAACTCAGCGCATATAGTTTTCTAAATTGCATAGTTCCCATCCCGTTGTGTATACGTAAACAATGTATTAATTAAACCGTCTTTACACAACAATATAACAACAGTTGCAGATTATTATTACAACTCTTCAACTAAGCAACATGTTTCAGCCTTACTCGGCCATCATCAGGCTTACAAACAATGGTGTTAGTCAAGGTACATTCAGTGTTTGTAAGCCTGATGATGGCCGAGTAAGGCCGAAACATGTTGCTTAGTTGAAGAAGAGTTGTAATAATAATCTGCAACTGTTGTTACATTGTTGTGTAAAGACGGTTTAATTAATACATTGCATATAGTTTCATCAATATTTTATATTTTAACTCAGATTTTAAACTTTTATTTAAAACTCAACATTTAATATCTGTAAATTAAATTATTTTGACGTTCTCCGTAACATATCCTTCAGAGAACACCTCCCTGAAGATGGCCACAACAGGTGGCCGAAACATGTACCAGGTTACGCTGTATATAATACGATAAATTTACGCATCTGTAATGCACTTGTTGGTCTGTTACTCATAACAAGCAACGGTGTTTATTCTAAAGAAGGGATGGCCAATAACTATGTGTAAATGTTGTTATGCTGACAACCACAGAAAGGAACTGCAAGAAATCCGCAGTCAGGCAGCATGAGGATAGCCAAATTATCAAAAGCCATTGGCGTCGACACACTCCGTCTCTTTCCTATGGAACTCTAAGTATTATTTTCGAATCCTAACCATTTATTGGTCACTTTATTACTCCGCCACTTTAAACGACACACGCAATAACTTCAGTTTGCAATCGCAGGTGTAAAGCCGACGCTCACTCAGGCATGTTTTGGTGCTGCCGGGTTAGCTCAGTCATTACAGTGACTAAGCTCAGGCCTGGATGACCATGGGAAATCAGGGGTTGTTTCCCGGCAAAGACATACATTTTCCCGCTCCTCTCCACAGCCTCCATACTGTTTAGGAGCCCACCAAGCCCTATGTGATGCTTAACAAGAACCCTTTCTTCGGTGATAAAACGGCCGAGGGGTGAAGCTGACCAATTACCTCCACCGAACGCCTAGAATAAAAAGGCGTGGCGCCACACCTCCATTCCCTCATACATCTTCACAGCACGGTACTCATGATAACCATAGGAAAAACTCTCCCTTCACTTTTTAAACCGAGATTGGACGATGGTGATTAAGAACTATGGAAGACTGGAGGTATAGCTCCAATGCTCGGCCGGAACACAGACAATCCTGACTAAACTTTTTCGTGGTTTTCATCAGTCCGCCCAGCAACATGCAGTTATAATACCTTACGTCACAACCACGGTTGTACGTAATCACAACCGGCGTCAGGACAAAAGCGGTCAGCCTCCCGCTAAACAATATCTGACACAGGCTGGGTGGGCCGCAGAATCTATCTGGCACTGACGATGGCGAAATAAACATAGGAAATCTCACACGGGACTATCAAGGCCACCCTGACGCACGTCGCACATCGATCGTCTCACGTAACGAAATCAAATGACAGACGGAAGCGCCCCACAATGATGGGTGGGCCACCAAAACACAGCAGCTCCTCTTACATCGCACGTGTCTTCACTCTGAGGACAAAGTGAGCTTGCCTGAGGGAGCAGGATAGGTCGAGCAGCGAAAACTGCAATGCCATCGCGTCTCACTCCCAGAAGCAATCTGACAAAATGCAAGTAACTACTACCAACACTCCCATCGGTCATGAGCATGACACTGTGTCATTACGCGCTCTTTGCAGCCAGCAAGTGTACCACTTACCTCACTCTTTTCTCTGGCTCTTTGCAAGATTCGTTCCTCAATACTTCCCTTACAGATCAGCCGATACACTGTAACCTGCTTGGTTTGGCCCAGCCTGTGAGCGCGGTCCATGGCTTGTTGATCCACCGTTGGGTTCCAGTCGCTGTCATAGAAGATGACCTAAGAACACGGAACAGATGGAAACAATCAACAACAGTCCTATTGTCCATGATCATTCAGTATGACAACAATACCAACGATCATGCGCTTTCTGGATGGCCTCCACAGATGACTAAATTCCTTACATGGCAGTCGTAACAATGCGCACTGCTTGGTTCAGCGTTAAACTGACACATTCCGTAGTTTACGGTCCTATGAAATGTGGCACTGCGTAGTATGGTAAACAGTTATCAACCTACACGGCGTCATATCCCAAATTTGTCGCCGCAGTAACCTCAGATCTTAACACAGTTCATTCCAGAGCTGGTCTGGACGTTTTGGACGAGAGAAAAAACCTCTTACCCCAGCCGGGAATCGAACTATACCGACTGAATCAGCTTCCCTTAAACGAAACAGAATCAAAATGGCCCAATAAAGTTTAGTGTACGTCTACCACAGCGTGCATAAAATGGACGGGACATTTACCTTTGCGGACCTTACAGAAGAGAGGATTTTCATAAACGTGGAGAAGAGCGAGTGAAGCTACGGACGTACTGCGAAATGCTGCCTGCTTTACAGCGGCCACGCCGTGCCGACTGCAGTTACGTACAGTGCTCAACAGTTCAGCCAGCACGTTATGTGGTCATTACAATATACAGACACGAAAAATTCACAACGCATGTTGCTGTACGACGAGGGGAGAGTCCAGGATGTAACGTGACAGTCCAGTCTTAATCACGAACTCACAGCGATGCTACTAAAAGGGTGTACATCCTTAAGTACCGAAGGGATGAGAGTGGTCGGCATCGAGCTAGGGTGTCTTTTCAAGTCACTTAAGATCATATATCGCCGAGTGGTAAAAAAAAAAACTGGCATACGTGCTGAATCAGCCCTGATGAAGAGCCCACGTAACATCATTCGTAACCAAAGACTGCGTCAGATGTCACTATTAGACGTTTTAATTTCAGAGAATCTCACGCAAATAGGAATGCAAAGGACCAGAGTGAGGTTAATTAAGCACGGGGATTTGTCAGAAAATAAGTTTATACGTCGTATAATTCCGTAACTGAAGAAACCCTGGAACATCCCGCGTACAGCCACGATGAGGCGCCGAGCGATTATCATCTGTTTCCAGCGCTGAAGCAAAATCATGGCGAAGAGTCATAAAAAGATCGCGATGTAGTTTCATTTGTGACACAATGGCCGATGGCACAGGAGAAGGAATGATATCGATAGGAGAAAGATAACGTGGTCCTGCGATATATGCCTCAAGTGTAGCGAGAACTACGTGGAAACCGAGTGGGACAGCAGTACAACTGCATATGAACTGTTTTGTTTGGCGTAAAAATAAAAAAAAACTGCATTGTAAATAAATCTTCTGATCTACCGTCGTAACAAGAGCAACAGGACGGTTACTGGAACAGCCGATTATCCGAAAACATTTAAAAATAAACAAACAAAAAAATTAAATAGAATATACGGACTTAAAATCATGGTTGTGGCGTTTCTGAGGACTCTGCACGGCGTCATATACCACGAGACAGAAACCTTCAAAGTCACCGCGGTGGGAGCTTAAAATCTCACAGAGCCAGTGTCATTAACTAAAACTATATTTTTACAGTGGGACGTGACACCGTGCTGTCTGGCAGATAGTTTCCTTCAAAATGTCAGTGTATATTTCCAGACCATACGGTAGGCCTACCACATAAATCCCGACATCAGCATTTATCCCATTCCGCTAGGTCGCTTTAATCCCCGGTCAACAGTTCCCTTGTGTTCAAGTTACTGTACAGCCAGCCTGGATGTGCTGCCGGGAATCGAAAGCCGGTCGTTCAACCGGTAGCCGATTACTCTTCTTACTAAGCTATTACGGCTCATGAACACATAACAAAAGGGGAAAAAATGAAAAAAAACGGAAATGATAAAAGAAATGAAGAGAAACTAACCGTCATGTGAGGTGAAGGGTCGAAAATCGTTCGCGCACCACAGATTGTGCAACCGTTGGCATGACCCCAGCAAATAGGAAGTTGTGAGAGGTCGAGGCGGGCCGGATATAGGGCACTTCCTGCGGAGGGAATGGAGGGCAGGTCTTTAAGACGGGTCGGATATCACAATGGGTCTACCCAGCACATTTCGCTCTTTACAGCTCTTTTGTAAACCATACATAAGTTCTCCTTTGTAGAACCGAATCTGATGGCATATCGGAAGGCCTATGGAAGCAGCACGTTGCTACCACACTACACAGCGCAGGAATAATGTTGTAACAATATCCACTGTACTGAAAAGCAACATCACATCGTTACTGAACGGTTTTCGTTCACGAAAAATGCGAAGTAAACCCCCGCTTGTAAAGACATTCCACGGGGCCTGAAAGTTTCTTTCCGTTTGATATCAGCTAATTAACTCGCTTATCAGTAAAACAATACACAGCCAGTTTTCGTTTCATTTTGTGCCAAATAACGCTGTTTCGCTCGAACATTTACAAATCCTAGTGAGCAAAGATTCAAAGAAAGTTTCTTAGACTCGGATAAACGTTCCGTGATTTCAAACTTCCGCCGCGAAGCAGATGAGATCTGCGCTCTTCTTGGGCTATTATGCAGCCAGAAGTAGTACAACGGGGTATGCTTAAACGAACGTAGTTGGTTCTAGAACCTCATTCGTTAGAGCACCTGTTCGTTCTAGCATACATTGAAATATATGTGTTTAGGGGTAATCCGCTCCAGGCCCACAGCCTACAGCAAAGTCGCCATCCAACACAACCATTTAAACAAGAAAAATATAATATAGAATAAAAAATATAAGTGAAAAATAATATAAAATTATATACAAGATTAAAAAAATATTATCACTGCTAAAGGCGCAAATAAGCATATAACTGAACTAAAATGATACGTGAACCTTACAAACAATAACAAAGATGGTGACTGACGCTCTAATCAAAGTGGGAAGGCCCGACACGTCATGCGCACGCGACTGCTACGTTGGCCGATAGCATTCCTCCGCGTTCATTATAGCATCCTGATTTTACTGATAAAAACTGTTCGTTGTAGCATTCGTTCGTTGTAGGATCATTCGTTGTAGCATACCCGACTGTAATTCCTTACCGACGTTTCGGGACAACCTATCGGTCCCATCTTATAGGGTCAAGTATCCAAGAAGTGAACGCCGTTCTCGTGGCAGCCGGCGAGAACTGAACTGGTCAGACTATCCGCTAACTGGCAACACGCTACGTGTTTCGACGTACGTTGTAATTCTGAGGGACGTAACACCCAACTTACATAACACAAACGAATTCGACATCTAACGAGAACTATACAGACTAATTCCATGTTTTCTTCATGCTCTCCTTTTTCTTCCCTACCTCAATTTTCATTTTTTTTTTTTTTTTTTTTTTTTTTTTTTTTTTTTTTTTTTTTTTTTTTTTTTTTTTTTTTTTTTTTTTTTTTTTTTTTTCTTTTTTTT
>Ga0123353_10011249_pt1 | contig 12590 bp, 9 predicted proteins | sample TergutLab28metaG_3_FD_92763 | JGI IMG/M metagenome (GOLD analysis project Ga0123353, IMG submission 92763) | Labiotermes labralis P3 segment gut microbial communities from Petit-Saut dam, French Guiana - Lab288 P3 | ecosystem: Host-associated > Arthropoda: Insects > Digestive system > Gut ... | reverse complement strand
TTGTCAGCATTCGAGCCATATCTGAGTTGCGTAAAACTTTCTTCATTACGTTACCAATGTAATCTGTAGATCTGTAACTGCTGTGAAGTTTTATGTAACAAAACTCTAATGTGCCCCTTGTTGTGTGTACTTCATCTCCTTTGGAACATGGTTACACAAAGAACTTAGTTATGTTTGAACTAGTCTCACCTCAGATATTCTTCATACATTTTGCTGTTTCCAAACGTGCCTCAGTATCTGAAGATCTTCTGTTCGCAACAGACACAAACATTCCTGGAATACGCACTGTGCATTAAGCTTCAAATTCGTTATGGCCTTTCCGAAAACATGTGCATTTCTCCCTACAATCTTCTGTAAATCTATGCTCACAAGATGGCATTTATGTCAAAAGAATGAAAGTATATCCTAATGAGAATGCCTGTTAATACTCAGCACCCAGCATGGGGATACAAGAATGCAGTTGCATGTCTGAATACCATTGTATTAAAAGACAGCATTGAATGGCTGCCGTCCAATTGCACTCAGACAATCAGTAGATCAGAACTAGTCCTGTAATGACTGGGTTTCAATATCACTCCATTAGTTGGTAATCTGTGTGTATATCACAGAGTAAAAGGTAAAGGTAGAATCCCGTTACAAGCCTGGAGTGACCCAGAGGGTTCCAGTAAGTTAAGGTTCCCAGATTTCATGACAACGGCAGAGGATGATGGTAAGGTTGTCAGCCTTATGCACCGGCCGCCTTTACCGCCAGGAAATGGTCCCGGTACTCATTTATGTTAGAGGCTGAGTTGACCCCAGGTCCACAGTGCGATCGGAAAGACTTTATGTCAATGAAAAATTTCAATGACACCAGCTGGGATCGAACCAGCGACCTTCCGATTTGTAGCACAGCACCTTAACCACTATGCTACCACGGTCCCCTAAATCACAGAGTACAGATCATAAATATCGGCATAAAGTATTATTTCTTCCAACAGTGAAGGATTTTTTTATTGTTTCAGTACTGCTGGCTGACAACCCAGGCATTTTACAATATTTAGAAAATCAACCTGGACCTATATTCTAAGCCTTAAAAAAAGGACATGTCTGGAGAAAGCAGAACATATGGTAATCCTGATTTAAGGCAGGTTAGAGGGTGGAGGGTTTCGCGATGGTGTTTTCGTAACCTATAAAGCATAATGTTACATGTACAGTCTGTTTAACAATAAAAATTCTGCATTTTTATTGATTCTGAAAATAAACAAACACACCAGAATTGCTCTTGGCATTGGAGATGCAGTGTGTTTCCTGTGTGGTAAGAACATAATTTTTTAATGTACTATTCAGTCGGTTTTTATCCTTCAAATGGTTAAGAATTACAGTACCAAATTTTTGTCCTCAGACATCCATTCCAGAATGTTTTCGTGTCGTAGTACAAATAAGTGTAACTTTTAGTGCCAATAATGCAGTGTCAGGTAGATAAAAAAATTAAACATAAAGGTATAGCTCTGCTAAAATGCAGCAAGTTTACTTTTGTTGTTTGCATTCTTCTTTGGCACACTGTGTAACTATAAAATGCTAGTTTTGAATCAAACTGTATGCCTTCCTTCCACTTCAGTACCTGGAAGAATATATAAATGTACAAAATCCTGTATTGTAGATAAATGCAGAAGTTCTAAAGAAACTCTGAGAGAATACTGTTTCTGCTGAACAAAACAACATTTAAAGATATATATTCTATATAATTATACATAATTATTTTAATTCAATCACACATTTTCTTGATAAAAGCTAGTATTCTTTTTGAGAACCTTTTGGTTCAGCTGACAAGAGATTACAACAGAGAAATTACTGGCAATCACTCCCATAGTTTGGCTCATGTACACTTAAAAAATTTGTTCACTGACCTGTGTTACTATGCAGTGTTGCGTAGTTGGGTCCATAATATGCATTCACTAGGGGTGAATGGTACTGCTCAAAGGTGAGCGATGGTGTGTCACTTGGTGGATCCTGACTTGCTGGTGTTGGATGGCTACTTACATGTATCATACCATTGCTGTTAACTGGCGCTAGATTCATCAATAGGTCCTGAAAATCCACATGACAATGTAACTTACTGATTCCCAAATTGTGTTCATCTCAGTTTAGGAAGTGGAGGAAAAATCCTTTCACTGCCAAAGCTGAATAATAAAAATATGTCTGGAAACGCCCCAGCAGTTTTGTGAAACATGCAGAAAATAACAAAAATTACCAACATTTTTGTTTTATCCATTGGGACAGTATGTTAGGGGCCAGAGGGAAGTTGTACAAAATTTATAGTACTCCAAACACAGAAGTTGTTCCTTATACTGGTTTAATATTTGACTATGTGGCGAATTACAAACTGAGTGGAATACTCTGACAATTGCAGTAGATATCATGACAGACATGCTGGCTCAAGTTGAAACGTTTCTGCCTTGTATTTTTGAGGTGCTCAGTATGAGTCTCAGTTGGGGCACAGACTCTTCTGACAGAGGTTTTCTCAGCATTTTCCTCTGTCCCTCCAGAAAATGCCACAACAGTACTTAAAAATTAGGATATGACTACTACCATTAACATCCTTTCTATATCTCATTCACTGTCTTCCAATAACACTGTGCAGTCACTAGAAAATACAGTCAACACAGACACAACACCTAAACTCCATACTTCTGCACTGTTCCTTCTGACCCTGTATTCCACCTGATATGTCAGACTGAAATATGTAGTGGAAAATAAATAATGAACGTATAGAGCATATGTGTTGTGTTTGAGTGGAATGTATTTGCTAGTGATTGACCAGCACAATGGGATGATGTTGCCCAACAACAATGTGTAGCTTGCATGACTGACATTAAATATACTACAGTCTAAATACACAAAACATTTAGCTTGTAAGCAAAGTTACAAGCTGTAACCAAGCAACACAAAGTCTGCTGTCTTACACATGCACACAGCAGCACATTGTCTGTGATGCCATATTCAGTTTTCACAGGTTTGTTCCACATTACGTGATGCTGTTGTGTATGTGCGTTTCAAATATGAAGCGCTACTAAGACAATATTCTAAAAGTAATGAAATGGCTGTTGTACGTTCATGAAGCATCCCATAATAGCATATCAGAACAATTATTATTGGAACATTTGTTTTTTATGCCAATTGCTTTAGTAAATGTAATTTAAGAAAGCATTTTTTTCTTTTAAATATTTTTTGTTTTTGATTACATATGATAAGTCTTTTATTACCACTTATTTGTTAGGCTCTCCCTGTGGATTGATGAACACATTAATAAATAAATGAAGAGTAAGGAAAGATTTAGAATCAGTTTCAGTTCATTGGTGTAGATTTTGTCCTTTGTATGATGCTCATATTCGATGATGATGATGATGATGACGACGACGACGACGACGACAAATTAAACAATTTTTGCAAGACATTATACAGGATAATAAAAATTAATAAATACAGCTGTTTTCTGTGTGATTAAAGAAGTGGAAAAATTGTCACCATCCTTTTCCTCTCAATATCTCATTTCTCAATAAAATATGTCCATTAATGTATTTCTGTTTCTTCTAAGTCCACATGTTATCATTAAATAGTTTACATTGTTATGTTTTACCATTATTGTTATAAATTCTGCATAAATTCTTAGTCCTTACTGTTGGTTTGAAAATGTTTGAATACTTGCCAGTAGAATCAATATGTCAACCAAAAATGCACTTAATAAAATACGAGTATAATTCATAACTAGTATCAAATAACTACATGTTTCGGCACTGGGGTGCCATCCTCAGGGAATTTTCTACAACAAAGGAATAAAAGTTCAATGTGGTAATCAAGTTACTGCATTGTCCTCACTGGAATGATTACACCATCACATAGTGTTAAAACTATATGGTAGTAACCATTTTCTCATAGTTAAATCACAATATTGTGATTTTATGCTTGTCAACTTTATGTATTTTAGAATTTTAATACAGTAATTATCCTAGACTAGCAAGTTGGGTATGTATTCCTTTGATCTAGAAGAGTCTCTGAGGATGGCACCTCAGTGCTGAAACATGTAGGAGTATGATACTAGTCTTGAATTGTGTTTTTTAAGTGCATTTGTTGGTTGATATATTGATTGTAAGAATCAGCTCCATATGAGTAACAAAAAAAAATTTCTAGTAGAATTTTCACATGATGTTTATGAAGTGAATTAAATATATGGTCAAATTTCTCACAGAAGGTAGTTCAATACTGTTGCCTTTATGTTCTTTAAGGCTTAAATACATACTGCAGACACAAGCTGAAGTTCTATGTTGTAAATCAAATATCAGTTTCCCAGTTCGTAGTGTTTTGGTCCTTTTAAATGAGCGATTTAAAATGAATGCAACTGTTTTAATTTAAAAGTAAAGTGCTACTGGCACCTTCATATTTATGGTGACACCGAATGGATTCCTGAGGATGGTTGGAGAACCTTGTAGCTTCTGACGTCTGCTCAGAACAAGGATCACAACAAACACAATCAGTAGGAGCAACATGATGGCTGTCAGACCTCCAATGACGACTTCTATATATCCTTGGCCATCTTTGGGTGCAGCTACTACAATTAAGAAAACATCACTTTAGTCCGACCTCTGCAACTGCAAACGTTTGTTTCTATCATCACAGCTGTGTTAAATATGGGGTACTTCACCATCAATAAGACAAATGGAATGGGGTCAGGCAATAGAATGTTGTTTATGATATTTGAAAATTAATTGTTTCAAAACTTCATTTAATTCCATGAAACAAACTGGATATGTACCATGTGCATTATTATTAGCATTTGCTTACATCATGTGCGTGTGTGTGTGTGTGTGTGTGCGCGTGCATAAGCAGCACTGTCATTGTGGTCTTTGTAATGGCAACACAGTTTGATAGGAACTGAATTATTAAATATTGTGTAAAGGCTCTTCATGCTTCGAAGGGTTAAACGGGCACTGTCTATCAAAGTTGAACTGATTAAACAAGTAGTTATGCTTCAAAAAATTTCTTTCTTTCTACCTCAGTGAACCCAATTATCAAAATTCATCCTCTGTTTGCATGCAAGCAAATATGAACACATGAGAACAGCAAAACTTAGAAGACTTCACAAAAGAATACGGACACATTTACAAACTGGGGAATGTAAGGGAGTGGTTCCGAATCCATGGGCCGCGGCGTTATTGCAAAGGGTCCGCGATTCCATGAAGCTTTGTAGTATTTATTTTTACTTAACGCCAATAAAAATATGCAGAATACGCTTCAACGGTTTTATGTTATCCATGCTTCATTAGCGTATATTGGAAATATTTCCTTTGTTTCCTTTCGAAATGAAATATGCCATTTACTCTTGCCGAGAAATCTTATCTGAGTTGTTATTCCCAGGTGTCATGAGCTGTCAATTTACCTTCTCGCTTATAACATTGATGTGATTTTGAATGAGGATACTGTGTTTTACTAATCGCCCATTTTTAATATTCTTTATATTGAGAGTGAGAATATACTGGTTTTATCTTAGAAAATAGCCGCTTGTGAATTTTCTGCTTTTGGTAGAATCCTCCAGGTGTTCTACTCTTACGTATGTAAGCCACACAACTACGAAACTCTCATAAAGTAAATGCCATCCTTCTGGCGTCCAGTTATTAAACAACTGTCTACTGTGGAGGATAAGGCAGGAGATTTCAGCAATTTTAATAAATCCCCTAAACACACATGTTTTTATACCTAATGCCCATGTTTACGAAGTTGAAATGAATATAAATGTTTTTGTAACAAGTTTTGTACATAGATGTTGGTTTCGTGTTGTCAGCGAAAACCAAATATAAATAAAAATCACCGTAGTTTCGGTGCATATCCGTAGGAGGATAATTACTGATTTTTTGAGTTGCAGTAGGAGTATACATTCGACAATGGAACATTTGTTGATAAAACGAGATTGGAAAGGAAAGGGACGAAATGAAATTCGGAGTATTTTCAACCCACTCTATATACTATCCCTTAATTTTTACAGATACAGCCACTTATTTAAAGCAATAAACAGTGGTGAAGATATTCAATTCTTCCCTAATCTACAAGGAATAACCAGAATTATTGACATCGGATTCTACCCCCATCAACATGTCATTATGCCCATTTCAGTCTTCCTCCGTGAAGTAGGCAAAAACAGCGTTCTTCTGGGTTATTAGGCAGCGAGTAGTAGTAATTTCTTACCAACTTTTTGGGACAACCTATCGGTCCCATCTTCAAGGGCCTTGGAACCGATAGGTTGTCCCGAAACGTGGATAAGGAATTACCACTACTGGCCGTGTAATAACCCAGAAAAACGCAGTTCTCAACAATTCAGTATTCTGAGTACTTACAGTACTCCTCTGCACCTCAAAATATGACCCGGTAATGTACACACCATTTTGGAATTCTGCTACCTACCAAGGCAATATTCACTAAAGTACCTCAATTAAAGCCTGTGACAGGTTGAAACGTAAGTCGAAACAGGTTGCCAGATTAACTTGCATTATTAAGTTGTGTGTGACGGTCTACTGAATGCACAGTGTATGTGATTGACAGCAGAACGGGGATGTGTGATCTTAGAGATCTTTCTGTTTCAGTCCAATTTTCAATCGTCACATATCTTTTCCGATTTATTATTAACTCCTGTGGCGTACTTAACAGATATTTTCAGCCCCAATACTTTCTGACATTTGAAACATGTCCTTCTCAACAGTTTCAGAACCATGGGGATAAGGGAAAATATCTTTTGCACCTCTAACTTAACGCTCAGATAAAGACCCGAAATGTGCAACTTCAAGATATCATTATTATAACATACAGGTAAGGAAATTTTTATCCTATTTAATTGTCGATTATACTATTTCTGTCTTCACAGCAAATATTTCCATATTCTATTAATAATGAAGGTAGGAGTAATATCAATTTATATGATAACAATATGTTGCTGGAGGTTTTTAGATCAGGTTCAACTTCGGAAAACCTGCTGTCGAGATCTTCAGGATAGTGTACTAAAGATGGTAGCATGAGGATCTCCCGAAATGTTTGTACCACCATACCAAAACACACAGTATCAAATCTAACATTCTGCACATGCTTCCGAAATGTCAAATTTAAGAGAATGTTCTTCTCCCCACAGGACCACTGACAGTGCTGTGTTTCATGGAAGTACTGTGTGTTTGCAAATATACGTGAAAGTTCCACGTAGACAAATGTATGCTGATGAAAATTATCTTGAGAAATTATAACTTCTTTTGTATTGTTGAACAAAGTTCATCACAATAAAAGGAATATTAACAATTATCTGGATCACACTGTCCGACTTACTTGTTTCAAAAGTGTCCCATGTAGAATCAGTGTCCATCGGGTTAACAACAAACTCATCATCACTGATACTTGCTTCTGTTTCTTCCGTAATATTTAAAATCAGCGGTGCTATAAAGAAAGTAAATAATTTCATTACAGTACAGTTGGCCATATGCGATAAACTGCGATAGTTTAAATTTAATTCCAGTATCACAAACATGAAACAAGTTTAAGAAATAATGAAACTAAAATTTGTAATTACTTTCATGAAATGTTTTAAGTGTGTAACCTGCCAGTTCAGAAATTACGCTCCCAACACTGAAACAGGTTCATTTGTCTGCAGCATGGAATCCAGTACATTTGTGTGTGTGTGTGTGCGCGCGCGCGCGCGTGTGTATGCGCGCGCGCGCGCGTGTGTATGCGCGCGCCTATAATTAACACGGAGATAAAAATGTTGTTTTGATTATATATATATATTTATTTATTTATTCAAGCTAAAATATATTTCTTCACCGTTTTCACCACAGAAAATGTTTGTTAGAGACCACTGTCATCAGGCCTTAAGAGAAACGTAGTAATATGAGACAGGAACAGTGTAACTTCAAAGGTAATGCAAAAAAATCCTATAGATATGAAAAGTTGGGTTAAACAGCAACAACATCAAGTTTTCAAGACAACGTTCAAAATATTCTCTTTCACTGCAGTATGCCTATCATTCATATAAGTTATCTAATTCGACTCAACACACTGCAAAGAAGAAATTATATGGAACAGAGAATTCACATTTTGTTTACAGTTTATTAAAATGTAAACTACAGATATATTATTATTATTATTAGACGTTGATAGGAAAATTTAAACAGCACCTTAACGATTTTAAAATATACTAAATTTTAATCTAGCGCCAATGAATAGGTTTATGATGTAACGTCGTTCTGATCTATACAAATACTTTCGTTTGTTCTACATATATAATCTTTGTTGTTATGCAAAATTCTCGATCATTGATCGGTGTTAAGAATAACACCACAAGATGGCAGCAATAAATGTAACTGAAAGGACCTACGATCCGGCACGTCTTTCAGTATTATCTGCTGCCAACGAAAGCTACAAAAGTTGTACAGTAAGTGAAGTCGGCGTTTCAAGGCCTTTCTCAAAATCTGCAGTGTATAAACGTGGATCAGTGGAAGAAACATAATGAAAACCATAGCTGTAGAAGGAAACTGTCAATGTTTCTCTCTGAAAAGTCAACGCGTGTCTCGTAAGTTATTGAGACATAAATTCGATAACCAGTCGCGTTGCTGCATTGCACATTCCTTTTTCAACAGACACTGTCGGCTTGTAGAAGTTCTTTCAATATAATGTAAATAAAAGTTCTATTTAATATCTCGGGTGGGCATAAATAAAGCTGTGAAAGTTCGGCCCTGTCTGGAAATAAATCCAGATATCCTGAATCCTTGCAGACCGCACAACAATTGCAAGGATTCTACCGTAAACCTACTCAGTCTCGTGACATATATCTATGTCTTTCGTACGGCATTACCTTCATCACACAAATGTTGTGTGTTAAGCAGCTTGTTCTAACACAGATGCCGTATTTGTTAAAATTGTTACACATAACATGTTACACATAACCTGTTACACATAGTAATTCCTGGAAAGTTGCCGCGGCAGGAGAAACTTCGTATTATTTTAACCTGATGGGTACTGGTAATTCTCCGGAAACCACAACCCATATGTTTGTTCAGTGAGTCTAGGGAAGTGTTGTGAGTGAATGTAGTGAATACCAGCGCTGTTTTAGAAGAATGATGAATGATTTTATGGGGTGATTTTATTAATTTTGTGCTCGAACGTTTTTATAATTTTCACGAAATTATGTCTTAATTAGTTCAGTCGAAGTAACTATGCAATCACGATACATTACAGTTTCCCAGCGTTGTTGACCTTGCCTTAACACCACGTGGCCGCCATGTACTTCATTCCGTTTGGCAAGTGGGAGGGGAGTGGTGCAGTATCTCTGTATGAAGATTGGGACATTCGCAGCAAAAAATTATGTGAGAGTTGCTGCACTTAAATAATTCCAAATTAGTTTGAAAAATTATGCATATAAATTTCAGAGTACTAAGAATTATCTGTACTATTGCTCTATCTTCCAACTAGACTGAATTCTTGTTTCTAGAGCAATGGGAATTTTAAACAATTTAAAAGATAAAACTGAAACTGCAGTATATGACTGCTGCACGTCTGTCTTTAGATGTAGCTCAAAGAGTGAACTGGAACACTTTTGGATCATTTTTGAACATGATGGAGAAAGTAGCGACCGAAAATAATTTTTCTGACACACCTGGGAACATTTTCAACATTGATGAGAGTGGCAATCAAATAAATAACAAACCTAACTCTGCAATAAGACAGAAGTGTTAAAAAAATGTTCACGTTGTACCAACGGGAGAAAGGAGTGAAAATATTACAGAGGTAGCATGCTGTAGCACATCAGGCCAACTTCTGACCCTGTTGTAATATCCAAGTACGTCAACCAGACACAGGATTCCGGTGTTGGCTTACGCCCAGGTCAGATGTGTACATGAACCGGAAGTCGTCGCACTTTAGCACGGACTTATTCACTAAGTGGTTTGCAGAGCATTTCCTCAAACACAAAGCTTCAAGGAAGGTCATTCTACTGTGAGATGGCCACACAGCTCATTGCAGCTCAGACTGCTGTTGAAAAAAAGTCACTATCATTCCTCTACCAAGTCAATGTACTCATGCATTACAGACTTTTAATAAGTGCTCTTTTGGGCCTTTAAAAAGTTATTTCAAAAACGAAGCTGCAACTTTAAAATCACTCGATATCGCATGGCGCCTCTTATTGGGTTTGCTTGGAATAAATTTGCTTACTTGGGTGTCGGTATAAGTGATAATGCGTCAACGGCTATTTCTCCTTTCAAACGCAAAAGAGTGCATGAATATTTGTTTTCCATTTCGGACACCAGCGAAACTATAACTTTTATGATTACAGTACCTCTAAATATGGCTCTGGTTTGTGTACCCTCTTGTTTAGTAACCAACTGTTAAAATGTGTTTCCTATCTCAGCAGAACTTTCATTATCTACCCTGAATACCATACGTCCTTCTGACACTTCCCCTGAAGAAATTATTGCCTTCAGGCTTTTCAAGGAGATCAATCCTGTACCGAAAACAACGAGAAAACAATAAAATTGAAAAAAATATTAAATATCCTTCTTACCACATAAGAAGCTAATAATATCGAGGGAAAGCGAAAGAAGCAAAGAAAAAATAAAGTCAAATTGTACAGAAATCGAAAGTGTAAACATCACCAATACGTAGGTCTAAAAGGTCAGAAAATGCAGAAAAGAAGACAAGGAGAATAGATATTAAAAAACAAGAGACATCTGAAGAAAGTGAAACGAAATGCTGTGAGTGCTGGGAAGACTACGTGTAAACTGAGGAAGATGACTGGATCGAATGTGTGAGCTGCAGAAATTGGCTGCACAAGGTCTGTTCTCCGTACAACGACGAATGCTTCGTCTGCGGTAGGAAGTTACTGCGAGATAAAGAAGACGCTCTCTAGAACGAAATTTTCTAAAATTTAGTTCATTGCAACTTAGACTTTTGAGTTCATTTGGTTAAAATATTGTGTACTTATATTTACTATTTTAATGTTGATATTGCTTCATTACTTTGAATAAAGTTCAACAGTTTGCATTCCAATATCTTGCTTCTTGAATTCACAGGATATTTTCTACGTGCTGCGTCTCTCCATATACAGCGGTATCTATCCCTGACAAAAAGCGGCGTCTCTACCAGCATGTCCAGGAAAGACGCCGCAAAGATAGTTTTTTTTTTCGCCCTGTATCTCGGAGACTTTCACTGCTGCAGATATTGCTCATACAGCGTAGTAAATTAGATACATTACATCTCTGAATTTTCAGCCATTTTAACGATTTTCATATTGAATTACACCAAAAGTTGCAATAAGTGTGGTGTCTCTCTCGGAATTACCCTAAATATATTTAGAGAAACTAACACAAACCGTACTCTATATGTGATATTTTACTGAAAAAGGGAAGTTTATGATGAATTTGAAGGTGGCTTTAAACAGTGGTAGCATGTGGCGCCTGGCAGCGGAACAGCATGCCTGGCTTATCTTATTTCTATTACAACAATCCACAGGCTGGCTGTCTGGCAATACGCGCGGTGTAACACGCAAGCGGATTTCCTTCTTTCCTTCCACCCTCCTCTGAGGCAAAATAAAACGCGTCCTCGAAAAAGCGAAAAAAACTGCATGACAATGTTATGGATGGCGACTGTTGGTAAAACGAGAGTTTCACGGCACTTTAGCGTTGAATCAAAGTCATAGGAAGTAACAGTGTTGTTGTACTAAAGTTTGGATAGAATAAATGATACTGACTGGAATATGGTTACAATGGTGTGAATATTACTTGACTTAATAAAAGGAACGATATCAACATCCTCACTAAAGTAGAAACACAGCAGATCATCATAGTGCTCAGTAGGTTGGTTGAGAAGATTTATGGGTAGTGAGAACTGAGATTTTCGCTGCGGTGTTCTGGGTTATTATACCGAAACTTTGCTATCCATCCAAGAATTTGTAGGGTGTCTTAGTCTAGAACAGGGCTGGACAACTTCAACTCACAAGACGGCTACATAATTTGTTAAGTTCTCGCTTGAAGGCCGCACGTGTTTATGGTACATATATCGGAAAGATGGGGAGGATGAGGATTGAATTAACTAGAAGGCTGTAGTTTAAAACAAAAAGTTAACGTTAAAAGTACGGTTGAATGACAAGGTCGTAGGGCTTACTGTACTCGGTAAAACACAAAGAGTGACTGGTTTACGCTATGCTGCTTTAAAAGTGATGAGTCATGGTTTCTAAACATTTTCTCTGCTACTAAATTTGCCATAATTAGTTCTGTGAACGTTTTTATATTACGTCTGGTAATGTGAATTACTGAAACTATGCAGGTGACCGAAGGCCGCATGTTGGTCAGCCCTGGTCTAGACAACCGAAATCATCAGGTAGTTGTTAGATTAATAGTTTGGTATTGTTTTTATATTTATTTATTTACTGCAATTGGGTTGTCACCCGGTGGCAGTGGTTATTTTATATGTAAACAAAACATGAAATTGGTTACTACTAGATTTAAGTCGGGAGGGCTACATGAGAAGCATGTAGTGGCAACTTGGAATGTTGGGAACCATCTCAGCATTTGCTTATAGACACAGGGAAT
>Ga0123353_10011248_pt1 | contig 12590 bp, 8 predicted proteins | sample TergutLab28metaG_3_FD_92763 | JGI IMG/M metagenome (GOLD analysis project Ga0123353, IMG submission 92763) | Labiotermes labralis P3 segment gut microbial communities from Petit-Saut dam, French Guiana - Lab288 P3 | ecosystem: Host-associated > Arthropoda: Insects > Digestive system > Gut ... | reverse complement strand
GGAGGGAAGTAGCTGTACCGATATTATGACCTGTACCGGAGGCTGCGGTTACAGTTTTTAGTACTCCTGATGATGGGTGCTGTGACACCTGAAACATGTAGAGTCACTGAAAGACACAAGGAGGACCAGCAACAGTAACATTTACATCCGAAAACATCTCACACACGGCACGACACGCTGCAATCACGCCATCGCAATATAACGTAACGGTACATCATATAAGTAACTTTAGTGGGAAAAGTAGCTCCCTGATGATGGTTTAAAGAAAAAACCGAAACATGTCGGAGCCCTTAATGTAATTTTAATGTTTTAACCAACTGAGGTTTTACATTGTATTTTTAGAAAATTGTGCATATGTTGGTAAATAAAAAGCAAAATATACCAACATGTACGAGTTTTTCATGTTGCATATCGTTGTATCTAATTACAGAGCCGTGCTTGCAATATATACTGTGACCTGTCCTACTGGATAACTTTAAGTAGACACGCGTTTTATGACCAATTCACGTTTTTTGCTCAAGAGCTAAGGTATCTGAGTTAATTACACGAAATACATTGTACGTGTTACGACAATATATTCCTTACGCTTACAGTTCGTAACTTGTTTTGTGTCACGATGTGAAACGTGTTCGAAACTGACACACGAACGTACTGAAAACCCCAGTGTTGTGGGGAGATGCTGGAAACCGTTTCGAAACTCTGAATCAACTTTGTGTTTTTTAATTGGTTACGGCAGACGGACCTTAAAGATAGGTAAGTTTGTCCTCATATTCCTTCTTAATTCGTATGTTTGGATCTGTCATTTGTTTGTACTCATTGGTGTTGTACTGTGTCTTCATATCACTATTTATGTAACCCTTTGAAGTCCATAAGTAATATCTAAAGAATCTACATGCTGACCACACAGTGTTTCTATGTTTAATATGAGTCTACCAGTCACCACAAAATGTTTTCCTAATTAACATTGCCTTTTGCAATGAAGAAGAAATTTGTCTTGAGTGAGGTAGGAAATCGTTTGTTTAAAAGTGATTTAATTCATTCTTCATCGGGTTAAAAATATTATCCACGGCACAAAATTCATAACGTGAACACAATGATGGCGATATCGTATTTATCCAACAAAATACTTTATCAATGAAACTGCCGATCAGATTTTGATATATTTTTTGTATTGCTGTTCTGCAAAAAGATTTCCCGAGACAGTTTTATTGAAATTCCTGTCCGTAAACCCCGTTTCCTGTACACAAAGCACGTTACAGCCATTATTTTTTCATACACGGCTGTGCGTACAGAAATTTTGTGAAGTACACATAACACAGGAAATAATGGGACCTGCAACATTTGTACGAAACATACTTCAGTATGCAGTTATTTGACGAAATACAATAAGAAGTAATTCATAGTTTTTCAGTGTATCTTACTTTCCATTAGCGTTAACCATCTAAATTTTCAGTAGGGATCCATCACTAATTTCATTCATAATCATCCGACGTTTCAAGTTTCGCCAACTAATTCAGCTGAATTCGTGTTCAGCAATAGCGGTTAAGTGCTGACATCTGCATGGGAAAATTTGTTTAAAAATGACGTGACTGTAAATGTATGGGCAATTTACACGTATCGCTTCAGCTTCGTTCTTGTATCTCGGCCAGCATAAAATCGTAATATTTGCACGTGTAAGAATCTCGCGTCCAGTCAGTGGCAGAATGTATTTTCTAAACCCCTAGAGCTACTGGAAAGTTATTATCTATTTTCTAAACCCCTAGGGCTACTGGAAAGTTATTATCTTGTAGGTGGAACGTGATGACGTCATAACCTTCTCTAAATCACGTAATTTTGTTCACACTAATTACAAATTTTGTGACAAAGCCAATGAACTCATTCCAAGCCAACTGCATCCACTTACAGAGAATCGTGTTATAGGGACTAACACTTTTAATTTCTAGTTGCGAAGTTCCGAGCAAGGAACGCACTTACAGATTTACTTTTATTTCCCTCATTACTCCTAATCAAATGTCGGGATATTACCTTAGAATTGTCCACGACTACTTCGTCCCACCTTCTTCCCGATTCACGCTTCCCTGTTAGTTTATGTCCTAATTTCGTTAAGGAAACAGGGATTGTTAAAACAAGTAAACTTCTTGAGAAGGTATTCCTGGTTTTACAAGCACCCACCAATCAACCTCTACCTTAGCCGGTTGAAGGCTGAAGCACTGAAGTGCTTCAGCCTGCATACGGATACCGCACCACCCCAGCCAAACCACAACGTAACACCAACACACATCGAACCAGAGCAATACAACCCATGAAATAAATCATCAAATAAGTCGCAAGCTCCTGAGGATGGATGTATTAACATCCGAAATATGTTGCGCAGTAAATAATGAAATTATAAAGCAAGTGACATCAAGTTGGTCTCTCTTTATTCAACTATCAAGATGATGCACGGTCCAATAAACATAAAAGTAATTCTGAATAAGTTTGAAGTTACCGTAATCAAATAGCCTGTGTCAAAATCCTCCCCTCAGGGCACTAAAACTTCTAAATGACACCCACATAAAATTTGAGCCATAAAACTCTTTCCTTTGCTGTGAGAAGCACTAGGCCAGTATTGCAGATGATTTCAAGAATCGCTAGCCGTTGGATTTTGTGATCTGGAACTTGTGTTTTCTCGGATGAGGCACTGTTCACATTAAATGGGAATACAAACGGCTAGGAGAGCAGGTACTGGTGTTCCGGAAATTCCCATACCGTTCATGCTTATCTTTGCACAACCCTATGTCGAAGTCCGGTGTACCTGTGCAGCGATTGCATGAAAAATCATAGGATCCTTTTTAAGAGGAAGAGTGAGCTCCTACCGCTACGTTCTGCTAGTTCTAACGTCATTCTTCGAAGAGTTATGGCCTTCTACTTTTCCAGATTCATGTCGCGATTGTTTATAGGGGACACTTAAGAGTCTATGTGAAAAGTACATATACTTTGCAAGAACTGCAAGGCAGTATTCCAAGAAAAATTGCCACCATTTCAATCTAAGAGCTCCGTCCGTCATGCGTCCTGCTTAGAAGCTGGAGGTTGGCGCTTCCAGAGGTAAGTTGAACTGCGGGGGAAATGCGGACTATGAACCCCAGGCGGAGGCAGGCTTCGTATGTAGTAAAGCTGTCGCTACAGCTGCCGCACTGAGACCGGGGATTGAAGATGCGCTCTGTATTCGACCGTGCATAAAGCGACCAAAGTAACTATAGCATCAGTGAGGGTTCTGTTGTGCGTGTGACAACTCCAGTCACTCACGACACGCTTTGGTTAGCATGGTTATTCGCTGGGACGGGCAAGTCTAAGCTACTGGGAGCTCGCATCGTGACTTGAGGTGGCCTCTGGGAAACCCTGTAGCGTTTTACCTGTCATTCTGCCCCGACTCGGGTTAGTTTCCGTCACTCTTGTAGATCACGTGGTGCAATGAGGATCGTATTTTGTTAGTGCAACGGATGGGACAGTGCTTATTAGAGAATAGGCCTGTGTTTTGGCGTTACCCCCTCCCCCCCACTTCGGTCAACATCGGTGAGTGTGGAATGCGCATTAGTATGTTTATACAGACTTATAATTCTTTTTTTGGTGTTGAGTATTAAAATAACATCATTTACATGAAGTATTGTCCATCTTGAGAGGCCGATTATATTATTCAGTTGATAAAGATATGCCCCATCTACTATGGAACTCCTGGATTCATTATCCCGTTCAGGTGAACCTGTTGCGAGCCAGTTTAATTCTGTCGGTACTCTCATACCTTGTTTCTTGAAGTTCCTTTTTTTAATAATGTTCTTCCTAGTGACCTTTCTATGCGTTTTCTGGCCAAAATTATGTATTCATTTTTCGTCGTCCTGTGTGGTACATATCCGCCTATGTTATCCTTCATTTCATGAAATTAATAATATTTTATATAGCGTGTAGGTTATTAAATCCCTCATTATAAAGTTTCTCCACCTTTTTTACTTCCTTTCTCTCCGGTTCAGGCATTCTTAACAGTTCTTCATTTTCAGACATGCCCCATTTACTTTAATATTGGTGTTTGTCAGTATCTTTTATTTGTTAATGGAGAAATATATTAAATATTTGATGTCATTATCCATTCCTTGGTGTGATGGTGTGAGAGATCCATTTTCCATTGACACCCTATAAAGTGCGTGATGTTGTTTGCGTAATGCCTGAGCTGCTTACTGAGTTGCTCATCGAGCACGCAGAGCGCATCCCACGTAATCCCAGGTTATTATGGGTTAGGCAGTCTGTCTTTAGCAAATAACGTTCAGTTTGACAGTACGTATGCCATGACGCTCACAACACAACTCCATTAGCTCAATTAGCTACGCTGTACTTTTTAAATTATACAAGTATCCATTCTATGCAGACGACAGTCTGTACCTTCGGAGACAGCAACTAATGGACAAATTTTCTGTGCCTTGTGGCATCCCACTGCTTATTGTACGCCCACAAGAGCGTGTCCTAAGCAATACGAATCCAGTCCACGCATCTCCATCCTCCTCCTCTAGGATCCATTTTAATATCTTCCTGTCAACGCCTGTGCCTTCCATGTCTCTTCAGACCTCCCCATCCAAAACCATTTAAACATCTCTTCTCCCGTGTATGAATCACATGCCCCATTCCAGTATATCATTCTTTATTTGATCATCATAAAAGAAAATTGTACTTACTCCATGCAGCAGAGTCCTTCTTGAGAAGCTAACAGGTTCTCAGCTGGTCAAGAAATTCCCCACATTTTATGGAAACCGACGGTTTATTACCGCATTCAGAAGTGCCCGCCACCTGTCCCTATCCTGAGCCAGCTCGATCCAGTCCATGCCCCCACATCCCACTTCCTGAAGATCCATCTTAATATTATCCTCCCATCTATGCCTGGGTCTTAAAAGAAAAATATACTCGTATTGTAATTAAACATATTACATGTGCTGATACGTATGGGTCACTTTTTTTGCAATATCTCGCAAATTTTATAAAAAAAATTAACTTCATAATACGTTTAAATAATACCTTAAAGTTATTTTGGGGCTTTACATTTTCGGGCCAAATTTTGTTTACTAAGTACAACAAACGTTACTTATAAAGCGTTTAGCGAATCGTAATAAAAAATATTGTGTCTCTAAATCTAACGTAATGTTAGTGGGATATTTGTTTTATTTTTGGCGCGGCGGCCCTCAGTGGGCCAGGACCTCCTTATTCATGGGGTTTCTAGATCAAACACCACGACGCACCACAGTCGGTAGGACTCCTCTGGACGAGTGATCAGCCCGACGCAGGGACCTCTACCAGACAACACACAACAATCACAACAGACAGACATCCATGCCACCGGTGGGATTGGAACCCACAACCTCAGCAAGCGAGCGTCAGTAGACCTAATGTTAGTGGGGTATACAAATTTCAAGTTACGATATGCCTCAAATTTAACCCGTACTTTGCAGGTGTCTGCAGACTGGCCTCATGCCCTGTTACAGGTGCACTCAACCCGTGACTTGTTGCCCGCGGAGACATTTCAAGTTGTGAAACGTCTTTTAACCATTTCCCTGGCAAAGCCGAGATATAGATCCAAAGACATTAAAAAAAAAATGGGCTGTGAGGTCACTCATCCCGTTGTGATGTATTAACGACAACGAATCAAAAATCAACCGTCAAACATTAACTAAATGTATTTTATATAATAATATTATATCATGTATTGAGCTACATGTTTCAGCTTACATTGATGCCACCTGGCTGAGTACACAAATTGCAAAGATAGTAGTTTAACGGCTGTAATAGTAAAATACTGAAGCATATATAATGTTATAAATCTCTGTTTCAATATATTTTTATGAATTTTAATATTATAGTTGCTAAACTTTTATCTTTTTAATCTGTATTTGCGGCCTGGTTGTTTCATTGTATGCTCCAACATGTACCTGAATGCCTGATACAGCCATACTGTATAAAATATGCATTTAGTTGTTTGAATCTTGGTAATTGGTCTATTGTTGTTAAACTTATGAGCTGTTTATTTATGGAGACGTATAGTTCCCTTCTAACGCAGTTTGTAAAAAAAAAAAGATGTGCTAAACACAGCGATACTCCAGTCTGGGCTGTGAACTGCGTTTCTTTTATAAATTTTCCTATTTCTGTCAGCATAATTTTTGTAGAAAGTGGTGTATAGAAAAATACACAGGTCAAGTTATGCGTTTGATTGTACGTCTACATATTCATTCTTAATTCTGTGTATTGAATTAATGTCTCGCCCATTCAGACTAAAATTTGCCCGAGTTGCCCCGACTGTACGAAATGTTAAAGCAGACCTCCTCTGTAACGTTTGTTAGTTGAAGTAGAATCTGGTTTTGATGTAGTTGGATAGTAAAAACTGTGTACCTATTTTACTGGATCTTTTAAATGTAATGTGACTGTTTTTATATAGCCTGTCCTTACTACGCCCAACCGGGTATTTATCTCGTTTGCTATAGTGACATGTGATGGACTGCAGCGGTATGAGCCAGCTCCTATACCGTCTCCAAACATCGTAAAGTGTTGTAATAGGTAATTTACCATCGACATAAAACTGAGTTAGACCGATAGTTATGGCACTGTGTGTGTGAAATGTAACATTCGTAGATGAACATCAAAACCGGTCTGGCGCGCTACCTCGGCTTTGCCTTTCAATTTGACTCTGAACAGCACATGCCATGCAGTGGAGGACTTACAGATGAATTTTAAGTTTATGGTTCCGTGCATCGCTGATCTGTATTAATAATTGTCCAACGAGATGCAACACAAAGTAGTCTATTTATTATTCTGCAAGTTCACTCTACATGTTTCGGGTGTCAACCACACCCATCATCAGGAGTACGCAAAACTGTAATTACAGCCTCCGGTACTGCAGCTACCTCCTACTAACGCTGCCAAGCTAGCTTGGCCGCGTTAGTGGGAGGTAGCTGCACATAAAATATGACCAGTACCTGAAGCTGTAGTTACAGTTTTGCGTACACCTAATGATGGGTGTGGTTGACACCCGAAACATGTAGAGTGAACTTGCAGAATAATAAATAGACTGCTTTGTGTTGCGTCTCGTTGGACAATTATTAATATAGACTGACAGATATATATCCCCATGTTTTCATAAGAAACTTTGTTTGCTCAGTTCTGCACAAGTGTACAAAGTGAACGCCCGGTCCGTCTGTTCGTCTGCTTATTTTCAAAAGGGATTTTGAAAATATTTGGTAAAAGGTTGACATTTGTTTGAACACTTCAGTATTGCTTGATATCGGCTCGGTGTAATCCTCCTTCACAAGAAGATGAAATCGACCTGATGACCATTGAGACCAAGACAGGCACCGTACATGTAACGTAGCGTCGTGGCACATTTGCGTAACCACTGTTGCCATAGAAACCCAAAAGTGGCCTCTATTTGTATTGTTTCGCTACGTACGTGGCGGTCGACAATATGTATGAAATATTGAGTTTTCCCGTGGAAAGGCAACAATGACCTCTATTTGTGTTGTTGACCTACATATGTCGCTGGCAACAATATAAAATGAATTTGTCTTCATATAAAGTGTCCGGGATTTTTGTCCGATTTTAACCAAATTTCAATATTCTTGACAGATTTTAGTAAAAGTTGTCAGTATCACACTTCACGTACTTCCCGCCGGTGGGAGCCGAGCTGATATGGACTGACGGACGGACAGACGGACAGACATGATGAAGCTAATGGGCCCTTTCTATGACTTTGCGAAGGCGTCTAGAACTGCTTGTTATACAAGAAGTTTGAAAATGCGATATAATATGTATAGGCGTCACTGTGGTCTGAATTTTGCATTTGATTTCTTTTCGAAATGGCGAAAACCAACCAAACAGGCTCAAGCTACAAAACCTGCCTGTATTTGGGAGATACACTTGGAATCCAGGACAGGACAGGACAGCAACTATCTCTACTAAAAGGTTTATTTATTTTTTCCCACAGACCCTCGACGCAATTTCATGGGTAGTGCCTTTAATCAGGTAATTTCCGCTTCCTTCCACGTTCTTTCCTCCTTCTCCTCTTCCTCCTCCTACTCCTCTTCTTCATCCTCTTCTTCCTCTTCTTCGTCCTCCTCTTCTTCCTCGCCTTCTTCCTCTTCTTCTTCCTCTTCTTCTTCTTCTTCTCCTTCCTCCTACTCTTTTTCGTCTTTTCTTCTTCCTCTTCTTCTCCTTCTTTCTCTTCTTCTTCTTCGTCTTCTTCCCCTTGTTCTTCCTCTTCTTCTTCCTCTTCTTCTTCTTCCTCTTCCCCTGCTTCTTCTATTACGCCTCAGCCCGTTTTCGGTCCATGGCCTCCCTTTTTCCTGCCTCGTACTTTAAATTAATTTTTAGTGTCACTAAATCCTTAGACACAATAGTCCAGTAGGCTGATTTACTTACAGGCTTGTTCATTAAACTATAAATAATACTTTATGAAGTACAGGGGAAGGAAATCCTGCCTATGACTCCTGTAATATGATCAGCATTGCAACAGCACCTTTAAAAGTGCTGTAATTCATGTATGAGTGCTACTGAGGATCGCGTTGCGAAAATGTATTTCAGTAAATTACAGGGTTCTTCTGCTGTAACAGATTGTGTTGGCACAGTGGGAGCGCGCATCATAGTTTTTGATGTGACGATTCTGCTACTAATTCCTGCACAAGCATCATGCCCCGAAACTTTTCGCAGCTTTCCTCAAGTCTGTACAGGAAAAGGTCGCTGTCGTACATTACAATGGCTCACAGCACTTCCACAGACACCCCTGTCTATTGCTTATTCAAAACATTTCTACTTTATTTCAGCACTACTTATTTCGTTTTCTGTCTTGCGACAAGTCCATGGCCTCTTTCAAAGCGAGTTCTCCAGATAGTGCGATCGAGTGCTTCCCTCCTCTTTTAATTTCCATTATCATCTCTTTTCCTTAATGTCATTACATTAGTAGTTGCATACGTCTTCTTTCCTTCCTTCCCCTTTATCTTTCCTTCAGTTACATTTTACAAGGCAGTTCCTACGCAACATATAACCAATCCAGTTAGTCTCTCTCCGTTTTATTGCATGTAGGAAGTTCCTTCCCACTTTGACCCTATGTGATAGATTTGCAAACGATAAACACCGATGTTATCAGCTGTTCGCGAGTATTGACCCCATAAAACAGGTCTAGACATTGCCTTAATAAAAGCAGCATGCTTTTCCGTGCCAAATTACTGTACGTTCGCGTAATTTCAGGATGTACGTTAGGAAGCACTGTTGTACATCCCTTCTCTCTGGTTCCAACTTTGTTCCTGTTGTAATTACTGGCCGTAAGAATCTAATAATCACGAAGTTGGATTGACATCCATTGACATAAATTTCTTATCAGATTTCGTCAAAATAGGTCCGTTTCTTCAAAAGTTACATGGAAACATACACACTGACATAGTCACAGCTGTTTATATCGGCGATGATCTTGTGTTCTGTGCACTGAATGAACATTAAACCCAGTGAGGGACGTACAAAGCCGGAAATAATTTATGAATTTTTTTGCGTACTCAAAACTGGATTCACCTTTCGTTCTTGTGAAAGGGTATATATATGAAGAATCGGCTTGTGTCAGCACTTGTTTTAAGGTCCTGGTATGTTAGTGGGCTGTGTATAGATAGGACGAACCTCTGCGTCTATGGCATCTTTCTCGACGAACGGTAAAAACCCGGGAAGCGCATCGTATGACCCTTGACCCTTTCCTAAGAGAAACGTGGAGATACCAATGATCATCAGCCCCACACAGGTTCCATCAGGAACAGACACAAGTAAAACAGTATGACTTGTGAAGGAGGCTGTGCAGTTCATCGCATTTAATGCAGATATGAATAAACTGAATATAACTGTATGTTTCAGTATATTAATATTGTTTTATAATCCTCGTTGTGGCACTTCGCCAAATCGCTCCTATCTGAGCGGCTCGAGGTTAAAAAGGTTTGCCCATAGACCAAACTACGGTCTACTCCCCTTCCGATTTTTCTGGTGGGCTTGCGTCATGTGTTTATTTGTCGTTTCGGTTGCAGATGGCCAGTTCTTACGGTCATGTTTTTGTGCTGCTGCGTACAGTCTTGCTGATCTTGATTGGAGTTAAATCAGCAGTTAACAGAACCAGCCTTGAGAAATAATACACGTCGCTTCCGTTAATGCATATAGACCTAGTAATGAGCAGGGAAGAAGCTTTCTCTGTCATTGGATTATCGAACGATAAAAACAATTTGTCGTTTACATTAGAAGCGAAGAACGTTGTGAAAAACTGGTAGCAAGATGTCTGTGACCTTAATGGTTAAGCCTTTACTGTACCCTGCCGCTGCACAGCCATGTTCCCCACCCACTTCATCCGCCTCGTTTTTATCCTTCTAACAACATTTGGTGAAGAGTACAAGATATGAAGTTGTTCGTTATGCCGTTCCCTCCACGCTCCCTTCATTTTGTCCCACTGAGGCTCAAATATTCTCCATAGAACTGTCAGTCTCCGTTCTTCCTTTGCTCTGAGAGATCAAGAACACAAGCTCAAAACGGCTAACGTCGTAGTGCTACATATTGTAATCATCATATGGGATCTGAGAAGGTAAAACGTTTGTGGAGCGAATTACAGCAAGAATTTTCAACGTTTAATCTCCTCTGACTTCTGTTTGCCCGTTATTGAAATTACGTCCTGTTTCTGTCGTTGCCAAACTTCCGAATGTTTCCTCGTTTCGAAATAATTTATTCTTCTCCTTCTAAAACACTACAGTCCGTTTTTGACATGAGTTTCCGGTACAATCAAATACCTTCCGGTTTCTGGCCACTGTATGCCATTTCTTATTCCCGTTATCTTCAAATCCTCTTCAGCCTCATCAGTCCATCTTTTCCACGGTCTTCTGTTGTCCACGTTTCTTACTTTCCATTCTGGCTGTCACTAGTTGTAGCATTTTTTTTTTGTTTTCCATTCCTATAATAAAACCAACGTGATGCACTAATTTCTCAAATGTATTTTTTGAATGGAACTCTACATGTTTCGGACAGGTTTTCTGTCCATCATCAGGAGTCTAGCACTGTATACACAGCAATAGGTATATGTCATGCAGGTTATTCTGACTGCTTGGTAGCAAGCAGTCAGCAAAATCTGTATGACATATACCTATTGCTGTGTATACAGTACTAGATTCCTGATGATGGACAGAAAACCTGTCCGAAACATGTAGAGTTCCATTCAAAAAACAAATTTGAGAAATTAGTGCGTCTCATTGGTTTTATTATAGGAAAGGGGAACGATGCACGGTCCTCTGAATGTCAAATTCGTTTTCCATCCTTTCAGCATGTCCACACAAAAGGATTTATTAGCTGTGTTTGTATCATTTTTTGCCTGGTATTTTGATGATTAGAAACGAATATTCTTTTCATCTTCTCCATGTTTATTTCAGAATAACCTCTTTACTGGTGTTTGCTAGAACGTGTGTGCTTTATTTACGTCATTCGTTTTATCCCAGTATTTCTAAACCAATTTCATCAATGTACACCTGAACATAACTGCTTACAGAGTTTAGTGGAGATGCCTGAAGGATGCCTCTAGGAAGTCCTTAAGCCTATATGGAAAGAAAACATTAAAACGAATTTTAAATGAATAAGATGAAATGGCGTAGAGTGGATTCATCTGGGTTTAGGATGCGGACAAGTGGCGAGCTCTTGTGAACACGGTAATGAATATTCGGATTCCGAAAAAAAAAAAAGAGAAATATCATGGCTAGCGGACAGCCTATTGACATATGTATACCTTTCAAGGAGAAGAGTAGAATTGTCACTTGATTCGCTCTAGCACTTTTCCGTGCATATCGAAGGTGCTCTATATTTGACACATCCCTTCAGCATTTGCCTGCAGTGTGCTGGTAGTAAAACTTGTCATTCCTCACTCTCCATTTAAGAGTGCAAGAATTTTAACGACTTCGCAGCAAGCAGTGCAATCAGCTGGTTCTGTCCGTTACTCGATGAAGAACTGACTGTATGAAGCCGCACGTGGACGGCCTTCCAGGTTTAGGGAGCCGTGCCATGAATGAGGACTGTTCATTTGAAACGTTTCCTATGGAATTTTAAAGAGAGACCGTAATTTAATTTTCACTTAGACGTTTATTAATTTTAATCTGATTACCTGATCTACTAGTAAAGTGCCTATCATGTACTCGGTTCGAAGCTCGTGTATAGTGAATTGTATTCTAACATGCCTCGAAATTTGCAAGATCTTTCGTTATGTTTTCTGGCTTTTACAGCAAGACTGCCGTAAAAACAAACAAGATTGTTTCCTTCCAAATCCCTTGTTTTCCTACCTCTCTTCATCATGTTCTCGCGCTGTTCGACCTTTGAATTCCGTCCAGTGTCAGTAATTCAAGGACCGCCTCTGTGGTCTAGTGGTCAGAGTTTCTGGCTACAGATACAGAGGTCCCGGGTTCGAACCCCGACGCTACCAGATTTTCTGAGTAGTAGTGGGTCTGGAACGGGGTCCACTCAGCCTCGTGAGGTCAATTGAGGAGCTACTTGAATGAAAAAAGTAGCGGCTCCAGGTCTAGAAAACAGAT
>Ga0123353_10011244_pt1 | contig 12591 bp, 8 predicted proteins | sample TergutLab28metaG_3_FD_92763 | JGI IMG/M metagenome (GOLD analysis project Ga0123353, IMG submission 92763) | Labiotermes labralis P3 segment gut microbial communities from Petit-Saut dam, French Guiana - Lab288 P3 | ecosystem: Host-associated > Arthropoda: Insects > Digestive system > Gut ... | reverse complement strand
TTAGTATCGGCCCCAAAGCAGGAACACGGCATTTCAATACCAAAAGTAGGCCTGCTGCCAGAATTAACAGTACATTATAATCATTTTAGGTCCTACTCCAGCTGTAGCCCCAGCCACCACAAACTACGTGTGTCAGAGTCAACCACCACCTGCACCAGCAGCCGGTTCTGCTACTACATTAATGCCGAGCAGGAACTTGTGCGCCAGTCTGAACAACTACAATACTGCGGCTCGAGGATGGGGGCAGGGATTTGACTATTACAGGCCCGTCACATTCAACCCTACCAAGTTGACGTTCACGACGTAAGTGATCCGCCGACCACCTTTCATCATACTGTCAAGTGTGGAGTTTATGCAGCAACTGGCTCTTTGAGCCACAACTGACTTTGATGTAATTCTCCAACAAGCACCAGTACCAACAATACCAGTGTCATGGAAAATCAGACAAAATACATTAAAAGTCCAATATAAATATAAAACCTTACACAAACTTATGAGACTTGAAAAGAAAAACCAACTATAAAATTATTGCCAGAACCAAAACTATTACCCAAAAAATAACAAGTTCAAATGCTTTTAGTAAATACCATGTTATCAAGATTGTAGAACTTATAGTCTGACAAAGTTGGGTTCCAGAAATATGATCCCATGACAAAGATTTTGTAAAGGTGACAACCCTAAGACAAGCCAGAATTCGAATATGTATACATACTAACCAGTGTCTTTGTGTTTGTAAGATGTGGCTGAATAAAGTAACAATGGACAACACCAATAATGACCTCAGTTATTTAAAACAACATCCAACAGAGGCCTACAAATTTGACATTCATAGGTCTGTGCATCGCTAATCTATTCGCAGCGTACAACCAACAAGATGCTACGTTTCTCAATTTATTTATTTCTGTAAGATGCTCTACATGTTTCAGACAGTTTTTCCGTCCATCATCAGGAGCTCAAAACTGCACATACAGCATCAGGTATCTGTCAGACCAATACTGCTACCTGCTGCTAGCCTGGCTAGCAGTATTGGTCTGACAAATACTTGACACTGTATGTGCAGTTTTGAGCTCCTGATGATGGATGGAAAAACCATCTGAAGCATGTAAAGAGTTTTAGAGAAATAAATAAATTGAGAAACGTCACATCTTGTTGGTGGTACTCTGTGAAGAGGCCTACAAGTCTTCACAAAACATGTGATATTTTATACTCAAAGCCAAAAATTATTCAGTGTTTTGTACAGAGTTCTAATGACAAAAAATTAACACACAAGTAAATATGGCATCATGCTCCACGATTAACTCTTTGATAAGTATGCACATATAAGTACAGTGAACAAGGTATCCACAAATATAAAGGTTCATTAACTTTCTCTAATTTAGGCTGGCTTCCATTTGCTTTGTTTTGTAACACTCATCATGACTTACTTGCCATCTTTACATAATCAGTAAAATTAACTTGGGCTGTGCATTTTTTAATTCTGCAGCAACAGACCCCAATGGAATATCAATTATCTGTGCACACTTTTCTTTTAAATAAATGCTGGCACCTGTAAGCCAAGCTTTCAATTTCTTCCTGTGCTGTTCCGTTGCCTCTGGAAGGATTGGGTGGGGTTTGGAGGGTCTAAAGATGATTCAGCAGAATAGTTCTATTGTCTTTCAGTAGTCAATGGTCAGTGTCGATGGTGGGTAGGTATGTCCCAGTTGTTACAGAGTAATGAGTGACTTAGCATTTTGCAGACAACTGCCTGTCATTTCAAACACTAGGTTTCTCACCTAAGACCTTCCAATTACTGGCAGCGTCTTTCAAACCCAGATGTAGAAGAATTATTCACAGAGAAAAAGTAAAACTGGTATAGTCCATTTCATATTGTAAAACCTGATGGCTTGATTTTTGAGCCAAAACACAAAGCTAATAATAATATAAGTAACAATTTTAGTAGTGGTAAATGTAATATTTCTTATAGGTAAATCCAAGCAAAATGGGATCTCCCATATAATGATCATCACTTTGGTGTCAGTCACTGTGTTTCTGACAGGTTGTATTTGTTCACTGTGATCAAACAACGGTGTTATCAAAAGTTGTCTAGATCAAGCTTCTCCTTCTATCACGGTCATATTTGACCAGGATTCTAAAGAGCTGCCTGGTTGTCTTGTATCCTCACTGACACTTAAAAAATTCAGTGCACAGTGCATAATGATAAACCACATGCCTCGGTCACCTTTCTTGCAACCACTTTGTTCTGCTTCCCAAAACTTGCTTCCGTTTTCCCAAACCTATGCACAAGGAATACAATTTCATGACTCTGAATATGGACGAATTTATGACCACCCACTTTCGAAAGGCTCGCACTGTTATCCATAGCAGTAAACACTATGCTTGAAGTGATGTATTTGCAATGGACCAAAGAAAAAACAAAACAGTACAGAGATGCAGTCAGACTGTACCACAAATGACACTTCACACAAGTGTGGCATGTAATTCTCTACCGCACATCTCAGGCTAGTAGCAACATGCACCTCATGCACATTACATTAGACACATAGTGTTTGAATACAACAACATTACACCTGCTGGGTAAATTGGTACTGTTGTGGGGAGGTGTCTGAAAGGTCCACAAAGAGGCAAACTTTACAAACTATTTCCCAATCTAAAATGTCAGTTGTGTAAAAAGAAATGTAAAGCAAATCAAAAAGTTTTGCAAATACACCAAACAAAATATGTTGGCTTATCTGTGTTTTTCAATTATTTGAGCATCATCTACCAACATTAGCACAGATAATCAGTATTCTACTGTAAATTTAAAAAAAATCTATGTCCTTCCATATTGACAGCGTGATGGTGTAAATGAAAATACGAAAATGTTGCTAATGGAAAAAGTTTGTGAATTCTTACCTATTTGGAATTTTGTAAAGAATAAAGGTGACTGTGATAAATGAAATCATGTACTGTTGGCTAAATGTGATTTCTGTTTACTGAAATCATAAAAATGTTAAAAAAAAAATCACTGATAAATCAAGACAAGAAACAGTAGTATGAACACAACACAGTACTGGAATCATGTCTGTAATGATGCAGAACATGGACTTCAGAGCTATCATAAAACTACCACCATTTTTACTATCTGTATCATGAAACACAGCTGAAGTTGCATTTGTTTTGTTTTCTCAGTTGTAATCTGATAGTTTAGATAATATGAATGTTGGTTTTTAGCCACTGCAGTGGTAAAACGGACAATGAATTTATTAAAAAGTTAACTGCAGAGTTTGCAGAAGAAATAAAAATCCCAACACCAACTGACATTTATGACATTATATTAGAGCACAAGAAAATGCTATGTATATAAGGTCTTTATGTTGTTGATGATAATGTTATGAAAACTGTTGACTATTTTTGTGATTGATAATCTTTGTGTTTTCTGCAGAAAAAAAAAAAGTAGCTTTCTTAAAATCCAGAAATTGTTGTTTCACATTAGTTTATAACAAATACAGAAATATCAGTTATGTAGTAATAGACTATAGTATCTTATTTCAGCAAGTGATAACAATAAACTTTGTGATTAGAAATATGTTATATGGCCTTGAAATAGTGATAAAACTCTTTCTGCTAATTGTGTATGTTTGTTACAGAGATTTGTTAAATGTGACATTCACAAATATAATTATTTATTCTTACTGAAATTTGTTAAATGCACAATGAAGTAGACTTGTGTTACAAATCGGAGGTTCTCACAGCAGTGCTGCTGAAGAATTCAGTCTTCTCGGATGTGATACTGTGTCACTGGGCAAGTAGCTACCAACATTTTGAATGTAATACGATCCATTGAAACACGAACTACTTGCCCAGAGATATAGAGTAGTATCCCACAAGATTTAAATCTTCAGTTGAACCAGCTGTCATGGTGTACATGTTGTATAATACACAATATATATTACATATCTTTTAGACCATGGATGAACAAATGATAAACTGTAACTTTATATTTTAGAAAACCTTGGTCAGTTAAATTACAGACAACACCACACCTTTGTGAGTCGCAAAATATTTTGTTTTTCATAGAATGTCACTTGATTTTATTTAGGAATACTTGTCAGAATCTGTATTATACAGTATCAGTGGTAGACAAATGGATGTGAATGTGGAGCACTGATGGAATGATGTCAGGGAGGATCTGAAGTACTCAGAGAAAAACTGGTCACAGTGCCCCTTTGTCCTCTACAAATCCCATACGTACTTCTTGGAAAAAAAAACTAATCTTCCATTAGAGCATAACATACAAAAAAAAATCCATACAATGTCTTCCAAATATTATTTTAAGTTGCTTCCTTTCTTTTTTTAACAAAAATTTCATCAGCACTAACATACGTTTAAATATTTGTGATATTAAATACAACATTAAATAAAGCATAAAAATTGACTATTCCTGTTCTCATTTTGCATTTTTATCTCAACTTTAAAAAAGGGATGTGACTAAATTATTGTAAGCGGTAAGTTTTCCTGTTAAATTTTATAATTAAAAAAGTAACACAAATTCCATAGTATAATTTTGACGTTTTGCTGACCTTGCATCTCAGTATATTTATCTCAGAAATTAACCAACTTGATGCACAAAATTTTTGTTTTACAATAAGTTTATTTCATGCCTCTACATGTTTCGAGCACATGTGCTAATCATCAGGAGGTCAAACTTGCATTACACAGCCTCTGGTATCATCACACCTATAGGTGGACGTCTCGTGCACAGGTTGAGAGAGGACTGTCTCAACCTGTGCTTGAGATGGCCACCTATAGGTGTGATGATACCAGAGGCTGTGTAATGCAATTTTGACCTCCTGATGATGAGCACATAGTGCTCGAAACATGTACAGGCATGAGATAAACTTGTTGTAAAACAAAAATTTTGTGCATCAAGTTGGTTAATTACTGAGATAAATATCCATAGTATAAATTTACCTCACTAGCAATGTATCTTATGAAACTGTACATTATCAGAAAAGGGGATGTTAAAAATATAGCACCAATGCATGTGATGAAAAATACTGGTTTTATGTCAACTACTGCAAGAGCTTTTCGAGGATAAATGCTAATTTTTCAGTCAGACACAATCAGACACAAGACATATTTTGCAAATATATGTTGTGTCTGACTGGAAACATAGCACTTTGCATTGATTGGGCTGTACACAATGGGATGTATTCTATTAAATTAGAAGCACTTTTGCTTACTCAGTTTCCTAATGAAAAATCATTGGTTTGAAACTGTAAAACATTGTTAGTTCCACCAATCATCACTGCTAAATTTACTCCTCAAAACGTTAACAGTGGCTCTGGGGAACAACCTGCCTACTATTCAATGGATACTTGGCATCTCTTTCCCAAGAGTTAAACAGCTGGGTCATAAAGCAGACCACTCACTACCACCTAGTGCCAAGGTTAAGAATGAGTGAAGTTATACCTCCAGTCCCCCTACATACCTTAATGGAACGTACAGGGACAGCTTTACTTTTACACTGACCTTTACCAACAACCCTGTGCTATAGGATTGCAAAGAAGTCACAATATCCCTTCCTAGCTAAACATGTGAACCTGTATGTGCAGTTGTGTGCTGTGCATAGTGTACAACAGCATACTGGATGCACTATAGATACTGACAGTGTTGCCACACGCATTTTAAAGTTTCAAAATGTACCACGTAACACGGCATACACATCAAAGTACATACAGTAACTATGTATGGGTAAATTTATTTGTAACCTAAAGCACTCAACAATTCTTCACCGTTATCAAACATTAGCGCATCCTAAACGTACGGAAAATTACAAAAGCTTAACATGCCACCTCAAATCCAGTGTAACTACTGCAACTCCCTCCATCCTTTCATTGAGAAGTGCATATATATATAAAGCTTAATTACCTTGCCCTCTAGTGGTAGTTTATTACTACAGGTTATTGCACTTGGCTTGCTCATGGTCAGGATATTCTCAGAGCATGAAGTCCACATATCCTGGCCTGCGCTTCTGACCTACTTGCTGTATTGTGGCTTACATTTGGATTCAGTGCTGAAAGATAGAAGCAAAGAAAGATATATTAGACAACGACCACGTCACACAAGAATCAGGTAAATGCATGAATGTAATATCAATAGCAGGAGACCCACCATCAAGACGCATTGGTTCTTGGATTTTTCAGAAAGGTATGGGACATTAACTTCCTAAGCAGTATGCTCACTCAGAAACATTTGGAAGTTTATAATTCAGAATAACTTTCATGAATCTCAGATACACACTATGACCTTACAAACATTTAAAAACATAAGAAAATAGTATAAATTGCATGTTTCTTTAAAAAATAAAGTACTCAGGAAAATTATAATTATAAAATAAAAACCATAGATGGACGTAAATGGCAATAGTGCAGCAGAATGCTGATAAACAGATCTTATGTCAGGGATGAAAGATAATTACCATGGAACTTGCCACCTACTGACTTGACAACTGAGAAGCTATCATGGAAATACATTAAAAAGGGACTGATCTTCATAACTAGAACAAAAAAGTAGAATAACAAAGCACAACTTACTGATCCTTTCAGTCTTATTTGTTCCAAAGAAGAACAAGCTTTTTTCTCAAAAATACACTCAAATTTCTCTTTAAAATCTCTCTCCATGCCCGTTTTTAAGCACACTGGCAACAACAGAAAATCTTTGCAGCTCAAACCACAAGACCAATCCACAAATGATATATAAATAGTTATACTGTACATGAAAAAAAAGAGTAACACAAATTACATGGGCATACTGTACATTTTATATGCTTTCACTAGCATTAACTGAAATACGTGATTTTCAGCATATAATAGTGAAAAAAAAAAATTCACTGTAGAATTATTGTATGAATCATGTACACAGGTTCAATACCATGTGGGCTTCTTCCCACACAGACTTCCAAATAAAAATGTACATGCATTTCTTATTGCACATGTAATACGCCATATGTGATGCAAGATATAGGATAGACATATCACATCATTCATGATTTACCCAAGAATTCCAAGTAAACAGTACAAATAATGGAGACCCTGATTATGTAATTTTCTCCTTGTTCCTGTCTCTTCATCTTACAGAGATCCATTTACTTGTTTTCGCACTTCACATTCAAATATCTTTGATCTCTATTATTCTTCCTTCATAGTGAAAGGCCAAATATCACATCAATATAAAACCAAACAAATTACTTTCTTGTTTCATATATTAACATGTTTATATTTCATTACATATGCACTACATTCTCTTGTATTTTAAAATTCAACAACAAGAACCACCACCACCACCACCACCACCACCACAACAACAACAACAACAACACAATAATAATAACAATAACAACAACAACAACAACTTTCTTGGTATCAATTCAACAGTATATTAAACATGCAGATTCTACTTGTTGAGAATTTCTGTTTCACTAGTGAATTTCTGGTTGTAGTTGTCAGACATGTTCTTGTGCTTAAACCTTTAAAGCAGAGTGCTTACAGCATGTGCCACCTACTCTGACATTAAAAAACTCTGTATTTTGCCCCTGCACAATTGGAGGACAAGTAATTTTCACTGTGAAATATGCACATGAACTTCAGCTACTGGTTAAGGAACGAAAAGTGCTACAATTATAGACTAATTAAAATTCACAGGCTAATTAAAACTGGCAGATGGTATGGAAAGGAAATGTATGAGGCAAAAACTCAGGTGATGAGAATCTAAAAGGAACCATCCCCAACACAGATTATCATACTTCAGAAACAACCAGAGAGTGTGGAGTATTTCAGCTGTTTGGGTAACTTGAAAACTTGTGATGCAAAATGTACGTGTGAAATTAGAACCAGGTCTTCCATGGGAAAAGCAGCACTGAACAAGAAGGCTCTTTCTTCAATCAAAATGGACTTCAATGTAATGAAGAAACTAGTGAAATGTTACACTGGGAGCATAGTTTTGTATGGTGCTGAAACTTGGACACTGGAAAATTTTGAAATTTGGTGCTGGAGAAGAACTGCGATCAGTTGGAACAATTTTGTGAAATATGAAAAGTATACATGATGTAAAGGAATATCCTATATACAATAAAAAGAAGGAAGGATAACTGGATTGGTCATATCTTGCGCAGGAACTACGTACTAAAACACATTACTGAAGGAAAGATAGAAGCAATGGGAAGACAATGAAGATGTAAGCTGCTACTTGATGACCTTAAGAAAACGAGAGGATACTGGAAATTGAAAGAGACAGCTGGACAACTCAATTTGGAAAAGGCTATGGACCTGTCATAAGACAGACTACAGAATGAATGAATGAATGAAAGAATATATGAGGAATAAATGAACAGCAGATATTGAAGTGAGTCATGTGACTCTCAGATTATGCAGTGACTATTTCCTTAAGTAGCAGTTTCTGTAATGGCAATTCCAAGTGTATTCAGTAAGATTAAATTCCAAATTTTAAAATAATTGTCACATAAAATTCATGCTGTGACATTTCTTCCACCTTAAGTGGGAGACAATTCAAGATCCTAATTGAAAAATCTGAATTCACACGAAATTTTCAGTGGTATTGTTTGCAGTATGTGAAGCCTACTTACAGCTTCTTTATCAATTTAAATCATGGGGAAACTGGACAATAGCATGACACTTTATGCAAATCTCTTGTATGAAATTAAAAAAGCAGTCCAACAGTTTAGGTGCTGATACTCAGTCGCAAAACAACTAGATACGTCATCTACACAACACTTTTTCTTTTACTTCAAAAATAATGTCTAAAAATATAGTATCTAACAAATGATGCTGGGTCACCTTCCTGTACTGAAATTTATATTCAATGTTTAACCCTTTAAACACTGAATTAAATTCCATCTGCCATTTGCTAACATTATTAGGAGCTCACCATATTCTCCACGTTAGCAGGATAAGGGTTAAAATGCTCATAAGGTCACAAACTTACCACTAAATGGAGAAATCCAGCCTTTCCCATTCATGTAGTCCATCTCAACAAGAAAATCACTTCTCTCCAGGTTTGATTTTCCAAAACAATGGCCTGAATCACAGCCACACTTGGCAATTGCCTTAGACATTTTGTCTGCTTAGAAATGTCACATGAACCTTCCAGCACTCTGCACAGGACACAAAACAAGCACATGAAAAGAAAATATTCTTGGTGAGAGAAGCTAGAACCAATAAAGTCCTCAGCACAGCAGGCATCACAGAATGCTATGTCAGATGCAGAATTCCTGTTCATTAAAATTCCTATGAAATTTAATGGAATCCATCCCACTGTGCTGTGACATATTATTATTTGCAAATGTATTACTGTCAAACACAACAAACTTTTAATATCATCTATAAATGCTACATGTTTGGGTCCTTAAAGTCCACTATCAGGCAGTATCCGTAAGTATGCATATGGAAGTTTTTAAATTTGTGGGATCTCATAAATTTTTCACAAAATTTTACGAAGTTGTGATAGCATTCAGGTGCATATATTTTCTGTTTCTCATATATATACATTTGTTGGCTATTATATTTATGTTTTATTTTTTTCCACCTTGTTCTTCCTAGAACTGTTAAAATTGAGTTGACTGGTTCTTATTTGCTGAGATGTTCAGTTGCTTGCTGTATTTCAGGCAACTGTGAATTCTCTAGAAACTGATAAAAATTTGCTATATGATTTTTTTTTGTCAACTTTTGGTTTTTACTTGTTGGATTCCATGTATAGCCAGAGTTACTGCAGGTTATACATGTTAGGATGTTCTTAATTACTTAGCACTTTTTGTGAAGTATCAGTTTCCGTTCACTCCCATTCCTTCTGTATGTCGTTCTCCGTACACTGGGTAACTAGTACCACAGCGCTCAGACAGATGACAGAGACACTCTGCAGAAGGACATATGTAAGTGTATGCCACTGACGGTTTCCACTACTCATAACACTGTGTCTGTATTGGCCATGGCAGAGAAGACACATGCAGCACTTGCAGCAAGTCCCCAGGCAGAAAACACCACAACAAACATCCAGACTCTAGGACCAGCATTCACAAAAATACTGTACTGATGTAACACATCATGAAACAAAAGTCACCACAGACAAAAGCAACCAACTTGCCAGTACAACAGATGCTGACAGGTTCAGTACAACAAAATTAAGGCCTGTATTTGCAGAATATGCAGAACATACGCACTTATCCCTCTTCCCCTACAAGATAAGGCAACTATGCGGCAATAAACCTAACTGTTTCAGTTTAAGTCATAAAGTAGTCAAAAGCCCAAGCACAAACAAATTGGGTGAGGGAGACAGCCACAATGCAGCCACTGCCAGGTTAACTATTCACTATGACCCTGAAAATGGACGCAGAATATTCCCCCAGGAGCCTGAAAATGGTGGAAGCATATTCCCCCAAAAGCCTCACCAACACAGCGAACCTTACGCAGTGTCAGCTGGTTCCTTATCGACATCGAATCACCGTGAAAGCTCAATATCGGTATGGTATGAACATAGAATAACGCTAGTGCGGAAATTGACGCCTATTCTACACTACTATCGCTAGTATACAATCTGAAAACTGGAATATGTTTGCTCGTTTAACATTTCAATGAGTACACCTAACCTGTCACACATGTGACAAGTGATCGGTACATTATTTACAATCCTATACATAAGAGTATGTCCAATATAATTTGTAAAACTGGTTGTTTTGAAACACAAATACCCTTTAGTGATAGAAAAAAATCCACACTTGCAAATAATGCACTCGTTGAAAATCATTGTTCAAATGTACTTCAAAATCGGCACCACAAAAACTAGGTTCGTTTTACTCACAATCTGCTTTGCAACATACGCGTTTGTTTCCAACCACCAACGCTATGACGCTTAACTAACACGATTACAGGATAATCTATCGAACGAAGGCTTCAAAAATACATACCTGTGCACCAAAAACATACGAACGGTTTATGGACACGTTTATATTTCTTAACGTGTGGCGGGCTCGTACCCACAATTCAAGTTATGTATGTGCCAATGCACAAGACAAAAATTTCTCTTCCACATGGCAACGTGTAGTGGCACGCTCGTGATTAAATTAATTAAATTAGCGGCCAGTATTTTCCACTACAGTCTGTGATATATTTGTAGTTATTTCTTATAGGTGTTAAGCACTGCTAATTACAATGGTAATCTATGGTATTGTATTTGCTTCATATTGTCAAGTTAGCCGTTGCACTTCGTTAATACACAAATTATTTTCATTCTATATAGGTACTGCTGTATAAGACGGGTTTAACCTCATATCTAAAGCGTCCGACAGCCGTGAGGGTGATTCTTGCATTACAGAGGTCAATGTCTTCAGGTGAAGAAAATGAAGTTATCCTCCAAACAGTAGCTAATAAAGGAATAATTACATTAAACAGGCCAAAGGCACTTAATGCCCTCAATTTGCCAATGATACAAAAAATTTACCCTGTTATGAAGAAATGGGAGCATGAGATGAGTATGGTGATGATAAAAGGTGCCGGAGAGAAAGCTTTCTGTGCGGGCGGCGACGTCAGAGCCCTAGCTGAAGCAGGGATGAAAGGGGACCACATTGGAAAAATATTTTTCAGAGAAGAATATACTCTAAATGCACTGATTGGTACATATACTATTCCATATGTGGCCCTGATAGATGGAATTACAATGGGTGGAGGTGTTGGCTTGTCAGTGCACGGACCTTTTCGAGTAGCTACAGAGCGTACACTGTTTGCCATGCCAGAAACTACCATTGGTCTCTTTGCAGATGTTGGAGGAAGTCATTTTCTGCCTCGCCTTGGAGGCAAATTAGGTTTGTACCTTGCACTCACTGGACACAGGCTGAAAGGGGTTGACTGTCTGAAAGCTGGAATTGCAACTCATTTCTGTGAAAGTTCTAAACTCCCAGAACTGGAGAAGGAACTTGTTAATTGTAAGAATCCTGAAACTGAAGTCAAAGAAATTCTTGACAGATCCACAAAAGCAAGTAATGTTGAAAGTCATGTTTTCAGCCTTGCACCACATCTTGAACAGATTCAGAATTGCTTCTCAGCTCCAACAGTGGAAGAGATTCTGGTGAGATTAAAGAAAGATGGCACAGAGTGGGCTGTCAAAACTTTGGAAATACTGAGCAAAGTTTCACCAACATCATGTAAAGTGATAAAGAAAGAGTTGGAGGAGGGAGCAACAAAGTCACTACAAGAATGCCTGATCATGGAATATCGCCTTGGTTCACGCTTTTGTGATAGACTGGAATTCTATGAAGGTAAGAAATATGAGTGTTGTATAATGAAACTGGTTTGTTAGATCACCCTGGATTGTATGTAAGTGGTCTAACATTTTGAGGGAAGGGAGAACTTCCACTCTTAGTCATAAGTTAGAAAAAGTGGAGGTGATGGGTTAGGTGGACAGGGGGATGAGCATTGTCATGATCAGGTGCCGTTATCATACAAAAACATCAACTGTTCATTTCATCAAGAAAAATGATGACAAGATCAGGAAGACCAATGTCATTTCAGTAAACACTGACAGAGGTAGTTTCATAGTTATTAA
>Ga0123353_10011243_pt1 | contig 12593 bp, 7 predicted proteins | sample TergutLab28metaG_3_FD_92763 | JGI IMG/M metagenome (GOLD analysis project Ga0123353, IMG submission 92763) | Labiotermes labralis P3 segment gut microbial communities from Petit-Saut dam, French Guiana - Lab288 P3 | ecosystem: Host-associated > Arthropoda: Insects > Digestive system > Gut ... | reverse complement strand
TTTCACGTAGGCAGCTGGATCGGAATAACACTACATGACGTGATATATGCCACACATTTTTATACAAAAAATTCCCTTAGCATGAATAGTCATTCCGAATTATTTCTTGCAGTGCCTTCATCATTTAGTGGAACAAATATGAACAACACTTCAATGACACTCACGGGAGTCACGCGGAAATACAGATGATTGAAGCACTGCACTACAAGCCAGAAGGGCGTGGTTTCGACCCCCGAAGGTGTCTTTGGGATTTTTCATTGACATAATCTTTCCGGCCGAAGTATGGCCATGGTGTTCACTCAAACTCTAACAGAAATGAGTACCAGGATTATTTCCTCGGAGGTAAAGGCGGCCGGTGCTTAGGGTTGACAACATTACCACCTTCATATTCCGATCGTCTTGAAATCTAGGAGCCTCATCCTCCTGGAACCCTCAGGGCCTGTCTAGGTCTGTAATGGGATTGCTTTGCCTTTTTTACTGTCACTCACAACGTTCTTCGTGATATTCTGCATATTGTCATTTATCCATATTATGTGCAGCAACTTCGGTTGGGGCAGACAAGGATGCTAAACAATTTTCAGGACAAGTACAGTCACATTAACTCTCACGATTATTGTAAAGACCAGGTAATTAACTCATTAACAATGAATAGGTTTACTTTTGAGTAAAGTGCCTCCGATTTCCAAACGATCATTATTTCTGGAAGGTTTCCATGCTTCCATTGTATGATCATCTGGAATGGACAGCACAACGTTAAGATGAGTATAGAGGTTGAGTAGAACAATTCTGACCGGACAGAATCGAAGTGATCGGGGAGAAACATGCAATTTTGCCAATTTGTCCACCACAAATCCAGACTACTGATGTGAAAGTGAATCCGGGTTTCGCGCACAGAATTCGGCGAATATGTTCCTGAGCCATGGAGAGAATAATACTGACAGGGTAGAATAGATTTAGTTGGTTAAATATCTGTTCTTGTTTCACATTGTCCGTCACAAATGCAACATGCCTGGACCTTGAATCGAGGCAGACCCTCCGCAGTCAGACATCTGCGAATGTGCGCCTCATCAACTGCACGATCTCTTAGTAATAAGATTCACCTGACTTCAATAAAGACCCAGTTCGCACTGTACTGTAAAAATTCTGTGTATGTTATAAAACGATCCCGCTAATGTTGTTTAGGGAAATTATCGATGTTTGTTCTGACATCCTGACAAGACAAAAAATAGGCTGTTTTGCAGTGAACATAATATTTGGGTGTTTAAGTCTGGTAGAATATGAAGCAACCACTGGGGTTTGGAGGGCTGGACAATGTTGGCAACTGGTGTACAATCTTCCAGAATTACGACCTTGAAAATAAGAAGCCACATTGTCTCAGTGCTTCATTAAACAAAGAAACAACGAAGCATATTTTGGGGTAGAGGTATAAATCCAAATATTCTTGATGACGGCATTAGATGTTGTTAGATCAACATATACAATGAGCTTCATCGAATTCAAAATAAATTCCCATATATATTTATGCTCTAACGTTAAGCCCAAAGTGAGGAATAGCTAACAGAATGAGTGATATTTAAGTGCATTACATATAATATCCAGTTCTCATAAAACATACTGCATACAACGTGAATTTTCATTCGCCCAGGATGCATGAAAACGTAACAATGTGCTCTTAATTTCCCACTCCACTATCGTTATTTGGAACTTCCTCGTTCTGCTGACGATTCTGCCTCTTGGCAGTGATCTGCCTTCCATTCCATCAGCTGACTGACATCTATGTTGTTGTGTTGCAAATCCCTCAGCACGCCCTTCACTAATTCACCGTCACTTAGGTAGGGCGCGGGCTTCAAATGGCACATAAAGACACTGGAAGCGGATAGTCGACTGTTGTTAATACTCATAAATCCTTAATTTGTACTCGACCTTAATGCGTCTAATATAAAACTCTCATGTTTTTACAGTCCCCAAATCTTCCCCCTGCATCCTTCCCCCACAAAACTGTCGAAGTTACCATATCATTACATAGTGACCATGTCAAAGAAAATAAGTGCCAATCTGTAGGCAGTTTTGTACCTTGAGGCAGAAACGTTTTCCTACAAGACAACATTAAATAACAATTCCCAATATCAACACTACATTATTCCCATTGAACTTGTTCAGCCATTGGAGTAAACAACGTCTAAAAGACGTTCGCTTATCTTAAGTCAAAACTTACTCAATTAACGACGAAGCAAACAACGTACTATCGCACCTGTCAGGTGTTCCTCTGAATACAAGTTTTGCCTTCGACACGCCCAGTTTATTCTGAAATGTGCCCCATAAAGTGTCCAACACGACAGAAACAAGTGCACTCTCGAGGAGCTGGAAGAAGACGCCGACTGCATTTCGAGTGTCTGTAAGTAAACTTTATGATACTTTCACTCTGTGCTGCTGCAGCCAAACTGAAGGATAGTGTGACTGTTTGTTGAGGTCCCTATATCACACAGAGTTAGACAAAGACACATGTCTTTATATTCTAAGAAATAAACTTCTGAGTGTGAGGATGCGACTGTGAGGATTAACCTGATTTCAAGCCCCCCTCTTATTATAATACACTTTTTTCTTGGAATATTTCATTCGAGTAAAATTTAAAAATATAACTAAACAATTTTACTTATGATTTTAATTATACCTTTTATGTACAGATAAACACATCGGGATGACTAAATTTACCACTTTTTTTGCTTGTTCAATCCATTTTCAAGATTGTGAAAAATTACGAAAATCGAATATAAGCGTCCACGTGTCTGTCCATCTATCTGTCTATCCGTCGAATTCAACAACTTCCGTCCCAAATGAGGGATTTTTATGAAACATAATTTGGAATTTATTAAAACTACTTCTAGAAAATCCAATTTTTTTAAATACTAGAAGAGCAACAGGTACGTTAAGTTAAGGTCTATGCGCGTTTATGAATGAGTTTCGCTAATTACTTTTAGAACGAGAAGATTCCATGAAAAATCTGTAGAGAAAATCAGAAATTATATTTCATGTCCAGTAACTTATTTTAACTCACAAATCCAAGCAATCACTCACTCTATTCATGAAATTCCGAGCTACAATACTGTCAGTCTTATAGCAAACTTTTCTGGAATATCTGCGTGTTTGAGAGCCAAAAATTCGGTTTATACTCCCGACTGTCTTAAGGTGAAGGAGAGCGAAGACGTGTTTTGTTTTTGGAATAGTGTCAAAAATAAATGAAAATTCGAGGACGGATTATAGGAGTGAAATGAAAATTTCAAAAGTTTGAAAATCTACTGTACGAGGGGGTGCTGATAAGTCCCTAGCCCGACCAGGACGGAAACAAGCTACAGAGACCAAACTCGGGATTTATTCAACATACTCCCCACGAAGCTCAATACACTTCTTAGCCCGTTGCTCTAACCTCTGCAAGCCACTAAAAAAAATCAGGAGTTTGTCCGTCCAACCAGGTCTGCGCGGTAGCAATGACCTCCGCGTCGGAAAAAAAAATGGTGAACATTGAATTGTTTTTTAAGTCCATTAAACAGGTGGTAGTCCGACGGGGACAAATCTGGTGAATAGGGTGGGTGATCAAGATAATGGAAACCCTGGTAGGCCATTTTCTTCTGGGTTCCAAGTGCCCGGTGATCCGGGTTATTGTCATACAAGAACAAGAAAAACTTGGTGATTTTTCCGCTGGGTTTTTCCTTCAAAATTTCCTTCAATTGCACCAGCAAAGATAAGTAATACTCCACGTTGATAATTTGGCCCTTTGGAAGATAATCGATGAGGAGGATGCCGTCTTGATCCTAAAAAATCGAGGCGAGAACTTTTCCAGAGGATTTTTGAACTCGGAATTTTTGAGGCGGGGTGAGTCGCTATGCCGCCACTTCATTGATTGTTGCTTTGCCTCCTGATCATAGTGATATAACCAGGTTTCGTCCATGGTCACCAATCGCTACAGGAAATCGTTTGGATAGCCCCAAAAAATTCCGAAATTTGTTCGGACAAATAGCACCGTTGACGTTTCTGATCCGCGTTCAGCCATTTCAGGACCCACTTCGCGGAGCGCTTCCGTATGTCCAGATCTTCATGAATTATGGACACAACCCGCTCACGTGAGATGTCCAGTTGCTCAGCTATTGGTTTAGCTGCAATCCGACGGTCTTCCAAGATTAGCTAGTGAATTTCATCATCAATCTCCGGGATGGTCTCTGTTTTGGGTCGTCCAGGAGGAGGGGCAACGCAAGTGGAAAATTCACCACGTTCAAACTGGGTCAACCTGTTTTTGACGGTGGCATACGATGATACATGTTCCGCTAATGTTTCTATCAGAATGACGTGAATTTCCTTTGGCATCTTACATTTCAGAAAGAAAAATAAACTTGACAGCTCGCGTCTCCAGTTTGTTGAAATCGCGCGCGTCGCCTGGCATGCTTCCTTTCGGCCTCTGTAACAAGAAAAGACGTGCAATTCGGCACATGAACAGACACCTCTTTCCAACGACACTATCGATTCCGTCTTACGACATAGGGTAGTAGGTCGGGATAAGAACTTATCAGCATCCCCTCGTAATATTGTCATTTTACCAGGTACTTGAAGTTTGTAATTATATGTTGTGTTGAAAAATATTGTTAAAGATGTTCTAGATATAAGACTTATTGTGAACTTCACTCTGATTTCTGGTTTCATTAAATACTGGACGCAATATTTGTATAATATTTTGAATTCTAAATCATATTATTCTGCACTGTGGAATGCAAATTTTCACACGTTTGGTATCTAGAAGAAGAAGAAGACATTAAACAATTTATTTCTCTTAAATTTCCACTTAAATACGTGAGATTCCTAATTTTTCTATTCCTTCTTTATATTCTTGTTCCAAATTTCCTTCCTTATACTAATTTATACCCTTCCGAAATACTCGTATTTCTTGCAGTACCTTAACCGTCTAACATAAAAAACGTAACCAACACTTCACTCCCACTCATAACATACATCCTTTTTCCTGTTCTACAAACTGCCATTCTTCTATACATTTTTTCAGCCAGTCTGTGCAATTTTATTATTTCCCTACTTAACATAACACAAGGCAGCTTTTCTTAAACATTAAACATTGACTAGAAAACCACAAGTTATCATTTTATAATATTGTTCACGGTATGGTGAGCCGTACTCAGCTCATAACTGTCGCTATGCGGAACTCAGAAACTCTAGAATGTTCCTTCTTTCAAGGTCGTCGTCTGGTAATTCACTGTCGAGGGTGGTGAGAGGGGTAGCGCCGTGTCCTGTGAGTTTTCTTGGTTGGTTTTAGATCCAGCGGTCGGCATTCGTTCCTTGGATTTTGTGGAAGATTCTTCCAAGTTTTGGGTTGATTAGCCCGGGAGTCGAGTCGCCCTGATATTCTTCGCCGAGTCTGAGCAGTCGTCGGGTCATGGCAGTAAGTCAAATTTGGCTTGGGATTTATATTTCTAAATTTTGGTTTTGTGTTATTTTGGAAACGCTCGGCGTCTGTTCAGCCGAGTTTGTTTTGCGTCGTGGGACCGATGCGCAACTGGCGACGTGTATTTCTGGGCCAGTGGTCTCCCGTATTTTCCTGGGTGGGTTTTGTTTTTATTTCTAATTGTGCGAGTCGAGACATACGTTTCAGTTATGAGTTGGTTTTGTAAAAATACGTAACTTGTGCTGTTATGTTGCTTCCTAATTGCCGGTCGCGCATGGAGTGTAGCAATGTAGGAAAGTGTGATATTTGTAACATGTAACATTGCTAGTGTGAAGCATTGGAAGTGTTTATAATGTTAAGTTCTGTACATGAGAAACTGTGCTGAAATGTTAGGAATAGATGTGTCATTTGAGTATTGATCGGCTGTTGAACTTGTTCTATTGTGTGTACACATGTACCCTGTTAATCTGTTGCTTACTGTAATGTTAGGTTGTACAGAACATATCTAATATCTCAGTGTTATGCTGTGACTTTATGGTAATGCAGGAACACGAGGGACCAGTGTTTCGGGGCCCAATTGCCCAGACGTCTGCTGGCGTTTTTTTCTTCTGTGGGGGCCCCCTTGGGCTATACCCATATTAGTTTGCGACGCCCGGGTCTCAATGTACAGCTGAATTTGTTAAGGTGTCTATGAATAATGTAAAATGTCTCCCTGCCTCACACACATTAATCACAAAAATTAAATGCTAAAGGAATTCTCTAATTTACGTCACAATTGCAACAATGTGAAGTGGACGATCCTACGTCACAAATTGTCTACGACAGTTAATTCATTGTTAAGCACTGTTCCTTCGAGTCCAACAAACCTAAATAAATCTCAGGTGAATGTTTAAATCTATGGCAAATTGAACTATATTAACGTTTCGCATATTTTCGGAAACTGACTATTAGGTTCGTCATGTCTGTCCGTCCGTTCGCATCGAACAACTTGGTCTACATTGGAAGAATTTTTAAAAAATTTCGTGTTTGAAAATTTTTCCCAAAACTTTGGAGAGGTTCATGCTTGACTAAACAAGCCAAGAATAACGGGTACTTTATAAACAGACAGAAGTGTATTTAGCTCAACATCTTGCTGAATTCTTCTTAGAATAAGAAAGGTTACCGAACGATTTTGTAGACGAAATTAGATTGCAAAATTTATTGTTCAAACACTCTTTTCTGTTAATCGTCCCGTGTTTCAGATGATGTGGAAAAATATTGCACAGCCAGACACAAACACATAATATAGTGCGGTACGTGCACTTTGCATGCTGGTTGTATAAGGTTAGAAACACACACTCAGAATATGTAAAATTTACTGCTTTTCTACGTCAACAGTAGTTACACAACCGCACCACAATGTTACGGCTGTGCGTGCATTGCATGTCGTGTTTTGCATTGGTACTGCCATATCGTGCTCTCGGCCTACATAAACCAATAAATTTCCGCAGACAATGTAAATTGATAATATTTTTAATAAAATATATTACCATCAAGCCGTTTCAAGAACAGAAATAATGTATAGCACCCGAGCCAATATGGTTAACATCAAACAATCTGCTCTCCGATGTAATACTGTACATTACGCTAAGGCCTAGGTCAACCTGTTCTTAGCGCTACCAAACGCTATGCATAGCCACAGCGTATATTTGAACTGAATGTGTATAAGGGTGGAAGCGAGTATAGGGAAATTTACTGGAGGGGGAAAAGCTTACTGAGCGGTACGGTAGCAACACACTTTGAGAACTGCTACTGTAAACACAAATCATTACGTGAACTTTGTCCCATAGCCTTACGTCTGTCTGTAACAATGCACGTACTTACGCCCTCCGGAATTCATATCTCCATTACGGCCTTGTGATGCATTTGAAGCAGTTCTATCGGTGTGTATGCGGTCTTCGTTTGAAGGACACTCGAAAAGAAAGTAATGCTGTCAAGTCACTTTTATGCCGCTACGTGTAATTGCACTAGTCGTGCGATAACTCTGGGTAATATTAAAATGTGATAGTTTGACAAGCTTAACTAACACTGTAAAGTGATAAATTATTTTCTTCTTTTTGGTAGTATAAGGAATGTGGAATTTTATACGTTTCAAAATCTGTGTAACGTTTTAACCAAGTCTGACTGACGCAGTCTACGTCATGTGTTGTTGTGCACAACAGTGTGTTGAATGTGGTGTACAATCAGAGAAACAGGCACTTGAATGTTAAAGAAAGTATAAAATTCTGTCCGAACTGACAGTGCCAGTACAGGGTGCCTAAATAAGGATGTACTACTTTTTTATATCTGTACACCAGGTACATTATTATATTGTACATATGCACTGTTACACTTGTGCATATTCAATGTAAAATATCATTATCTTACCTTCTACACACATACAGATTTTTTAATTATTGTGTAACAGAAAAAAATTTGTCCTATAAGAATATTTTAAAAAGCACTTCTGTACAAGAACACCTAATTGGACAACTGAGTAATTGAACTGACTAACACAGTTTCCTTCACACTCGGCATGTATGAACTAGTATCATATCAACGTCTTTTCCAAATTGTCAACGGACGTTACGGTAAAAGGTAAAAACAACGCGGCAAATGTTGATTGTCTGTTCAGACACGAAATGTGTTTTCACAGAAGTAAGCACATAGAGCGATATACACTGCATGTCAGGGTGACCACGCGTACATCAACTGATGGAGATTTTGTGCGTAGTGAGAACGTGGGGTCTGCTTGGGGATGTTTAGAAGACATGTGGGGTAGGTTATGGGGACTAAGGTTTCAGGTACTTACAGTACAGTAATGAAGTTAGGGATCTAGCCACCGACCTCGCAACTCTTATACCTTAGCTCGATCCCAGGCTTTATAACGTGATATTTCTCATCCTGAATTGACCTTGGGACAAGATTATCCCAGATTACATCGTTTTGTTCTGCGGTGTCATACTATTAATACACCTACTTCATTTGTTTATCACTGACGCCAATTAACCTTTACTTGTCAGCCCAGAGAGGTCGGGCAATCGCTACATGCAGAACGTAAATGAATGACTTTACAAACTTTCAGACAGTTACGAGAGCAGCGGTTTCAAACATGCGATGTGAGAGAGGGATCAGGCAACAAGTGCCATCTGTAATACGAGCCTTGAGTAGCTCTGGTGAATTGACTGAAATAACACTATTAACATTTCAATACACATTTCAATACACATTTCAATACGCGGTATACAACCAGCAAACTCTTACCGCAGGTTTCCCCGCTCCCTATGCGCAGTATTGAAGCTGATTTCAATGTCAAGGAAATAATTCCGATCACGTGTTTCCGGTCTCAACTTCCACACTAACTCATACCCTATATTTTGTTGCAAGTTACGTCATCTTGTCATTAAGGAAAACATTGAAAGAATCTATGAAAATGCTTGTCCACAACTTGTTTACAGTCGGTTGGTCATTCTGACGCGCCTTCCCATTGAACCGGATAGTCTGCTCAGTTCCGAAAAACCATTTTCCACTCCTGGATTTAAAATTAAATCTTGTGTTTTGGAGACTCAGCGCTGACTGTTCAACTGTGGACTGACGTCACCCTCCGCTGTCAGAATGACAGATATTACCGGTAATACAGCGTACTGCACTTTCTGGATTGAAGCCACTTGTGTTCTGAAACATCTTTGACAAATGAAGCAGTTTTGTCGGCTTACATAAGAGAGGATTTCTTGTAAGTACAAAAGGCGGTACAGAGGTGGTTAACCCTAAGGTTACACAGGTTATTTGGACAGTGTATTTATTTTTTTTTAATCCCAGTATATTTTACTAATTAACATCACTCTGTCCTGCTCATAAACATCCATTAAATCAAACAACAGAGCAACGTGTTTCCGCCAAAAGAAAACCAACTTGATAATCGTCACGTGTTCATCACCGCATTGATAACTCGCGGGAGCAATCGGCATTCCATTCCTTCAGCTGACTGAAGTGTACGTCGTTATCATTCATAGTCTTTTTCCATCCTCCATCATCGCGACGTCAGGGTGAGCACACCGAAAGGCGACGAAAGTAAGCACTGGAAGGAGATTACAAAAGTCTGTAAGAGGCAAACGTTCTGGAATCTGTAATTCAATTACCTGGCTCTAGACAAACGATCCACTGCTGGACATTACACATTTCTGTGGATCTGCTAGGCTTCCGCCTTCACAGGTGAAGCCAATCTGTTGACAGAAATGTCGAGAGTGTTATTCTGCTGACTGGTTGACATAGGTCACAGGTGAATGGTCGGGAGGAGATCAGTACTGTTTGGCAGTTAACTTTACTGCTTGGCGTTTTGCGTTATTAAGGGTTAGGTAAATCCGAAAGGAAAAGTTTCATTGCGCAATAGTTCTTTATCTGTAGCACCTGGTTGTTACGGTTTTACAGTTTGTAACTTGCTTCTTATCACCAACTGGCGCCTAGAATTTTTAAATCTTTAATATATTTCCGGGAAGTTTATTGCACCTCTCGTCTAAGTCAAATTGACTATGGATTTTTGTGATAGAATCACGTTTACATTCTTATATTTTGTAGGTATGTTGTAACCGATTTACATTTCCGACCCGGCAGACAAATATTCTTGTGGCAACTCTTATAGCCTATTTGTCAAATTGAATTGTTGACACCAGTATATAATGATAGTATATGAAACTGCTTATGGTAGTCTTATGGACTATGTACTATGAGTACTATGATAATGGGAGGGTAAAACTGAAATAATCAGACAAAATTCTATCATATTGTCTCATTTTTTTAACCACGTGTCCTCGATGAAATGTCTTCGAACGGAAACCAGACTTCGGCCTTCAGATGTCGACGACTAACCGCCTGAACCATGGAACTGTGTAACACCTTTTGTACGCGAGAATTATCACTCGAACTCTCAACAGTGTTTCGTTGTACCTACATTAACTGATTTTGAATTTAGTGTTTTGTTTGTGTGTGGTGGAACAGTATGCTTAATATTACGTCATTTTACCAGGTGCTGAACGTTTGTAAGTAGGTGCTGTGTTCAAGAAAATTGTTACATGTATCAGTAAACTTATTTAGCTGTTTGACGTACTGTGAACAGCACTATAATTTTTGTTTCATTAAATATTCGACGCAAGAATTGTATTATTTTTTTAAATTGAAATCAGGTTAATCTGAACTGTGGTTTTCAAACTGCCAGGTGTTGGGTATATAAAATATGAATAAATTCAATATATATTTTTCTCTGAAATTGTCACTGAAATATGTAATAATATTAATTTTTCTATTCCTTCTTTATTTTCTTCTTCCAACCTTCCAAATTTTTATTACTTTGTGCATTTCCGAAATATTTCTTGCAGGATCTTCAACGTCTAATGTTACAAACATAACGAACAGTTCACTCTCACTCACGACACTCACCCATTCTGCTGTTCTGCAAACTGTAATTCAATGCATTATATGCAGCAGGTCTGTGCAATTTCATTATTTCCCTATTCCACATGACACAAGGCAGTCGACTGTAATGAATTTCAGTCACTCTGATCGAAAATATAGTTGAAGCACTTTAACTCAGAAATAATTAGAGGACGATTCTGTGGAGTGAATCCGAATTCTTTCTTTGTGTAAGTGTTATTGTTTGTTTCAATTAATCTACACTCGATTACGTTAGTGTGTCAGCACAGATGAAATGACATAACGCTATGTGTCCTACCCAGTGTGTCTGTGCCTAACTGTGTGATGTACGAACTTCAAAAAAGTGTCACTCTAGTCATGAGTTCGGCTGCAGCACCACAGAAAGAAAGTAACATAAAATAATCTTACAATTACTCGAATTGATGTCGGCGTCTTCTTGCAGTTCCTCGACAGTGCGGTTGTTTCAGTTGTGTGGAATTTTATAGGGCGCATTTCAGAATAAGCTGTGTGTGTCAGAAGCAAACAGATCTTCACAAGAAAACCTGTCAGGTGTGACAGTACTTTATGCGTCGTAACTTTATAAATATTATAAGATCAACAAGCGACGGTCTGTTAGAAGTCGTACGCTCCACTAGCTGCACAACGTCAGTGTGAATACAGACTGTGAATATGGAGATTCACAGGCAGATGCATCCTTTGTGTCTGTCGCACTGGGTGAGTTCACTGCAGGGAGGTACATAAAGTGTCCACGTGTCTTTAGTGGGCTAATCACTGTCGGAAATAACAGACAAACTTCGAGAATTACGGACTGGAACTGGTGCAGGCCAAATTTTCTCAGTGCTACGATAAATTAAATATCGTATTCGATTACAGTGCAGTACGGTTAAACCGCCACGCCTTCACTTCGGCGGCACTAGCATGAGATGATCCGCTAACATAAACTTCCGACGGATAGTTCCCCGCAGAAAGAGCCACCGGTAGGCAATCCATTAGAGGTATGGCGTGAGAACCAAGAAGGACTGATTGGATAGAGGAAGTAAAAGGTAAAGGGTTCCCGTTACAGGCCCGGTGTGGCCCAGAGGGTGGGTAGAGGTATAGTTCTACTCTTCCATGACCTCGGCACTAGAAGGGGGTGAGTGATCAGCAGCACGCCCCGGCCGCACTTTACCCCCGGGAAAGACCCGGTACCCATTTTACAGGAGACTGGGTGGGCAACAGGGCCGGTATGGACGGGCGGAAAATCTCGTCCACACCGGGATTCGATCCCGGTCCGTCCAGCCCGTAGCTCAGTCGCTATACCGACTGAGCTACCCGGCCCACGGATAGAGGAAGTTCTTCTGCAAAATTATGAAAACAGAACCACGTTCGTCCAGACCGTAGGCTAGTCACCATATGCACTGAACTTCGTCGACTTCAGACAAAATCCCCATATATTTTTAGTCACCAATCCAAGTGGGGAAAAGGAAAGGGTTGTGTGCTATTTAAGTGAATTAGATACCATTTCTATTTCTGGCACAACAGATTACATACAAGGAATAAATTCAGATGTCCAGAATATTTAAAATCGCAGAAGGTTGCGTTCCATTTCCTACGCCGTGTCCCTAAGTGGAACTTCTTCCGTTGACTAATTCTCCCTATTGGCAGTGATCTGTCGGCCACTCCACAAAACTGCAGATGTCTATGTGGCTCTCCTTCAGCTTCTTCA
>Ga0123353_10011242_pt1 | contig 12594 bp, 5 predicted proteins | sample TergutLab28metaG_3_FD_92763 | JGI IMG/M metagenome (GOLD analysis project Ga0123353, IMG submission 92763) | Labiotermes labralis P3 segment gut microbial communities from Petit-Saut dam, French Guiana - Lab288 P3 | ecosystem: Host-associated > Arthropoda: Insects > Digestive system > Gut ... | reverse complement strand
GGCCATAGTGCGATCGGAAGGATTTTATGTCAATGAAAAATTCCAATGACACCAGCTGGGATCGAACCAGTGACCTTCCGATTTGTAGCACAGCACCTTAACCACTGTGCCACCGCGGTCCCCGTGTATGTATAAGATGCATGTGAAAATGCACACAGTCTTCATATAAAGAGTCGCACATTTGATTTTAACCAAAACTGAAATGACCCAATATCTTCTCCCAAAAATCCTTAATATCAAATTTCATGAAGACCTGTTCCATGGTTCTCAAGCTGTTATGTGTGTTGAGACTGAACACATGGCACAATTTTAATACACTTCCTGCAAGCATGCAAACGTGCATAAAACTGACATAAGTACTGCAAATATCTGTTTTCTATCTTGCAAGTTAGAACTAGCACAGGTTACGTGGGATCACATTTTTCAATTCCTGCCCACTACATGTTGGTATAAATGCCTTATTACATTTACAGAGCATATGTCAATCAATCTACTTGACCTATTCCATGTATGAATTCATTTTGTTCCCAGCCATTTCAGATACTAGGCACCAACAGTTTACATAGTACCAACAAAAGTACTCTCTCCAGTCCAGCCACTCCCCACCTTACAAACACCCCACTCTGACCAACAAAATTTAGAACCAAAATGTCCTTTATGAGAGTATAATCCACTCTCATTTCTTGACTAGCCAACAGTCAACATAAGACAAAAATATTATGCATAAAAAATTACTTTTACAACTTCAAATTGTACTATTAAGCATTCAACATAACACTGTTCAGCTACCATCCCATACAAACCTACTACCACAATACATAAAAATTAACAATAAATACAACTACCTATATGTTACAAAATATTATTATTTGTACTACAATTTATTTCTTCTTATGATATACACAAATAAAGACATGCAAATGTACAGAAAAGATTGAAACTTAACATAGTCTTATGTCATAGCATGGCAAAGATTGGTCATGTCACATCAACTTAACACAGTCTTATGTCATAGCATGGCAAAGATTGGTCATGTCACATCAACTTAACACCCCCAGATAAACCCAAAACATTTCAGGGTCTTGCATTGCTTCAATACAGGATTACTGTATGGAGGTAAATTTATCATGCCCTTATGCTTAAGAAAATCAGTCTTGAATTGTGTGTGTATGTGTGTGTGTGTGCGCGTGCGTGCTGACAATAGTCAATGGGTTGTCATGGAACAGAATGTAATTAAAATGACACTGCAGGATTCCAATGGTGAAGTGAAAACCCAAGGATAATTGACAAAAGCATGAATACATAGAAATAGGCTTGAGACAAGAGATGCACTGTCCACATTATTGTTGAACATAGTATTGGAGAAAGTGATAAGGAATATTGACAGCAATCCTAACAGAACCATTTTTAACAGAATAAGACAGTATACAGCATATGCAGATGTGTTAATACTTGGATGAACAGTGAGAGTGACTGAAAAGTTCTAACACATTTTCAAGAATCAGCATTAATTACTGAATTTAGTGATGAGAGTAAAAGAAAATACAGGAAAATAAACAGAGATATAACAAACTTACAGCAAGATCTGATAATATACAGACAGGTATTTGAAGAGGTTTAGTAATTTTCAATATTTAGGTACATTAAAAAAATATAAAATTGACGAAATAAAATCAAGGATTGCTGCAGGTAACAGATGTTTCTACAGTCCAGGACATAGATTTAGATCTAGAGCTATGAATAAAGCAATTTAAGTATATTTGAAATGAAAGTGAAACCAGTTGCAGTGAATGGAAGTGCAACATGGCCTGTGATAGAGGCAGATAATGAAAGACAGAATACATGTGAAAGGAAAATATTAAGGGTATACAGACCAGTGGCAGAACAAGCAATATGCAGAATAAGAACTAATCAAGAATTGCTAGAGCTATATAAAGATTTAGACATAGTAGCAGACATTAAAAAGGAAAGCTTGAAATGGACAGGACACCTAGATAAAATGGATCATGGAAGGGTAGTTAAGAATATACTTGTGACTAAACTAAAGGGCAGAAGAACAAAAAGACCTAGATTGAGAGGATGGATGATGATGAATAGAATCTATAGGAGATGAAGGTTAAAAGATGACAAAAGAAAGCTGTGGTCAGAGAGAAATGGGTGTCTGTAGATAAGGAGGCCAAGGCTCTCAGAGGGCTTAGGAGCCAAGGAATAAGTTGTCACAGTAGACAAGAAGCCAAGTTACAGGCACTTGGTCAACATTTATTAGCAACAAAAGGCAGGTGGTTCTAGTGCACCTGTGATACGTATTCCATTGAAAACAGAATATTCATTGGCAGTACTTCTCCAGTGTATGTGTCATGGAAAAATATCAGTAAAGTTTTGTAAAGAAAGACCTCACAATGTCATGTAATGTTCAATGTATAGAAAAGTGGCAAAATTAAAAATGACAAGCTTAGTGCTGACAAAAGAAAACATAAACACTTGCTTTTATTATTATTCTTATTATAATTAGTAGTAGTAGTAATCACTTTATGTAGGGTATTTACAATTACAAGCTGTTCCAGAAACAAACCATGTTTCTAAGGGTACACAGTGTTGCAGCTATTCTACAGTTACAACTCATGGTATATGCAATGCTACTTCCCATGCTGTTTCACACTTTTACATTATTACTTTCTGCAGTATGTGTGCAGTGCCCAATACAGCTGTTTGATGTAGTTCCTTGATTTTGCGCTTTCCCCAAATGTTGAACAGGTATTTTCTGAATGATTCTGAAATGGTTTCAGTCACCCGTTATTATGGGTATCACTTTACATTCCACATGCACCGTATTTCTTTTGTAAGGTCTTCAAATTTTAGAATTATTATTATTATTATTATTTATTTAATTATTTATTTTAAGATATATCATTTCCATTAAGTAGGAAGATGAACAGCAACAATTACACATACTGCTGTTCAGAAAAATCTCATACATTTCATAAAGCATCTTTGCATGACATGAAAATTTGGATGCTGGATGCAATGAGAGCACACAAAATCATGGGACACGTGGTTTTTAAATAAATAAATTCTGACCAGTACATTCTATCAATCCTGAAATTATTCTTCAGGGAATGAATGAATGAATGAATGGGGAGAAAACATACAGTCATTTCACACAGAACAGTGTCAACAGAGCATATTTCTCAATGACAAAATTTTTGTGGGAATTCAGCACATGGCATACAAGCTGCAAACTGTGACCTCCTTAATCTCCAGATCTGGAACAGTGAAATTATTGAGAGACAATATTTGAGGAGAAGCAGGTGTGAGCTGTATCATGAGCTAAGAAATATTTTCAGAAGGATCCAGGCTTGCATTGAAGTAGCACGTGGGCACTTTTCTTAAAGCAAGAAAATATGTAGTATGTACTTCTTGTAGTTTAACTGGTAGCACATACCAGTAATTAGTATTTCTAAACATTTTCAAATACACACCAAGTTTGCAACTTCAAATTATATTGAATGTATAGTGCACAGTAAGGCAACACATACAACATTGATTCACTTCGTCATATTAACATCAAATGAAAGGGATGAATTCAACCTCACAACACAGTAATGGCAACGAATTTTAAAAAATTATAAATTATTCACTCTATACGCTACAGTCAAGAAAATTATGTAAAGTCTCATACTGTAATTTCCACATAAATAAACATATCACTAGGCAGAAATATAATTAGACCAGTCAGATAGCTTCACTTTCAAAATAACATATTCTAGCTTATAATTTATAAGTTAAGCATGTATTTGAGCTTCACAGCACACATTTAAATTCAGCACTGCTCAAACTTTACATGAAACTGTCAAATACTGTTGCAGTCATCACTTTATAAGCATTCAGTAATTTGTGTCTAAAAGTAATTCCAATTTTTCCCCAGCTACATGCAAAGATTTCTTTGTTAGTATATTTAGTCAAGATCATGCTGTAAAATTAAAGATGTGCCTATATAAGTAATCACCTCAGTCACATTTACCTCAGTATTTAGCCTGCTATTACCAATAACTGAAGCTCTGTAGTTTCGCCTCAAATTTCAAATTGCCTTCCTCTGGATTTCAGGTTAACAGGAACTCTGAGAATGCAGACCTGAGCATCTGTGCACTGTAATTTATTCTCAGCACCAAAATATCATCAGACAGTTCCTTTGTATATGTACTTGGTATTAATTAATCCATCCACTGCATGCAAATGTTTTTGTACCTCAGTATTCCAATTTCTAATTATGGAATAGGAACTTTACAAAATACAACCTTAAAATTAACCACATAATAATAATTGAGTGACTAACAAGAGTTTATAATAGTACATTATGACTGAACATTCGACTATAAGCACAATAGGTGTTACTGGCATTACAATAATTGTCACTTACTTAATACAATTACATAAGCTATCTGCTAAAGTAAACTTAACCATAGTATTATTTATCATACGTAAACGGTGGGTTAATGTCAGCTGTGAGTCATTAACACATTAACACATTATCACAGTGTTCCTTCCTGTACAATGAAAGGAGGTAATACCCACATAATAACACAATTTGCAGTTTCAACAAGTTACATACTGACCCGCACATAATGTGCTACTTCTGGGCCCCAGTCGCAATTAAGCCACTGGTTGAGGCCGAACAGCAAACAGAACTCATACTATACATCCAGAATGTTAATAAAAACCTAATTGTTCTTCATTTCTTCTAACTGACAATACACAAGTTTATATACCCTGTGACTAACATTTATACTGTTACAGAAGGAAAAATTCATTTTGTGACCAGTAATGTTAATGCTCTACTACAGCCAATGATTCACTTCTGTACCAAGGATCTAGGCAACGGCGGTGCTAGGCATGGACTTCCTCCGAGTCTCTTCTTTTGTGCTAGCAGTTTCAGCTGTCTGTAAATCAGGATCTACCACAAGGTCAGGAATTGGGTCACGCCAGTATATGAAATTTGTGAAGTCCTCTGATGTGTCCTCTGGAGGTGGTGGGAACATCTGGTCGACAATGTAACTCATGTTTGAATACCTGCAACACAAAAAAGAATAAAATACATTCTAATTATGCTGTATATACAGCAATATAATTGAATATAAATAATTAAAGTTTATGAAGAACGCATATTGCCAGGACCTATACAGCGTCATTTGTTTATTTATAAATTCATTACAGCAGTAACACAAGTCTTCATTACTTCATGTAAAAAAACTTAGTTCTCAAAAACCTAAAACTGTGCAGCATACTTCAGAGAAGAATTTTCCCTAAATCACAACCTACTCTAATATCTTATTGTTACTGTGACACCCTGAAATACCCATGAGTTTTAGGATTCATTATTTCGTCGACAGCTTATCAGTAATGTATTCTCCAACAGTGTAACCTTACTGAAATCTAACTAATGACTAGATGTTTGTAGAGGAACATGCTGTCTCCATCTTGTATTCTGCATACGGAGACTGCACTGACTGAAAAAGGTAATTTCTATCAGACTACTAAGCATCACAACCTGCAACACAGTACTCTTTATAGACTAACTCACACTAAATCATGGGAGCCAGGTCACCCACGGAACTGAATTTTTTACAGGAGTTAGGAAGGGGGTGGGGTATGTCAAAACACAACTGTCTTGTATCCTATTTATTATGCTGACAACGACATGTTTTCGGCCACTGTGGGCCATCTTCAGGTCACAAAATTGTATATAGAGGAAAACTATACAGAGTATGATCATAGTATAGGTGCATATTCTGAACTTTCAACCCGATCTCGTTGAAAGTTTAGAATATGCACCTGTACTATGATCATACTCTGTATAGTTTTCCTCTATACACATTTTTGTGACCTGAAGATGGCCCACAGTTGCCGAAAACATGCTGTCGTCAGCATAATAAATAGGATACAAGACAGTTGTGTTTTGACGTACCCCACCCTCTCCCTAACTGTTTATAACACAACAGGGATGATGCACTTAAAGATTATACAGGAGTGCCAAATATCTGTAGGGCCTAGGTACTGAATGTGTTTCATGTCACCCTTCTGGTGCTGAGAATTTTGAGGTGGCTCCTAAATTTCTGAAAAATCTGTGGACCCTTGAACTAATTATTCTTTAATACATGTGAAAGAACAGCATAATCATACAGTGATACCTCGGCTAACAAGTGACCCTGCTAATGAAGATATTTTTCGCTGTTTTTCGGACTCAGCTAACGAATGTTCTAGTGGATGCGCACGCTAACATAAAGCAGCAAACAAGAATGGTCGGGCCATTCCAGGAACTTATCTTTTCCGTCTGTATGTGTGTTTCGGCTAACAAATGTGATTCCAAAACGAATTATCTTAGTTAGCCGAGGTATCACTGTACTACCTTGCATAAGGTTGTTACACTTAAAGGTACCTAAAATTTTACCTGTACCATAGATTACCTTTCATTTTGTGTAAGAATAAACTTATGATACAGAGGTACTTTAACGTTATAAAATCTTAATCTAAAGCATAAAGTAAAGTTGCCCCTGTACACACCACGATGGCATACACAGGGAGTGGAAGTACTGGTCAACTCATTCCTTGCCTCAGCAACAAGTGTATGCGAGTTGTCAGCCTCATGCCCCAGTCACTTTACCCCTGGAGAAAGAGTACCTGGTACCCACTGAAATGGAGGTACAGTGGCCCCAGAACCAGTCTGGACATTTTAGAGGGGGGAAAAAAAGTCTCTTGCCCCGACTGGGATTACAGCCCCAAACTGAACACCAAACTGTTCAGCCTGCAGCCTTATAACTATACCGACTGAGCCATTCCAGGTCAAAAGCATATTGTAGTTTAAAATTATAACTTAGTTCACCTTAAACTTAACCTTAAATTTCTTGGTTGACAAAATATGAAACTGTTCTAGATTACGTGTACCTATAGTGATGTAACGCTTCAGAAGTCTAATTAATGAAAAAGAGAGAATGCCTTAAAAAAAACTTGGAGAAGATTATTCAGAAGTAATAAAGTTAATACGAGTGTCTTGATATCACTGTAACAGTGACTAAAGCAGTCATACTAATTAAACTCACACACAATTCATTGCATCCCACATAATATGAACACAATTCCTGTACAAGTCTGGAAAAGCCCTGAGGGTTCCAGGAAGTTGAGGCTCCCAGATTTCCAGACAATTGGCACATCAAGGTGTCAAAGTTGTCAGCTGTATGCACCACCTGCCTTTTAGAGGCTGAGTTGACCATAGTACAGCCATAAGGATTAAGTCAATGAAAAATTCCAATGACACCACCAGGAATCGAACCCACGACCTGTCGGCTTGTAGCGCAGTGCCTCAACCAACTGCGCCACCACGTGCCCCCAGTATCAACACAAGCACAGTGTTATTTACACTTCCCAAGCAGGTGGTCGTTATTTACAAGGAAACAGCAGAAGAACAAGAATGTTATGAAGCTGTCCAAGACAAAAATTCATGCACAGAGGCAATACCCTGTGCTTACCACTTGTAGCATGAATCAGCAGCGATGGTGAAGTCAAGCTATTAAAACACCATGGGGTGGCTGAATGCTGTGCTAGCTTTACAGACCTATGAGGTATGTGTCTAAATGAGTGTCATCACTGGTGGGAATAAATCATTCACAATATAACTTTGTCCAGAATAACTGAAAAGACAAAACATTTAAGAAAAGAGTTTGAGTAACTACATGTGTACAACTATAAGAAGACAGTGAAAGGAAGTAGACACGTTTTGCACAATACAAACAGGACGTATTATGTAGGTTTTTTGTTTTTGCAGCAGTGCAGTTTTGGTTTCCATTCTTGGTAACTGGTTCTGAGTCAATGCAGTGGTTTCATCTGCAAGGGTCGAAATGTCCAAGAATGTGTCCAAGATGACATTACTGGACACTTCTTGGACATGTCAAAACCCTTGAAGATGAGACCATTACAAAGTCTCAAAATGTCAGAAACCAATTACCAGTGATGAAACATTGTATTCCAGATGAACTGATACCTCAAGATACACTGATTTGGAACTGGGCAACTTCTGTGTGTGATGACATTATTAGACCTTGTCACTTGTAACGATGCAAAAACAATGAGATGAAGTGGTTAGTAATCCTGCTTCACATTTCAGAGGTAAATGGTTTTAATTTCAACCTAGAGACCGCCCTATTCTGAGTACTTCTGAGGTTCTCCTTGATCATTCGCACCAAACAGGCCAAAAACACATCCTTTAAAATCTCTTATTCAATCAATCATACCATTAAAAATCTGACTGTGCCCAGGTTATGGCAGTTAGTCAATAGTCACTCACTGCACAGGCCCAGGTTCAATCCCAGGCCAGTCCCTGCAGAATTTTTGGTAGACAATGTGGCATTGGGACAGGTTTATCTCCAAGTACTTCTGCATTTCCCCTCTCACTATCACTCTACTAATGCTGCATCCTCATTTGTTCATCTATCACTGATGTTCTTCCATCTTAGCAATTGATTTTGCCATTAAATGACACATTCCAAAGCTCTCTACTATTCAATGCTATATAATCTATAAAGATGAAAAACGATCCAAAAATTCATCTGCAATAACAAGGCAGGAGTAGAATTGTTCTGCATAATCATGTTTCAAGCTGTGCAGGCCATGCACATACCCACTGGTGTCCTTGTTTTCCACAGTTTTTGTGAAGCTACGTAAGATCAAGAGATATCACAGCGACCGCAATGCTGCATCAACAACAGTTAAAGAAGAACAAGGACCTTCAAATTGCAGGAATAACAGAACACAGACTGACGAATTCAAGAAGAGGGTGATAAGGAAGACAATCGGGCCTTAAACAGAGAAAGTAACAGCAGTCTGGAGAAAACAGCATAATGAGGTGTGTCACGATTTATGCTCCTCACCAGTTACATGGGTGATAAAATCAAGGAGCCAGAGATGGGCAGAACATACAACACATCTGGAGGAGAAGGGAAGTGCCTACAGTCTTTTGGTGGAGATATCTGGCTGAAAGAGACCACCCGGAAAACCTCAGCATAGATGGAAGGATGATATAAAAATATATCTTAAAGAAATTGGATGGGAGGTTGTGGGCTGGATTTTTTTGGCACAGAACAGAGACAAGTGGTGGGCTGCGTTGAATATTTACCCGTGAGGTTGCATAAAACGTGGGGAATTGACTGGATGAGGAATTCTTAGTATCTGACGAAGGACTTCACTTCATGGAGGCAAGAGATGACAGACAAGTGCTGTTCTCAAACAACATTACTGTACATATAACATAGGCAATTTGATGATACACTGTCATTACAACAGACTTCTCATAACATCCACACTTGCAATAATGGCCTTCTGCTGACAGCAGAAATTGTTCTGCCCACTTTTTAAAGTGTTCAGTATGGAAAACCATTCTAGCAATTTCCAGCATTTTCTGGTCAAAATAAGTGTAAAATATGGCCAAAGTTATCACAGAAGCTGAAGAATAAGAACAAGAAGTAGCATCTAGTTGGTTCTTATTCTTCAGTTATCACAATGATTCACGGTACAATACACATTAAATTTTGTGTGTGCCAAACATGCAAAAGTTTTTCGTGAATAAGTACAATAAAACAAGAAGTAGCATCTAGTTGGTCCTTATTCTTCAGTTATCACAACAATGCATGGTCCAATACACATTAAATTATCACAGAAGTTATGCAAAAGGCCTCATCCGTGAAATGTTTAGTCATATGGTAGATAAACATACTTCTAGGTCAAAATCAAATGATCAAGCAGTGGATACTTACGACGATTGGAATGTTTGTGTCAGTTCATGCTTTAGCTCACCACGGTGATTGATGGTGAAGATGCGGAAGATTGGAATGCCAACTGCCCGATATGCCCACACATCCTGCACAAACAAAACTGCTTAACACAACAGCAGGATTCATGATTATCTTGCCCTTACACAACATATGAAGGCATCACACACAACATTTCACACCAAAGAGGTTTAGGCACCTCTTATAACCAAGAGATTAAAGACACCACAACCTTCCCAAAAACACCAGGTACTCCATACCCTGAAGACAATTCCACTCTTCTGGCATATGACACTGTGTTGGTGGGTGAAAGCTACCTGACATTTCAAAGGAACTGGTATGATTCTTCAATAGTATGATCAGTATTGTGAATAGACTATGATCTGGACCATACAGGGCTTGATTCCAGGCTGGAGTAAGAAACTTTTCTCTTATCCATAACATCTAGATCAGCTGTGGTGCCCAAAAAGCCTCTTATTCAATGGGTACCAAGGGTTCTTTCCTTGGGGGTAAAGTGACCAGGGCATAAAGTTGACCACTCTCGTCCGCCTAATGCCACAGTTATGAAAGAGTAGCACTATACCTCCAGGCATTCATGGCCTTACTGTATATTTAACTTTCTTTACTAGGATCATCCCAAACATCTGGAACCATTTACCCAGTGACAAAGTGCCATCCTTCAACTACACTAATTTTAAAATCTCAAACTGACACTATATCCCAATCTACACGGTGTCATAGCCCAGAAGACTGGAAAAAACTTCACCAACACGGCCATTATACCTGCAATATCACATCACAACCTTTTATACAACAAGCCTGTGCTTCTAAATCCAACTGCATCATGTACCATTTATAAGACCGATTTTTAAAGGAAAGAATTTTTGGGGCACATTCAAAAGAGTGCAAAAAGTAACTTTCAGCTTCATCATGTGTTGTCTGTCTGCATGATGACTCCCACAGGATGTAGTTTCATGAACCTCTATATTCGAGCATTTTTAAAAAATCTGTTAAGAAAATTCGAGTACCATTAAAGTCTGGTAAGAATAACAGGTACTTTACATAAAGACAAATATACATTTGTGATCATATCATGCTCAGTTCTTCTTAGAATGAGAAATGTTTCAGACAAAAATTGTACAGAAAATCAGAACACACATTTTATGTTTGATAACTTTTTATTTTTAATTGTGCAGTTTGTAAGATAATGTGGAAAAATATTACAGAGCTGTACAGGCCACAGATGACAAAACAGCACATATGCATGCTCAACACCTAAGGCTACAAACACACACTCAGAATATGAAGTATTTATTGCTTTTCCACTGCAACAATGGTGGCATGAACATGCCTCCATGTTATGTTATACATACACTGCCTGTCTTGTGAGTACCAAAATACAGTTTGTGATTTAGAGGTTAGGATTCCTTCTTCAAAACTCTTCCTGGAAACAAGTTATCCTGAGTTTAATCTGCTGCATCTGTCCTCAGTCCCTATAGGGAAATCATGGAATATATCTTAAAATAATCCACAACTGCAGCCCTCAACATTCTTCCCTACTCATTATTTCTAATCACCCTGTCATTTGATTGAATCATGACATTTAAAACTACCAACAGCAATTACAATTTTTAAGCAAAATACAATTAATCACTAGACAAATCTCAAATCTGGCGCTTTCACATCAAATTCCAATGCCTTAACCCAGGGGTACACAAATTTTCCAAAACTCTAGGCACAACCTCAAAATTCTAAGCACCAGAAAGGTAACATGAAGCAAGTTCCCCACAGAATACTCACATATAGTAGGAACTAGAGGACAAAATTTAGTCATACAGACAACCTTGTGCCTGGGATTTGTGCACCCCTGCTTTAGCCCTAGCACACTAAGGAAATGTGGCACATTTAGAACATTTGTATCTTAACAGACCATCTTACCAGCAATAATACACAATAATAAGGATGTAATCTGTCGATACACAAGTTTTATTATTACTGCATGTTATACCAACAAAATGGGGCATCACACCTTAAGAACACCAGCAGCAATAATAACTTTTAAAAAATAACAACATTTAAAGACAGTCTACTCACATTAATTTTATTCCCATAGCCAGCATAGAAAGGCTTGCTGTTGGTAGGAAAAAGGGCCTGGATGTCCTTTAGACAGGATATCTTAAATTCTTCAGGTTTCTTTTCTATCACTTCCCTGTAGCAAACACACAAAATTACAATTAAAACTCATTAACACCAACAAGCAGCAGATAGTGGTACATTATCTATCCATTTAAGGGAAAGAAGGCAAAGCTTAATACAAGAGAACCACAAGTTTCCTTTCATATCATTACATGAAAGCCTCTATTCCACAAGCACCCCATAAATATAAAAGTTACACATTAAAATACTAAAACTGTTCCGACATGTTTCGGTCCTAAGACCATCAACAGGATGCTGTATTTTCCTTACTAAAGTCACATTAAAAATAGTCACTGATTAACTTCGTTGTACTAATAGGGTGTTGTGGCAGCATGCCGTGTTGTGTAAGGTTATGTTGCGAAGAGTGCACATCCATAGCTGGGCACTCTTCGCAACATAACATTACACAACACGGCATGCTGCCACAACACCCTATTTGTACAACGAAGTTAATCAGTGACTATTTTTAATGTGACTTTAGTAAGGAAAATATAGCTCCCTGATGATGGTCTTAGGACCAAAACATGTCGGAGCAGTTTTAGTGTTTTAATGTGTAACTTTTATATAAGTGCATTAGTTGGTG
>Ga0123353_10011241_pt1 | contig 12595 bp, 7 predicted proteins | sample TergutLab28metaG_3_FD_92763 | JGI IMG/M metagenome (GOLD analysis project Ga0123353, IMG submission 92763) | Labiotermes labralis P3 segment gut microbial communities from Petit-Saut dam, French Guiana - Lab288 P3 | ecosystem: Host-associated > Arthropoda: Insects > Digestive system > Gut ... | reverse complement strand
TTGTGTATTTTGTACACCCCACATTACCAGCATGAGCAATTCCTCTTGAAAAGAAAGTTTGCATGCACATATTATAAATACTATGGAGTACCTATAAAATATGGAATATAATTTCTTTAATGATGGCACTGGAAATGAAGTTTTAGCCAACATATTATAGGAACCTGACATAGGTTATGATCAACATATACCTTGGCTGCTTCTGCAGTTAAATAAAATACTAATTCAATAACTCACAGGTCTCTGTGCGGTGGAATCCATGACTGAACAACATGACAAATATTGAACTGTAGAGGCACATGTGTAACCATTACATACAGCCATCATTATTTTTACCATCCATAGTTACATACCTGTTTACACCTCTGCCATCATAACTGCCACACAGTGATTCATCATTTTAGAGGTTTTCATGTAGCATAATGACTAAGTCTGAAGCTTGGCCAGGATGCAGGTAAAAAAACCTCTTTAAAAATGGTGCTTTTGTGTCTGTAAGAATAGTTGATGTGTTGGTTGCATCACGTGTGCACAACGAAAATTTTATTCTTAATGTTTTAAAGGCAAACATACATTGGATATTCTGTAATAAAGAGCATTAATTTTATTCACAAAAACAAAGAAACTAGAACAATTTTATTTTACATGAACAACTAAACTCTGCTTAAAAATGGGACACAAAATACCAAATTTTGTGACACTTGGATGTTATGGTTGCACTGTGTCCCTGAGAAAGAAGAGTATCAACATGCTAGACTGCAGGATACTGTAACTGAGAAGACCCCTGCTGTGGGAACTTCACATCATAACCTCTATGTTCCTTTCCACCACAGCAACAGAGTCTAATCCTAGGCTGCAGGTCAACACACTGCTTACCTCCCCGAGTATCTGCTCATACCGACACCTCATATTTCACTCCTCAGAGCCAGTTTAAAACATTTCTAGGCCCAAAGCAAACGTAAATATGGGAAGCCTACCTATATGTATAGTCATAAAGAGAAAATGCTGATACAGCACCAGATGTGAATGAAAACTGTAAAAATGTGAAATATAACCAAAATTTTTGGTGCTCCCAAATAAGAACAAACTGTGATAGCTTTAAACTGGCACTGTTGTTAATGTCGGTGGATCAGAATATCATTAATAATGAATTGCGAAGGATGTTGAAGAGATCAGTCCTACATTAGCTTGAGATGTTGGTCCAGCTGTTGCCTGTATGGACTGAGAAAAACCACGAAAAACAGTTAGGATCACAAGTATTTATTTATGCCATGCCAGTCCATTTTTATTTCGCAGACGACTTGGCTCTGGTTTTCAAATGTTAATTTTAAATCTATACAGCTTCTTCATATTATATAGACTTCTTGTATCAGAAAACTCACTATATATTTATATACATATGTAATGTATTTTAATGTCAAGAGAACTCCACCCCAAATTTATGTTTTGAAGTTTTTCTGTACCTTTGTTCTTGAATCAGGCCTGATAATGGCTTGAAACCACAGACGGAACTAGTTGCCTGTAAAATAAAAAAAATTAATGCTGTTCTGCATGACTGATATTGAAAAAACATATACTTGTGACTTGATACACAAGCAGGAATGTCTGATATAAAGAGCAGTCAGGACATTTTCATAACTAAACACAGCAAACTTCGATAGATCGACTGATGGCCCGATTTATAAGCTTGGCGGCAAGTGTTCTTTAACGGAAAAGTGGCGGTAAATAAACTTTGGGAAGGGGTGAAATTCTTGCCGTCCCTACAGAAAAATATTAATTACTTATAAATATTTTCGTTTTTTTTATGATATCCTTTTAATATTTTTAGCAGGATAATCATGACGTAGAAATTAAATTGCCACAGAGAGGAGAATTGGAATTAAATATAAGCCTAAATCCTAATTCGATACCCAATTTCGATTGCCTGCTAAGAAGTGGCGGTTTCGTTGTGCGGTAGGTGCAGAAGTCGGGTAAAGATTTTTACAAACACATTTCGCAGCGAAATTTGCCTTTCTTACATACAGCCTGATCGACAGCCAAAATACAAGGAATTACTGCGAAATGTGGGCTTCGCTAGAAGTGGTAAAATTACCGAGTTGCAAGAAAATTTCAACAGGTAGGTTATGTCAGCTACACAACTGTGTAAGCTTCATAGCTGTTTGTCTTGTACATGGGGCGCCACAACAGGCTAAAGCATGAAAAAATGTAATTCACTGAAATTATTCTTGTTGCTGCAATGCATGATGCATTCTACCATTACCCGAATTACCGCCTGTTATGTATTGCATCACGTTACCAAACATGTCCTTGGCGTAATTTGCTCAGAAGTGCTAACAATGGTCCTGACCGCCGTTTTGACTTTGGGTAGTTGGAATTTGTAACCCTTCCGTAGCTTACGTTTTTGCACCGTAGGCCCATTTCTTTTGGAAGTGACAACACTACAAAGTTATTTATAGTTATAATTTTGAAGTGCAGTATTTAATATTTAGAGGTACACACCTAATTGCTTAAACGAAACAAACAGTGCTATGTCTTGTCAAGGTATTCTATCCACAGTACCCCATGTTTTTGAAATAATGCATACCATATTCCTGTGTAGAGAACGCCAATATAAAATAATAATGAGAAGCATTGTGAAAAAAAATTAGTCTTGCAGACATTGCTAAAAACGATTTTTTGCATCAGTTTATAGCTGCTACTTTACACATACGCACAAAACAGGCCTACTGTGGACTCTTTGAAGTGTCTTATTTAATAACGTTGTTAATGGCTAAGATTACATAGTGTCGGTGACAGATGAGTGCAAGGGTATGGGGCACTTGTGGAATATGACAGGGTAAACCGAAGTCCCTGTGCCACTTTGTGCACCTTAAATATCGTATGGGCTGGGCCTGGGATTGAATCCAGGCCCCCTCGGTAAAAGGCCGGAGACAACCGAACTCTTCTATATGCAGTAATAATATAATGCCATTTTGAATATAAAATACAGGCTAATACTGGGGTGTACAAATCCCGGGCGCCAGGTCGCCTAATATGTGTGGGTCCTGATTACGGAACTTGCTTTGCGTCTTCTGGGATGTGACGCAGTGTAGTCTGATAGAAGTGCACTAGCATTTCATCATTAGGACAGATACGTGAAGGAAAATGCAATTCTACAAGTTGTTGAGTATTGGCCTTAAACTTAGTCTCTTTTAAAGGAAGAATAAACGCAGAGACCATGGGTATATATGCACAGGGAGCCGAGGATACTACAAGGCCTTTCTTTTACCGTCACACCGAGCACGGCAGCTTTATCGCATACAAGGCCTGCATCCACCGAAATAATCCGTAACAGCCGTGGTGCTCAGGACAGCGATAAAAGATTGCACTACATTTCGACGTTAAAGACGGTAACAGACGGGTGGAAAACTGCAAAATCGTGGTAGGAAAGGTCAGAGCATGTTAGTTTCAACAAATATTATGATCAAATCAAGGATCATGAGATCTGAAGTTTTGAGAAATGCGTCGACCTGCAAATATTGTGACTAAGAAACCCGAAGAAAAATACACCATAAGATGGCCTAAGTGCAACATTACGACAATATTAAAATGCACGTTAAAGAAATGGGACATAAGGATATGAATCTGATTCATCTGTCGTAGGAAAAGGTCCACTGGTGGCGTATAGTGAACACCTTCGTGTTCAACAAGAGAGGGGGAATTTTATTATCTGAGCGACTGCTGGCCTTTCGAAGTGATCCGTTAATTTAGAGACCCGTTGTAGCTCAATCGGTTGTCTAGGAGGCCTACTAAGTAGGCCATACACATATATGGCACATTTCGATTGTAACACTTACTCCTTTTGACTTCGTTTTGTGCAACGTTATGATGAACACCTGGTTCCAGTGCAAGCAGCCTGTTGCGAAGGTTATTGCTGGTGTATAGCAAACAGTCCATGTCACACTGCTACGTCTCCTCACCGGTTAGGCCTAGCTACTCCTACATCACGTTGTAGCTCGTCCTTTGATTGGCTACTAAACATACGAACACCTGGCTGCTTGTCCTGTGATTTGCAGTTTCTCTCTCTGCGATCTCAGATAGCAACTGCTTATGACGGGGTGGAAATATGTCGTTTGTTCCTAATTTATGCCACAGGCGAGGCACACAGATTTCGTTTATGACATACTTAACCATTTAAAGCCCCATATCGTGAAAGTACATTTCTATCCAAAGCCCCCACTTTCCGAAAGAGTACTGCTTTTTGGAAAGCTCACATCCTTCGCCCATTGTTCTACTGGTAACAGCAACATGGTGATGAAAATGAATATGGAACGTTGGTTGAATGATACTGACAGGGGAAAGAAACCCAAAGGACAGGTAGAAAAACCTGACCCAGTGCCACTCTGCCCATCATAAATCTCACATGGACTGACTTGGGATCGAAACCGGGCTTCCAAGGTGAGAGGCCGGCGACTAACTGCCTAAACCATGGCCTGAAATATATTTTAAGATTCACCTCGTACCGCGCAGTAAACACACTCCGTCTCGGTTGCTAAAACCCATCAAATAATGTTTCAGGAAATACAGACTGTCCCGTGATCAAAACGAACCATAAATGCATTGTGTGGGCAGAAACTGGAGTTCTTGTTACTAAACCTGACGGTACACATACTAACCAAAATGCTTTGAAGGGTTAATAATCCACTAGTTTTGGCAAATCTAAGGCTCTCACGGTGGCAAATATTTATAGCCCGGGAAACAGTGATACCTGTTTAAAAAATGGACAATGAAAAGTGGGTGCAGTTAGCTACAAACCGGTACAGCAACGGGCAGTGCAATAGATGAAGGCGGTGTTGGAGTGTCAACTCATCACTTTCTTGTTTCTGTAACCGAACTGTCGCACCTGTCCAACCGGCACACGGGGTTTTACCTCTCCCCTTATTCTGCCGCGAACTGAAACCGGTATTCTAGCCCGTAGCCTAGTCAAAATGTGGATTAAGCTAAGCCTACCAATTCATTTTACAGACCTAATGCTTCCTTTAAAGTGCTAAGATAGCTCATTCAGCACAGTGACTAGCTGGCGGATTCGATAACAGAGTTCGACTTCCGGTAATGTCAAGAACATCCTTCTTCGTTACGAGAAGTCTGGTGGCCTGGAGCCCACTTAAACTCTTACCAACTGCGTATCTGGGGAATATCTTCAAAAAGTAAGTTTTCCTTGTCCAGGTCGTGAAGGTATATAGGGCGAACAGACGTAAATCTCCACTCAGTCAACACTGCTTTAATGGGAGTGGTGAACTTCACGCCTCGGCCGCTTTATCCCGGGAAAGAATGCCGGTACCCACGAATAAGGTGCTGTGTGATCCCAGAGCCTGTCTGGACGTTTTGGAGAGGACATAAACCCTTTTCAACTGCCGAGCCTCTAACTCCGGACCGTCCATTCCGTAGCCTAACCACTACACCGAATGCGCTATCCCGGCTCCGGGACCATCTTCACTCATCGGTAAAATGGCCGGTAAATGCTTCCACATGTATCAATATCGAGATTACTATGACGTGTAACTTTGTATCAGTCACATCCGTTCTTCTTCCACAGCTCATTCGGCCCATACTGACCGCTACCGGTTTCACACACTGTGCCTGCTGTCCTACGTATTTCCTTCTCGCACCCGATACATCAACCAGCCAAAACGCGTGTTACTAATGTAGGTACTTTCGTGGCTAGACGACTAAAAAGTAACACAGGAAAGAGGAAGCATAACAGCTCGAGGGAAACTTGGAGGGCCCAATCAATGGGACTCCTTTCTGTAGCCTCAACAGGCTGTACTTAACAAACAAATGGACTTCATGAGAGTACTCTTTGATAATTCACGTTCTTAATAGTTGCTTTGCAAGTCAATATATTCGAAGTCACCTGTGGAACATGAAAGTCTGCCACCATGTTCACAAGAGCCTGCCATGGTCCAAATTCTCAGAAAAATGTATCCAATCCGCACCCTCCTATCCCATTTATTTAAAGATACATTAAAATATTAACATGCCACCTATGAATAGGTCGTGTAAGTGGCCACTTTCCTTCGGGGGGTTTTCGACCAAAAATTTGAATGCATAATCCGTTCTCTCCAACGCGTGATACATGCCCCACATCTATCAACCTCCGTAATTTGATTACCGGTACCCTTCAAAAATTCTGCTTGGCTTTGCGCCTAAATCGGAAAAGCACACCTCCCTCACATTTCCGACTAAAAAGCACCCACGTCTACTTATCTGACACCAGCTTCGCAGATAATGCAGCGTTACTAAATAAAAAAAAATGAACATTCCTATTTTGAAAAGTCTGCCACAGTGCAGGCTTTACTGGAACTGCTGGTTTATACGGTTGAATACGACGTATATTCATAAAGTTTCCGCACTTTTTACCCCAAGACACGTTTTCCTTATCTTTCAGACATCATAAACAAGCATGAACCAAATCATACCTTCCTACTGTATTTCTTTGACTGCGAACTACAAACGAAATACCGACGCTTCTCCCATATTCTGTAAACATAGGCACTTGATGTGCGGGTTTTTGTAACCGCAGTACTACCAGACTTGCAGTTCGTGACATTGGTCCATCACCATTTTTCGGCCTGATTAACGACTGTTCACACTTTTATTACGTCTTTACAGGCAAATAATGCGACAGTCTTCAAACAGGCCACGTCCGCCTCCTTTCAGGAATTTATTTCTAATTTCACTCGATGCCGTATGTACCAAATAAAGTTAGAGGAACGGTGCTACATGCTTTAATGATCTACCGATTACACACTTGCAAAGAGGGCATATTCCATTATTTCCTTCAGCCACTGCCCTGACAGAAATATTATCCATGCCATAACTGTTCCACTCCAATCATGTATCGATACAGGGGTGGAAGGAGAGCAACCGATCATGATGCTTTGTGGAGCGAATTGCCCTTAAAGAAACAATATCTATGCCGTCACTCTTCCTCTACAACCATGTACCGGAACAGGGGCGGGAGGGGAGCAACCGACCATGATGCTTTGCGAAGGGAACGGCGGTCTCCAGGCAGCAGAGCAGTTTGAATGTCCACGGCGCCAAAAATAAGTTATCCCACATGTATTTTCAACTTATTTTAAGACGTTTATCTTGTCACGACAATTGTTTTGAAATGAAGTATCACATTTTGAAAGCGAATGTGTGAAAGTGAGTTCATATATAATAGTATTCTGCTGAGGATTATCTGTACGACAATTGTGCAGGTAGGCGTGCCATGTTTTACTTTTTGGCGCCTTCTTCAATTTACATTAATTTTCGTCACACACTCGCTCATTTGCACTACTTAAACATGTTAAAACGCGTGCTCCTTGCATCTAGAACACACTAATATAGAAATGTTAAAGGTAACAACACAGAATGTATAATAAGTTGCCAAAATATTCAACATGGTTACAAAAGTTTTTACTGCCATATTGGACCGCGTCTGTGAATGTCTGTAGCATGAAGTGAAAAGTGTGCCATGTTAAGCGTATCAAAGCATTCCAATGAAAATATACAAAGAACAGAATTACGATATGCGAAGGTGTTTTGCACAGGCAATAAGCGATGAAGAGTTGTAGAACAAAATGAAGATGTACACAAGTAGGAATACATTTTGGAAGATAGGCCAGTTCTATACCACTTACAGTCATACCAAGAAACCACTAAATTCAGTGTTCCTAAGAACCGGGATAGGTCAGTTAGTACAGTGACTTCGCAGTGTGCAGACCTCCTGTGAGGTGCACCCAGCCTCCTATTCATGGGATAACATGGGCCTGATGGCCAAGCAGCAGGGTTATGATGTTAAGCACTTACCTCCACCTTGTACCTAGGTAATGAATATGGGGAGCTATACCTCCACTCACCATACATCTTAATAGCATGGTACTTAATTATGCACAGGAACTTCACCCTCTAAATGTTTACAGGTATAGTTATTAAGATTAAAATTACAGTTATAGTGAAGCATATGAATTCATACTCATACATTTCATTTGCTTAAAACACTAGCAGTGAATGGCAATAAAATCTGTCAGTTAATGGGTCGATAAATGGTAGTTTCTACCTTGGTTGGTCAATTATGCCCTCTAAGTCAGCCACCTACTGAATCTTATGTCAACTTAACAGCCGATTATTTAAGCACCTTGTTTTGAAGCTGTATGAAGGACAGAGGCATAGCCCTGTGCAACTTTAACCTCACAGCTAGACTGAGGTGGGTGTACTCTGTGATACAGTACACAGATCTTAAAATGGAGTCCTTTACTTTCAAAATCCCATGTGGTTTCCCGTTACGTGAGTAGCCTGAATGTACTATCTTTTACTCCCAAAGAAAAGTAATATCATGCAGTACTAATTTTCACAGATCTAAAAAATGCTTAACTGCATTACATGCAGATCCCTTACAATGGATTTAACCCAAGTTGGACAAAACATGTGGAAAATACTGGTCTCATTTGATTTACATGCTCATGAAAGCATGAATTTCAATGCGCTGATTTTCACAAAACTCAAAACTTACCCAAACATTTTACAGATCTCCTGTTCTAATCTTAGCCAAATGTAAACTAAAATAGGAAACAGAGCACTATTTCATTTACACCCTTAAGTAAAGCAAGGCTTTCACTGCATCCATTTTCATGAAGCCCCAAATTACCTATCTTATATTCCAAATTTAAACAAATCAAAGAAGTCTGGAGTGTGTGGGTAAAATTTCATTTATTCCCATATGTAAGTGTGACTGTCAACCAGCTGATTTTCAAGAAACGTGTATCTACTTGCCAACTTTTTGCAAAGGACTCTTACACTGAACATGATGAAAACCTGTCAGTTTCATTGCCGATACTGGGTCTCAGATGGACAGTCTCCATATAAGGGTAGTTTTTCCACTTAATAAAGAAAGTTAAGAATTCTCTGTTGCTACTGGAAAATCAGTCTTAATTTCTCCGTCATGCAGCCTATAGCCTACTCAAAACACATGAGCAATCCCATCTCACGTTCATGAGATAAATATGTAATTTATGCAACATTATGGTTTGTTATATGGACATGATAATCACACATGTGCACTTTGCATAAGAATTCACTGCCAGAGGTGCAGTTACTAAGACATACATTCACCTAAACCCCTTGCATCAACGTATTATAGCTACGCCTGTAGCTGCTGTGTGTATCAGCACAATGTTGTGGTTATACTGCCTACCTAATATGATAGAGCTGGCAGGTTAAAGTCTTCACTGGAAGCAGAAAAACAAATGAGTTTTCTTGGCTCCTGCTGGAAGATACTATAAAATAAATATCTGCCACTTCCTTCAGTATCTTTTGTATATTTATTAACTCATTTTCAAACTCTGTATTTCTCAGCACGTTCTAAATCATAGATGCAGTTCATAATGTGTCAGTGCAAGCTCAGATGCCTCATCAGGCAATGAGAGTATATGTAAAGTTTCTTGGAACTTTACAAATAACACCAAGAGAATTCTAGTCATTGTAACGGTCACTGCAGACGTAACAATTCTTATAAGAGTTTTATATATTTTACTGCATAACATGTCCATATTAGTACCATGAACAGTCACAATACAAATCACAGAGCAGATACAGAACACAGAATAACTGCACAACATGCCATCCCAGGTGACCACTTGGCTTACCACTACTGTGTGTCTGGCCTTGCATCAGCACCAACTCTGAAATAAAAGTTACTGCACTGAGGGCCACATAAATGAAATTGTATAAAATTTCTTCTCCTCCTATTCCTACTTTATAAGATTTCTGGTATGAGATGTAAGGGACTTGTGACATTTAAGTTGTGTTGACTCATATTGTGGTGGTGGTGGTTAGAAACAATGTTGTACACTGATATATGTAGTGACCATGTAGTTTTGGTAAGTTGGTGTGATTAGTGTTGGTTACAAAGGTGGCCTTTATGTAGGTTACACATGAGAAGAGGCTATGACAAGCATGGGTGCATCCAAGGGTAGGAGGAGGAGATTCCCTGGTTGCTGTCCCCCCCCCCCCCAAAAAAAATCATTAATATGATGATATTAAATGTTTTATGTGATAAACACTAGCCCAAATAAGCCACTGAATTTGGCTGATGTCTACTACATCAGTGTTACAAAAAATTAAATACAAAACTTACTACATATTAGATGAAATTAGAAAGACCAAGCACATTAGAATTTGTGACATAAATTATGCGAGTGAGCAATGGAATTTGTGGTTGCATTTGTATGTATAAAAATGCAACTGCAATATTATGATATAGAGATACAACATGTATTTTAAAAAACATTAAAAATCAAACATTAATTATACATAGCCTTGGGGTCAGCCTCCTACAACCCAAAGTAAAAGTATGGGTGTGTATCTTATGACAAGCAATGTGACAGCTTAAGTAATGAATCTGTAGGTCTTTGTAACATCAATGATCTGCGTTGGAAACAGCGTTGATGATGATAGTTACTGTGTGTGTGTACATTTACACATAACCAACTGATATGAACAGAAATACCATGAATGCTCTTTTGTGTAACATTTATTATACAGTGTGTCCCACTCGATACCAAACCTGGCATTTCTTTAATAATTTTACCGCTAATGAGGATATTGCAATGAAATTTCAAGCGGTCTACAGACACATTCCTCTTCATTTCTCACACAATGAACATATTTCTGTTCAAATTTCGTTGCAATATCTTCATCGGTGTTACAATTATTAAAGAAATGCCAGGCTCAGTAGTGAGTGGGACACAATGTACTATAAAATTATGCAAGATAAAACACTTTCTAAGAAAACAAAAAGCCCTCAGTTGCAAGGCAACTTAATACATTAAAAATAGGTGATTTCATCACATTTTCAATCATTTAAGCACCTTGAAAAAGAAAAAACCATAACTTAATCAAAAACAAATTGTTCTATTTATAAATATATATTCTTATGGCAGAAAAAAAAACATTCTGGAAGATATATTTATGAAAAAAAATAGTTGTTTAAGAGTGTGTTATTTAGAGGTGATGAAAACTGCTCACAATAAATAGTAACAGACACAAATTAAGTCAAGTGAAAGAGAAAATGATAGAGTGAAAGTAGAATATTTCAATAGTACTGGATGTCTTGGAGGTGTATTTTAAGAACAAAACTGACTACTGGTTACAGGATGTCTTGAGAGCTGTTGGTCGATGGAAACTACACGCACGTGCAGCTCTCACCGAAAGGTAGGAGAGCGACAAGTTTCTTTTGTACCACAGAACCAAGGCTGCGTACCAAACCATGCCAGACGCGGATGGACAATACTGCAGAATGTGTGACAGTCTACTTCAGAGTATTGCTGCTAATGCCCTAGAATACTCCGAGGTTCCTCTGTGTCCACCTTCCCTGAGTATTGCTGCTAATGCCCAGGATACTCAGGAGTTATCATGTTTGATACATTCTCTTATCTAGATGTCGCTGTGAATGTGCCACAACACTGCAAAAGCAACATCAATCAACTTGCCCTCCACTCCCTCACTTCAGCTCAAAATTGCATTGTACCTGAAAATTTCCTACTCAAAACAGCAAAACAGGTCCCCTGCATACATTCTGCATCCATCTACTATGAGGTTTGAGGGTGTCTACCAGCACTGATATGGTCCAGCCAAGTCCCCAGTTGAACCGTGTCTCTGGTGGCATAACACTCTCCAACTTCCATAGCTGACAGTCAAATCCTACACCACTCCACACGTGTAAGATCACAGTGTTTCATCACGTGACTGCACTTTCTGCTCTACCAGGAGAACCGATATGTAGTCTGACTACATGATCAGCTCCTGTAGCTGGCATGGAGTTACAAGTGCCAGGCTGTGGTACACAAGTTGCAGCAACCCCAAAATGTGTCATAATATTTTGTGTCCTCTCTTCCAGGAGTGTTGTATTTCATGTACTTTATTGTGTTGTAAGTTTCATTGTTGTGGGATGGCTGCATCTTGTGTGGCACCAATCGTGACTGCCTGAATGAATGAACAGAACATCAGTGAAGCAAGTCTTTGCTGCAACAGTTCTAACTGGTTCTTTCTGGCCTCACAATTACTGCCAAAGTGTAATTTTGTGTGTGTTTTCTTGTACAAAATTTATTTCGGATGACAATTAGCCAACATCATTACCTTTCAATCGTTCCCATCTTATTTTTAAAGGGACCACAAAATGCAAGATAATATTTTCAACACAGAAAAATGATCATATGTAGAAAATTTGCAGCCTGATCTTTTCAATGTCAGGTACACAGAAACAAATTCAAGATGCAAAGTACCAACTCTCCAGATAGCACCACATCACTATCTGGAGAGGTGATTGGATGTGGTGAAATAGAGAGATTTGGACTGGCATTCCAAACCACACTGCTACTGTCTGTTAATACGCCCACACTGTGATTCCATCTAACTCACAGCCAGTAAGTGGACTCGCAGTTAAGACCTATTACAGCTGTAACGGTTCTGGGAAGGGGTTCCACCTTGTGTCCTCTATTTTGGATATGAAATCCTCCTTAATGAGAGCCAGGATTTCATATCCTCCCCCCCCCCCCCCAAATTCCCGGGTGCC
>Ga0123353_10011240_pt1 | contig 12595 bp, 10 predicted proteins | sample TergutLab28metaG_3_FD_92763 | JGI IMG/M metagenome (GOLD analysis project Ga0123353, IMG submission 92763) | Labiotermes labralis P3 segment gut microbial communities from Petit-Saut dam, French Guiana - Lab288 P3 | ecosystem: Host-associated > Arthropoda: Insects > Digestive system > Gut ... | reverse complement strand
GGGACGCGCGGGGGCGCGTCCCCTACACGGCGGCGGGGTGACGATGGGGGGCGTGCCGCGCGGTTTCAACACCGTGCGGCGCGTCCCGACGCGCCGTGGGGACCGGGGATACGTGGATACGGCGGGACGCGCGGGGGCGCGTCCCCTACAACGGCGCCGGGGGGACCGGGGGAAACGTGGGTACGGCGGGACGCGCGGGGGCGCGTCCCCTACGACAACGGCGTCGGGGGCGGGGGCGCGGCGGGACGCGCGGGGGCGCGTCCCCTACACGGCGGCGGGACCGGGGGTACGTGGATCCTGCGACTGCGCGGGGGATGTGTTTCGGCGAATGACAGAACATTTGTTCTGTCATTCGCCATAAAACAACCAAAATAACGAAAACAACAAAAAAAATGTTTTCCTGTTCAGGGGATTGATTTTTCTTACGATATAGGATATACTTGTTTGGCGGTGGGGAAATGTGGGAAATACCACCGGAATTTACGACAATATTCGGGCGAGGTGGGGAAATTGACAGGCGAATACCGATACGCATTGGACGCCAAGGGACGTATGGCCGTCCCGGTCAAGTTCCGCGCCGAGCTGAGCAATGTCATCTATGTCTCCAAGGGCGTGGGCCAGAGCCTCTTCATCTATTCGGAAAAGGATTGGCGCGAGATTGAGGCGAAACTGGCGGCGTTGCCCATCAGCCGCGCGCGCCGTTTGCAGCTCACGCTATTTCCGACAGCCACCCGCTTCGAATTGGACGCGCAGGGCCGCATCCTGTTGCCGCTTGCGTTGCGCGAGTATGCCGGCCTTACGAAGGATGTCGTGGTTTTGGGCGTCGGAAACCGGGCCGAGATTTGGAGCGAGGAGATTTGGCAACGGTTCGTGGCCGAGGAGCTCACGCAGGAGGCCATGCTCGAAGCCATGGACGAACTGGGCTATTGATGGAAGCCACTGCCTTCTCGCACATACCGGTCATGCCGGATCAATGCATGGAGGCGTTGGCCATCCGCCCGGACGGGCTGTACGTGGACGCCACGCTGGGCGCCGGGGGGCATGCCCGGCGCATCGCCGAACAATTGCGGGGCGGGAAGCTCATCGGCATTGACAAGGATCCGCAGGCCCTCGCGCGGGCCGCCGGCCGCCTGGCGGATTATCAGGGTACGATCCAACTCCTGCTGCTACGCGGCGATTACCGGGATATGGACAAACTGTTGGCCGCGCAAGGCATTCACCAGGTCGATGGCATCCTGTTCGACTGTGGGGTGTCCTCGCCCCAATTCGACGACCCGTCGCGCGGGTTTTCCTACCGGTTTCCCGATGCGCCGCTGGACATGCGCATGGATCCGGACGCCCCCCTCAGCGCGTACGACATCGTCAATGGTTGGCCGGCGGAAAAACTGAAGGCTATTTTGCATGACTACGGAGAAGAGGTACATGCGTCACTCATCACCGCAGCCATTGAGAAGAAGAGATCACATACGCCCATTCTGACCACCGGGCAGCTGGCCAGTATCGTTGTCAGCGCGTTGCCGCCAGCTGCCCGGCGGGGAAAGGGCCACCCTGCCAAACGAAGCTTCCAAGCCATTCGCGTGGCAGTCAACGATGAACTGGCGGGCCTTAAAACTGGCCTTGTGATTGCCATCGGCCTATTGTCGCCGGGCGGGCGCCTGGTTGCCATCAGTTTCCACTCGGGGGAGGATCGCATCGTCAAGACCGTGCTACGCGACGCCGCCACCGGTTGCAAATGCCCGCCGGATTTCCCGGTATGCGTTTGCGGGAAAACGCCGACCATCAAGCCCGTATACCGAAAACACCTCGCGCCAAACGAAGACGAGTTGGCGCATAACAGGAGGGCAAAAGGCGCAAAACTTCGCGCCGCAGAGAAGATTGTGTAACAAATATGGCTTAATATATGGCACTTATCTAGCATAATATATAGCATAATATATAGCATAATGTATGACATAATATATATATATGGCGAACTAGTAGCAATAATTCCAGCAAAATATAGCAAGTCGAGGTGTGATTATGTCTACCGCCGCATCGAAGGTCGCTCCCGACCTTTCCCGCTTTGACACACGTCCCCAGGTCCGCGAAGCGGTGGCCGTCGAGGCGCCCCCTGTCCGGGTCCTGCCTGTCCCCCGGGAGAGAGTGGCTACGAGGCCGCACGCACGCCTGCGCGTTCACAGTGTCGTCATCTTCCTGTGCGTCACGGCCCTCCTGATTTTTATTGTCTACTCCTACATGCGCATGGCCGAGGTGGGCCAGAAGTCCCGGGATTCCCTCAAGGAGATCCAAATGCTCCAAAAGGAGGAAGCCCTGTTGCTCAAGCAAAGGGAAGATCTGATTGACGTGCAGGAGATAGAGCGCATCGCCAGAGAAGAGTTGGACATGGTCAAGCCTTCCGAAAACCAGATCATTTACATCGATCTCTCCGGCGAGGATCACGCCGAAGTTTTGGAAGATTGACATCGCGACGGGTAGTGTGAGTAGTGTGAGTAGTGTGATATGAAAGAGAAGTGGAAATCGTCCCGCCGCCTGAACCGATCGGTACTGCGCCGTACGGTTGTGCTGGCCGCCTTGTTCGGGGTATTCCTGTTCGTCCCCCTGGGCTGGAGGCTGTATCAGATCCAGATCGTGGAAGGCGCCCAGTACGAACGCCAGGCTGTCGCACAGCAAATCCGCGAAGAGGTCCTCCGGCCTGTCCGGGGCAACATATTCGACAGGAATTACAACACGCTGGCCGCCTGTGTCCGCGCGGACACGCTCATCCTCGCGCCGAAGGTCATCAAGGACGAAGCGCAGGCTATTCTCATCGCGCAGGGGCTCTCCCGCATCCTCGACGTCAGTTATGACAAGGTATACGCGCTCACGCAATTGACCGACCGATTATACGAAGTCGTCAAAAGGCGCGTCGAGGGGGAGACTGCCGAGGCCGTGCTCGCTTTCATCAAGGAGAACAAGTTGGGGCGGGCCGTGTATTTTGAGACGGATTATCGGCGCAACTATCCAAACGGCGACTTCTCTTCCCATGTGTTGGGGTTCGTGAGCGGTATGTTGGAAGGGCTGGACGGCGTCGAGAAAATCTATGATAGCTATCTCACGGGGACGGCGGGCCGCGTGATTTCCGCCAAGGACGGCCGGGAGCAAAGCATCCCCTTCCTGCATGAAAAGACATATGAGGCGCAAAACGGCCATGATCTCATCTTGACCCTGGATTCCACGATTCAAAATATCGTATCGACGCATCTCAAGGAGGCGGTGATTGATCATCAGGTGACGCAACGCGCGGCGGCCATTGTCATGGATGTCCATACCGGGGAGATTTTGGCCATGGATGCCCAAGGCGGCTTCGACCCCAATGCGCCCAGGGAAATCACAGACCTGGCGGCGCTGGAACTCTTGGACGGTTTGTCCGGCGCCGAGCTGGACAGCGCCCGGGAAACCGCACGGCTCGCCCAATGGCGCAACAAGGCCGTCGTGGACACCTACGAGCCCGGATCCACCTTCAAGATTATCACGGCAGCCATCGCGCTGGAGGAAAAGGCGGTCAGCCCCGACGACACCTTCTTTTGCTCGGGTTATGTCATGGTGCCGGGCTGGGGAAGCCCCATCCACTGCCACAGGCTGTCCGGGCATGGAGACGAAACCTTCGTGAGCGGCATGCAAAATTCCTGTAACCCGGTCATGATCACGGTAGCACAGCGCGTGGGTACCGAAAAATACTACGAATATTTCAAGGCTTTTGGATTTACCGAGAAGACGGGCATCGACCTTCCGGGGGAATCGAAAGGCGTACATCATACCTGGTCGGCGTTTGACAACCTGGTCACGCTGTCCACCTATTCCTTCGGGCAGACCTTCACGTTGACGCCCATCCAGCTTGTCACGGCTGTGTCGGCCATCGCCAACGGCGGAAACTTGATGAAGCCGCATGTGGTCCGCGCCCTCGTCGACGCGAAAGGCAACGTGGTCAAATCCTTCGAGCCGGAAGTCGTCCGCAAGGTTATCTCGCAGGAAACATCCAAGCAACTCTGTAGCATCCTGGAGACCGTCGTCAGCCGCGGCACCGGCCGGAACGCCTACGTGGCCGGCTACCGCGTCGCCGGCAAGACAGGCACCTCCCAGAAGCGAAACGTCGAGACAGGCGCGTATACGCAAGGGAAATACGTCGTTTCCTTTGTGGCCTTCGCGCCGGCGGACGACCCTAAGGTGGCGTTGCTGGTCATGCTGGACGAGCCGATGTCGGAACCGTCCAACCTGCGCACCGGCGGCGGCATGGCCGCGCCGGCAGCCGGGCGCATGCTGTCTGAAATCCTTCCCTATCTGCAGGTCGAACCCAAATACACGGAGGAGGAATTGCTCTCGGCGGAGATCGTCGTGCCGTCTGTGCAGGGCATGTCCCGATCCGACGCGGAAAACCTGCTGGACTACCAGGGCGTCAATTACCGCATGGTGGGCGGGGGGGGCAATGTCACCCTGCAAGTCCCGAAGGCCGGCGAACGCATTGCCGGCACAACCGAGATGGTCTTATACCTGGGGGAGGGCACGCCTATCGAGACCGCCGTGGTACCGGATGTCTTTGAAATGAGCATGGACGAAGCCGACAAGGTTTTGCGCCTGGCTGGGTTTTTCATGTCGGCGACCGGCGCCGCCGCGACAGACGACGCCGAGATTTTTGCCTATGCCCAGGATTTCCCGGCAGACCAGGAGGCGCCCACCGGTTCGGTGGTACATGTGGAGTTCAGGGAAAAAAGCTTACAAGACTAGGATGAAGGGGGTTACGTCTCGTGAAATTGGGTGAATTGCTTGTGGGTTTGGACGATGCCGCGCTGCGCAACGGGGCATCAGGCGATCTCGATGTCCAGAGGCTACGGGCCGACTCCCGTCAATTGGCGCCGGGGGATGTCTTTTTCGCCATACCGGGCGTCCAGACCGACGGCTTTAAGTATATCGCGGAAGCTGTCGCGTCGGGGGTCGCGTTGGTGGTGGCGGAACGCGAGACGGATATCGATATCCCCCTGGTCCTCGTGCCGGACGCCCGCATTGCACTGGCCCTCATGGCCGCCAACTATTACGGCAAGCCGGCCGCGGACCTTCGCATGATCGGCGTCACGGGTACCAATGGGAAGACCACCGTCACGCATATCCTCAAAGGCCTGTTCGATCGCTTGTTCCCGCGGCCATGCGGCCTCATCGGGACGAACGCCATTCTCATCGGGGATCGGCGCATGCCTTCCGAATTCACGTCATTCACGACGCCCGACGCGGTAGACCTACAGGTGCTGTTCAGGGAGATGGCCGACGCCGGCTGCGAACGCTGTGTGATGGAGGTCTCCTCGCAAGCGCTCACCCAGCGGCGCACCTGGGGCATTCAATACCATCGGGCGGTGTTTACCAATCTGTCGCAGGATCATTTGGACTACCACCGCGATATGGAGGAATATTTTGCGGCGAAGGCGCAATTGTTCGCCCAAGCCGATCTGGGCATTGTCAACATAGACGACGAGTACGGGCTACGCCTGGCCGAGAGGCCGGGTTCCGAGGCGGTCACCTATTCCGCCCGGCATGACCGCGCCGATGTGACAGCCAAGAACATCAAGCTGAAATCCAACAGGGTGGAGTTCGAGGCGGTGACACAACTGGATATTGCGCGCATCGAGTGGGCGACGCCGGGCGCGTTTTCGGTGTACAACGCGCTGGCCGCCGTGACGACGGCGTTGTCCGAAGGCATCTCCTTGGGGGATATCGCCACCGCGATACGGGACGTGCCGCCGGTGACGGGGCGCATGGAGGTCGTCCCCGGGCCGCCCGGCGTGACCGTGATCATCGACTATGCCCACACGCCCGATGCGCTGGCTAACGTGATTTCCACGATGAAAAGCCATTCGGGGCGCCTCATCACGCTGTTTGGGTGCGGCGGCGACCGTGACCGCGCCAAGCGTCCGCTCATGGCGCAGGCGGCGGCGCGGGATTCGTCGCTCCTCGTGGTGACCTCGGACAACCCACGCACCGAGGAACCCTCGGCGATTATCGAGGATATTCTGTCCGGGATCCCCAAAAACGCGCCGCCCGTAAAGGTGGAAGCCGACCGCGCGAGCGCCATCGAACTGGCCTTGCTGGAGGCCAAACCCGGGGACACCGTGTTGCTGTGCGGAAAAGGGCACGAGACCTACCAAGAGGTCCACGGCACGCGGCGACCGATGGATGAACGCAAGATCGTATCTGGAATTATCAATCGTTAAAATATATTATACGAGGGGAAAATGACATGATTTGGGCGTTTGCCCTCTCCTTGGCGGTGACTGCGCTGGCCGGCCTGCCCCTGTTGCCCCTGCTCAGGCGGCTGGGCGTCGGGCAGAGCATCCGTGAGATCGGGCCGCACTGGCACGCAAGCAAAAGCGGCACGCCCACGATCGGCGGCCTGATGATCATATTGGGGACTACCGTCACCATTTTGGTGTTGGGGCCAATTTTCGTCCACCCAAGGGAACTCAACCACTATCTGGTGTTGGGTTTTGCCTGGATCTATGGCATCATCGGCTTTGCGGACGATTTTCTCAAGGTGACCAGGCGACAGAACAAGGGCCTGGGCGCGTTGCCTAAGTTTATACTCCAGCTGGTGGCCGCCGCCGCGATGCTGGTCCTGATGCACCATTTCGGCGATGTCGCCCCCACGTTGTACATCCCCTTCTTCAAAGTAAACATAGACGTAGTATGGTTCGTCTTTCTCATTCCCGCCATCATTTGTACCACCGGCTTCGTCAACGCGGTCAACCTGACCGACGGTTTGGACGGCCTGTGCTCGGGCGTGACGTTGCCCGTCGCCCTCTTCTTCGCCGTGTTGTGTTACTATGGCGGATCGCCGGCCGCCACGCTCAGCGCCGCCGCGCTGGCCGGCGGCGTCGCGGGGTTTTTGCTTTACAATTTCCACCCCGCCCGCGTTTTTATGGGGGATACCGGATCCTTGTTTTTGGGCGGGTTCCTGTGCGGGCTGGCATTCGCCTCCGGGAAGCCGCTGCTACTCATCCCGGTGGGGCTTGTCTATCTCGTCGAAATGCTCTCGGTTATCATGCAGGTGCTCTATTTTAAGGCCACAAAGGGCAAACGCATATTTCGCATGTCGCCCCTCCACCACCATTTTGAGATGGGCGGCTGGGGCGAGGTCAAGATATTCTTTGTCTTTTCTATACTGACCACCGCGATATGCCTCTTCATGCTGGCCATTGAGAATTATATATAGTACATTTAAGAATTAAATTCATGACGCCTAACGCCCATACCATGTTAATCCGGGGAGGGATTCCATGCAGCCTGAGAAAACGAATGGCGAATTGCGGCTGCCCGATGAACCATTGGAGGCTGAGTGGACACAGCCCGAGGAGCCGGAAGTGCCCAAGTCCCGGCGGCTTCGCCAAAGCGCCGTGGACATCCCGTATGCCATATTGGTTGTCATCTTGTCTGTCATTGGGCTTGTCATGTTATTCTCCGCCAGCTACGCTTCCTCGTTGCAGGATATGGGGGACGCCTCCTATCAGTTTGTCCGGCAGGGCATTTTCCTGCTGATTGGGATGGTCGTCATGGTTATCATCTCCCGCTTCCGGTATCAGTATTGGCGCGCCTTATCCATTCCTCTCATGGCGGTGTCGCTCGCATTGCTGGTCCTTGTCCCTTTCTTCGGCGTGAAGCGCAACTTTGCCACGCGCTGGTTCGACTTGGGCATTACCACCATACAGCCGTCCGAAATCGCCAAGCTGGCGGTCATTGTCTGCTTCGCCGCCATGATCTCCGGTTACCGGGAACGCATGAAGACCTTCCGATGGGGCGTTTTGCCCTTCGCCGGCATCTTGGTTGCCATTGCGGGGCTGTTATTCTTGGAGCCGCATCTGTCGGCCATCGTTCTCATTCTGGGCGTGGGCGTGTCGCTCATGTTCGCGGGCGGCACGCGCGTGGGATGGTTTGTCTTATTGCTGATCGCGGCGGTGGCGGCGGGGTATTTTGCGGTGATCGAACTGGGGTACGCGCAAGACCGCATCGCCCTCTGGCAAGATCCCACTATAGACCCTTTGGATAAGGGGTATCAGGCCATACAATCCCTGTACGCCATCGGATCGGGCGGCCTGTTCGGGTTGGGTCTGGGGCAGAGTCGGCAGAAATTGCTTTACCTGCCCGAGGAACATAACGACTTCATCTTCTCCATCGTGTGCGAGGAATTGGGGCTCGTCGGCGCGGTCACCATCTTGGCGTTGTTTATCTTTCTCATCTTGCGCGGCTATTGGATAGCCGCGCGCGCCCGCGATCGGTTTGGATCCCTGCTGGTCAGCGGCATCTCCACGCTACTGGCGTTGCAAACTGCCCTCAACGTAGCCGTGGTCACCAACCTGATCCCGGTAACCGGCATATCCATGCCCTTCTTCAGCTCGGGCGGCAGCGCGTTGATCATGCAATTGGCCGAGATGGGTATCGTGTTGGCGGTATCGAGGCAGTTGGCGGCATCCCCCGGCGACGGCCTCAGCGCCGGCTCCGACCGTGGCGACGGCGTTGGCGGGCTACGGGTCGCCGGCTCCGGCAACGGTTCCAGCCTTGGCCTTGGCGACGGCGTTGGCCTTGGCGTTGGCCTTGACCTTGGCGATGGCGACGACGATAGCGTTGGCGGGCAACGGGCTGCCGACACTGGCTCCGGCAACGACGATAGCGTTGGCAAGAAACGGGCCAGGGGCCGGAAAACAAAGAAACGCAAATCAGAATCATGAGGCGAAGGGGGTATGGCGGGGTATGGCGGGGCATGGCGCGCGGCTGCTGTTTACCTGCGGGGGAACCGCGGGACATATCAACCCGGCTATCGCCGTAGCCGATTGGGTGCGCAAGCGGCAACCGGACGCCGAGATACTCTTCGTGGGGACAAACGGCGGTATGGAGACCGACCTGGCGCCCCGCGCCGGATATGAGATACTGACCATCCCGGCCAGCAGCCTGCAACACAGCCTCAAACCATCGGCCGTCTTGCACAACGGGCGGGTATTGCGCCGCATGGCCCGCTCGTTGCGGGAAGCGAAGAAGATCATACGCGCGTTTCACCCGGAGGCGGTGATAGGGACCGGTGGGTATGTCTGCTACCCCGTCATACGCGAGGCCGCCCGCCTGGGGATACCGACCGTGGTACACGAGTCGAACGTTTTCCCGGGGCTTACCACAAAATTACTGTCCCGCAAAGCATCGCGGGTTTTGGTCAGCTTTGGGGAAGCAAAGGCATCCTATCCCCGCCCCGAACGGGTAGCGCTGACCGGCACGCCGGTGGGCGGCGCGTTTTACGAAACCACCCGGGCCGAGGCGCGGGCCGCGCTCGGGATAAAAGACGACAAACCCCTTTTGCTCTCCTATTTCGGATCGCTGGGCGCCCGGGACATGAACCGCCATATGGTGGACTTTATCGCCCGGGGCGCCCGGGAGGACGCTTTTCACCATATCCACGCCACAGGGAAGTTTGGCTGGGAATGGATGCCCGACGCCGTGCGGGAAGCCGGCGTCGCGTTGGAGGACCATCCCGGCCTCCGCCTGACCGAATACATCTACGACATGCCCCATGCCATGATGGCCGCCGATCTGCTGATCACCCGCGCCGGCGCGTCGACGCTGGCGGAGCTGATGGTGGCCGGCCGCCCGGCCATCTTGGTGCCGTCGCCCAACGTGGCCGCCAACCACCAGGAGAAGAACGCGCAAGTACTCGCCCGACGGGACGCGGCCGTCATGCTCCGCGAGGCGGAATGCACGGGCGGCGTATTGTTACAAAAAGTCGGAGAATTACTGCAAGACAAGGAAAAGCGCGATGCCATGGAAAAAGAGGTGCATGGCATGGCAGTTCTTGACGCCACGGATAAAATATATCAAATTATCATGGAACTCGTGAAAGCTGTCCGCTGAGGGACCGCGCCCCGCGGGGCGTCATGGCACGGAGAACAATATGGGAGTCGCTTACAACCAAAAGCAAAGGAAACCCAGGCGCAGAGGAGCCATATACTTCTTTATGTGCGTTTTTTTAGTTGCTTTTGTGGTTTGGCTGTCCATGAACCTGTTCTTCAAGATCAACCGCATCGAGGTGACGGGCAGCACGATATACGGGGAGGGCGCCATCATTTCCGCCTCCGGCGTGTCCGTGGGGGACAGCCCCTTCTTTATCGATAAAAACGAAATCCTCCTCAACATCTTCAACAACTTCCCCTATGTGGCCGAAGCGAGCCTGATCCACCGGCTGCCAGGCACGCTGGTCATCGAGATCACCGAACGCCAGGCGATGGGGATGGTCGTGCATGGGAACAGCTGCTGGTTGATCGACGGCGCCGGACGGTTGCTGGAGCAAACATCCATGCGGACGCCGACCGGCAAACCCCTCATTTGGGGGCTTGACCTACAGGCGCCCGCGGCGGGCAACGACGCGGCCGTGCCGGAGGAGGATCGGGACAGGCTTACGGCGTTGCTGATTCTATTTCGCGAACTCACGTGGTATGAGCTCCTGCCCGATACGACAGAGATAGACGTCTCGCAGGCGCACCTGCTTCGGATTACGTATGACAACGAGCGATTCCAAGTGTTGCTGGGCGATGTGTCCGATCTGGACATTAAGATTCCCTTCATGCTGGCGGCGGTGCAAGAGCTCCCCGCCGAGGCGCGCGGGACTGTCGATGTTTCCAGGGCCGCCGAACAGAAAAAGGCCTCCTACATCCCCGATGCCACACCCGCCCCATAAAAAAACGCTTTCCATGATATATCATGAGCAAATCATGTGGTTTTTTGGGTGAAAAAAACGTAAGGCAGTTGCAAAGATGATCAAGGTGTAGTATAATGGCATCGTCCCGCGCATTTGGTTACATTTTTTCGAGTAACAGTTCGAGCGGCAGTTCGAGCGGCAGTTCGAGCAACGGTTCGCGCATCAGTTCGATCGACAGTTCGAGTGACAGTTCGAGTGACAGCGGTTTCCCAAGTTCCCATCAAATTTCAGGAGGGTTGTATATGCCATTTGAAATGGACACCGGTACCGACAATGTGGTCTCTATCAAAGTCATCGGCATTGGGGGCGGCGGCAACAACGTTGTCAACCGGATGATGACCGCAGGTGTGCGCGGCGTAGAGTTTGTCGCCATCAACACCGACAAACAGGCATTGGCCGCGTCGCATGCCACCCACAAGTTGCAGATCGGGGAAAAGCTTACCGGCGGTAGGGGCGCCGGTTCCGACCCCGAAGTCGGGCGCAAATCAGCTGAGGAAAACAGAGGACAAATCGGGAAACTGCTGGAGAACACCGATATGGCGTTCATCACGGCCGGCATGGGCGGCGGCACCGGCACGGGCGGGGCCCCCATCGCCGCCGACATCGCCAGGGAGGCGGGCATCCTGACCGTGGGCGTGGTGACCAAGCCCTTCCATTTTGAGGGGAAACGCCGCATGGAACAAGCCGAGGTGGGGATCGAAGAGCTTCGCTCCCGGGTGGACTCGCTGGTGGTCATCCCCAACGAACGCCTCAAGCATGTCACGGAGCAGAAAATCACTTTCCTCAACGCCTTCGAAATCGCCGACGACGTGCTGAAGCAGGCCGTGCAAAGCATCTCGGATCTCATCAAGCTACCTGGCCTTGTCAACCTCGACTTTGCCGACGTGGCCACCATCATGCGGGATGCCGGCTATGCCCATATGGGCGTGGGCCGCGCCGCGGGCAAAGGGAAAGCGGAAGAAGCCGCGCGCATGGCGGTGCAGAGCCCGTTGCTCGAGACTTCCATCAACGGCGCCAAGGGTGTGCTCATCAATATCACCGGTTCCATGGACATTGGCCTGGAAGAGGTGGAGATTGCCTGCAACCTGGTGCAACAAGCCGCCCATCGCGATGCGAACATCATCTTTGGCGCGGCTTTCGACGACTTGTTGGAGGACGAGATTCGCGTCACGGTCATCGCCACCGGCTTTGACGAGGGCGCCGTGATGACAGACGGCGGCTATTACGTAGCCCCCACCGCCCCGGCCCCGCCGGTTCCGGAAGCCCCGCCGCCCGAACCTGTTGCGCCAACGGGCAGGAAGCAGGCCAAGGAAAACGACGACAAGGATTATTTTGACGAGATATTCAAAATCTTCCACAAGAAGTAGAAGCCGTAGTTTTACACTGGGGCATTGGCTGGCGTATTGGTTGGTGCGTAACGCTCCTCCTCGCTGAAAATACAGCCGCAGTATTTTTGCCTGTACAACCCCATCTCCCGCGCCGCGTTTTGGCCGGCGCGGAACATCGGCCGGAAGTCCTGGTAGACAAACCTGACGCCGTATCGCAACGACACCTGCTCGCCTATCGCGCGCAGGCGGTCGTGCTGTTGGTAGGGGCTGATGAGAAGCGTGGTGGAAAAACCCTCGTACCCGCCATGCGCCGCATATCTAGCCGCCGCTTCCAGCCGTATGCGGTAGCAGATCTCGCATCGCTCGCATCGGGCGTCGAAGCGCGTCCCGACGGCGCGCAAAAAGGGCCGCAACCCATATGCGCCCCCGTTGCCCCCCGCATCCGCCACATCCACCACGGCCGCCGCGCCCTCGCCGTCCGCCATGGCCGCCATGGCCACCACGTCCAGCC
>Ga0123353_10011239_pt1 | contig 12596 bp, 6 predicted proteins | sample TergutLab28metaG_3_FD_92763 | JGI IMG/M metagenome (GOLD analysis project Ga0123353, IMG submission 92763) | Labiotermes labralis P3 segment gut microbial communities from Petit-Saut dam, French Guiana - Lab288 P3 | ecosystem: Host-associated > Arthropoda: Insects > Digestive system > Gut ... | reverse complement strand
ATGCCCAAGTTTCTGTAAAATTTTTTAGTGTCTTCTTTAAACATCTTATTCTGACTATACTGGGTTTCCCTTTTTTCATACCTTCTAAATCTTTGGGCTTTTGCTTGCACTTTCTGCTTCTTATTATCAGTATTATTATTATTATTATTATTATTGTTATTATTAGCCCCTTTACTTACTCTGTCGGTATAGTTCGCGTGCGGACTAAGGCCACGGAGTTTAGTTTTTTTAGTTTAGTTTACTTAATTCACAACAGTTTTTGTTGGTTCTGAAAAGAGTACGGTGTTGCTATAAACATTTCAATCACACTACAAGTATTAAGAATTACTGCTTTCTCAATTAGAATAATATATTGAGTACATTATTGTAGGAACCAAGCAGTTACAGACCGGTGTAGTTTGTTTGGGTTCATTCTCCTTTTAGATAATATTCATGGTTTTATGCATGCTGTCTTAATTTGCCATATTCTTATTGGCTTTTCTTTCAGGTGTGTTATGTTGCTGAAGCTCCCCAATGACATTGTTGTGAAGATTGTGACTATTATTATTATTATTATTATTATTATTATTATTATTATCATTATTTCCCTTGCTACAGTCGTTTTCTTCCTGCTTCTTCTCTTATACCAACGGCAATTCCCACCACTCAAGCTCAAATTTCAAACTGCAGTACTTCCCGTATGCAGTACTTCCCGTATTAAGTGCGATATTCAATATAGCTGCTTTTTTTTTTTTTACTAAATATATAAAATATTTTCCTGTTGTGTCTTTCTCATTTTTCTTTACACCTTTTGCTACGATTCCGGTGACTCGAATTATTACCGGTATAACGATACATTTAATGCTCCATATTCGTTTTATCTTGTCTTTTTTTCTTTTATCCTTCTCGCGTGTCATTCCTGACCGCTGATATTGCCACGTCTATTATCATGCAAGTTTCCTCTTTTTGTTTTAATTTTTACACCTGGCCCATTTACCGTGACTTCTTCATTTGTGTGCACCCCTCGAGCCCGTAACAGTAATATAATGTGATGTACACATACTGGCTTTGGTGTGTGTGTGTGTGTGTGTGTGTGTATGTGTGTGCGCGCGCGCATACTATATTTCTGTCTTTTCTGTGTCTGGTGCTGAGCATACTGAATAAGGTAAAACGTGCTACAGCTTTGTGTTGTCTCATTAAGAACTCATGCTTCGCCAGTTTGGGGCATCATGAGGATAAGAGTTCAAAGTTTCTTCTTGGTCATCTCATCACCGAGATTTACTATGACGTCCTCTCTGCAATACTCTGTTTTTAAAATAGCTGGTACTCACTGACGTGCCCGGAGCTGCCACTGTTGCATTTCTTATTTATTCCTTGACGTCTCTCAATTTTAGACATCAATACAATTTTTACTTTTCGAACCTTTTCGTCCAAGCTACTTCCAAGTGTACATGAATTCTCTTTCTGTGCCACTTCCCGTTTATATTTTCAAGTAACATGTTGTTTATTTGTCTTGTTTCTGTCTGAAATCCTCTCTTGAGGCTTCCAGCTGTCTGTAACTTTGTTTACCTCGTAGTTTTTGTTATTTTGTTGCGTTATAAAAATTTGTATTTGTGGATTTTCCTTGATATCGACATATTACACCAGTTTCGTAACTTCATTATTATTATTATTCCAAAAGCAGGAAAATGAACAACAGCAGCAGCAGCAACATCACCACCACCACCAATAATAAGAACAACGTCAAAACAACTATGTTTTATTCAAATTGTGAATATGCAAATACTTCAATATTACTGAATAATGTCACCGATATTTTCGTCTGGTAAAAAGTTGAACTCATCTTTGGTTCAGATGGCGCCTTACATACAATTAAAGAAAAGATGAACATTTTGACTTATACCTTTGGTGGCATTCAAGGACAATTGTCGTTAAGACTCTATGTTCCTAGGTAATGAACAATTGGAAATTGGGTGTTTTAAATGCAATTATACGAAAGTAGCGACACGTTTGTAGAAGCCGTATGTTGTATAACAGCTGTAGCCATGACGTATGTGGTATGAATTATAAAAAAACACAGGTTGATTCTTTTCCCACAGAAAATGCTGCATGTTGCCAAATATTAACAGGTATCTGAGAACCAATTCAGAATGACGCCAGATTACATCTCTGCGTGGGCGGTGTCTGGTTTCAACCGAAGCGGAAACAGCGCATTGATTTCTGGATGAAAGGGAAGTTTCCTTTCTGTTTCAGAGAATAGAACGCCACAACGACACTTGACGTCACCATACCGTCAAGTTCGAAAATAGAAGACCCCGGTATTGAGAGCATTCAAAGGCCAATGGTTGTGGCTTTTATGAAGTGACACACAGCTTATGGGGTTACCCTGTAACAAACATTCCACAGCTAACTTGCAACATGTCTTTTTTATTTCGCGACAGTTGAATATTCCTAGGACAGTGACGTCACAGACTGCATAGCATGTTATGGACAGGGTGGCCATAATGTCTTGTTACACCTGCAGAAATATGAGCGACATCTAATTTCGTTTTCTTACAGAGTTGAGGTGAAAGGGATCATAAGTGATAGGAAAAATTACACCACTCTACAATGAACTGCTGTTAGTGTCTGGGCACACGAAGGCCTACAAACAGGGAAGGCTATGAACCAGGTGCGTGACGATTTCCAGAAATTATTCGGCCAAGAAGCCGCTCAAAACAGACACTACTGTGATGGAAACATGAACTCTTTAGAACAGACAACGTAAAATATAAAACAAAACATAAAATATAAACCAAGAACTGGAAGGCGACCAACTAGAGGGTGACAGTGCGAATTAATCGACGAATCCGTTGCCAGGTCAACACAAACTTCGACACAAAACGATCAGTGGAGCTTGAAATAGGTCGTTCGACAATGCAAATGGGCATGAAGATTGACTTAAAATTGCAACCATAATGCCCAGTGCTCATTCAGAAACTAAAACAAAGGATTTAAACCGCAAACGGAATACATGTGTAAGGATGATACGGACATTTGACGCAATTCCAAAACGCGGAAAAGTCATCTTTATTTATGAACGCGCCATATACTACAGCTGGCGATCACACAGCGATGTGTTCTGGCCCAGGAAGTATCCACATTAGTTTGAGAAACTGGAATATAAACTTCCGTAGTTCAAAATATGCTGTCGGATGGTGGGGTAAACGAATAGTCGGACGTGTTTCTTTGATGATCCTGTCCGTCGACACACTTATCTGCACATCCCGCCAAACTGCTTCGTACCGCAACTGGACAGCCATGGTATTAAAGTCTTGCTCCAAGAGGAGGACAGTTCATCAACACAATATGTACTCGCTGTTAGGTGTTACCTTAGTGAGGTTTTCTGGCAACGTTGGAATGGTCTTGGGTCACCAGTGCTGCCCGACCCAATGGACAATCCACCTCGACGCCTCGACATGTCACTGTGTTATAATTCACTTCGAGGCTTAATAAAGGAGACTCCTGCACAGAAACTCTACCATACCACTGAAGACGTTAAACAAACAGTGAGACTTGCTTGTATACGTGTCACCCCACACATTTTCCCGAAAATGTTCCACAGAACACAGCGCAGAATTATTCTCTGTCATGAGAATGGTGCAGCCCAGACAGAACTCCTGGACACTTACGGCTTGTTTCGTGTGTTGTAAAATATGCAAAACGGTAAGAGAGTACTGCAGTTGTATGGGGGAATAACTTGTTACACCACAGTCAACATTTCTGGTGGGAGAAACAAAACACTGTGTCCACCATGTAGTTGCTCAATGCACGGAGATAAGGGAGAAAAGAAGTCAAGCCTATTTCTTAAAAGAAACTTTTAAATATAAATTATGAAATAATATTTGATATTTGTGTCCGTGCGTCATTGATACAACAATGTAAACAACCAACTAGATGCAATAACAACAATTTATTAATAATGTCAATCAGCTCAACATGTTTCGGGCGATAATTTCGCCCATCCTCGGGAGCACTAGACTGTTTTTGCAGCTTGTGGTATAATTCACAAATAAAACTGTAATAATAAATGTATTCGATGTTAAATTATAGTCAGAATAACTATATATATATATATATATAACAAATCTGAGAATGATTCATGCACATACTACAGACGAATATTTACAACTTTTGTCTTTACTAACACATTTGTGCGATATGTACCTATACATTTATTAGTGGATAGCATCCTCTGATCTTTTGCGGAATTCAGAGCTTTACGTAACTGTAGATTTAATTAATTGATAAACAAATCAAAGGATTTGTGTGTGGACTTGTGGGTTAGTTCGGATGAGGTGGGAGCGTGAATGAATAAATGACTGACGTTCGCATGATTGGGTAATTTAATTGGAGTTCAGCAAGTCAGTGATTAAGTGATGTCGGAAGCATAAGTGATTTGGAGTTACAGACAGTGAAGTACTTGAATTCATGTAGACAGAAAACTGGTATTCTGTCCGAGCTCGTCTGGAGTCATAGTAATGGCATACATACAGAGGACTGGTACAGTAATATTATGGTCTTAACTACTGTTATCTAATTCTGTCGAATGATCGCTATATGTTCAAAAGACAAGGGTCAATTAAACATGGCGAAGCACTTCGATGACGAGGAAACAGAAGTTGTTCATTAGGTACAACAGAAGTTGTTCATTAGGTACTACAGAAGAATTTGAATTTAAGTTTAATTATCTTCATTACATGCACATTTTGGGGCACGCGGTGGTGCAGCTGGTTGAGGCACTGCGCTACAAGTCGGAAGGTCGCGAGTTCGATTCCCGATGATGTCATTGGAATTTTTCATTGACATAATCCTTCCGGTCGCAATATGACCCTGGTGTTGACTCAGCCCATAACAGAAATGAGTACCAGGAATATTTCCTGGGGGGTAAAGGCGGCCGGTGCGTAGGGCTGACAACTTACTACCTTCACGTGCCGAATGTCTTGAAATCTGGGAGCCTCAACCTCCTGGAACCCTCCGGGCCTGTCCAGGCCCGTGATGGGATTGCTTTAACTTTACCTTTATAAGCACATTTTACACAACAGGCACCAGGACACAATAACACGTACGGTGAATATGTTATGGACTGGAAGAACGAGGATTCGCAATTCGATTTGCCGCAAAGGGAAGAAAGACATTTGAATCTCCTTATAAAGAGCAGGACTGGATTTGGAGCCCACTCAGCTTCCTACTCGATGGGATTCGAGGGTCTTCTTGGTCAGGGTTAAAGTTTCCGGTGAGTGAAGCTCACCAGTCACTATAATACTAAACTGTGTACGTCAGCACAACTACTTTATTACTCAAGGTACGTACATAGGTTACATGTTTCGACTATAGATTAGTCATCTTCAGGCCTATTTTTTGTCATTTGAATCACAAGATGCTATGCACACTTTGGGATCCCATCGTGTTTACATCCATGGAATACATAAAATTAAATAATTTGTCTCAAAGGTTGTGACATGTAAATTGTGTTTACAACAGTGGGATACATAAAATTGGATCATTTGTCTTGTAAAATATGTTATACAAATTGTGTAATAAAAAGTTAAAATATATAAAATTCTTGAAACGGTATATTTGTGTTCACCATTTTACAAATGTAAGTCCCGTTATCGTCTGATTGTTTTGGAGCTATGGGATACCAGTCACTTCTATTTATAGCCAAGGTTCATAATTATTGCAGTTGTATCCTAATTTCCCCAATGACAACATGGCCTCCGCAAGGACATCTCAACTTTCTATATATACGTTTGTATGCAATTCATAAATGTTGTTTAATTTGCGTTATTTCTATTAGGAAATAGATAACATGAAACAGAGCACATCAAGGGGTTTTAAATTGTCCAGCACACTGCTGTTGCCCAACATCGATGAACATATGCACTCGATCTGCACAATCAAAAGATTGACATTGCAAAGAGACGGGGGACATGTCTTACAATTATGCCTTCATTTTGCAAAAACACTATAAAGAACGTAACAATAATTTGTAATCTGTGACGTTATTAATTTAATACATGCAGACAGAGTATTTATACATAAGAGAATATTTCCAAGATGTCACTAGATTACCATTACTAGCGGTCGGTGTGCCCGAGAGGCCACCGTTATCCTGGTCTCTCACTCTTGTTTACAGAAACTTTGTAGGACTTCTTAGATGAGGGATCGACCCCGTTACGAGCCATCTGGGCACACAAAAGGCCATAAAGCCAGAAGATACACAGTTACAGTCCACTCACTGACGTACACAAGAGTTACGTTTTGGAAAGACAGGCGCAAGTCGAATTTTGCTCACGTAGCAACTAAGTATGCATACGGTCAACTGCATATGTATAAACCAGCTAAAATCTATATTTCAAAACAACGGAATCTGACTGGTCGCAGCATAACTACCGTGTCACCTGCATCGCACAGAAGGATTCTTCCACCACCTTCGTCTCATTTCGCTTTCGTTCCGGCAAGGAAAAAAAATTCGGTGCCTTTTTAAAAATATCAACAATTCAGCTACTTAAATCTCTTATAAACCGCGTAAGTATAAAAGTGCTGAGTCGAAGATTTTCTACAAATATCCATGCATGCACCCGAGTGGGATTAGAATGCACGTTTCCAGTGTTCGAAATGTGGTAACAGTGCACAGCTTAGACTTGTGTGGTCACAGTAGTCGGCCATTAACTCACAGAAAAAGCAGCAGCAATGAAATCAACAGGGAATACAGGAGTTTCGTATGAAGTAGGTTTTACGACCTCATGCTATGGTATTTTGCAAGCCAATGAAAAAACCTTCAACACTTTGTTCTGATGAAAAAGATTATCTACGATGAACATTACTGTGCCTTAAACAGGTTCGAATCCGTGACCATATGATTTTAAAAAGGCATATCGTGCTTTAAATTTCATTATATATAATGATGTGAACAGCCAAATAAATGCAACAACAAAACATTTATTAATAGTTTCAATCAGCTCAACATGATTCGGGCGATAATTTCGCCCATCCTCAGTAGCACTAGAATGTGTTTACAGCTTGTGGTATAATGCACCGATGATGCTGCCAGCAGGCAACATCTTCGGTGCATTATACCACAAGCTGTAAACAGAGTCTAGTGCCCTGAAGATGGGCGAAATTATTGCCCGAAACATTTTGAGCTGATTGAAGCTACTAATAAATTGTTATTGTTGCATCTAGTTGGTTGTTTATATTATTGTATCGAAGATACACGGTCACACAAACATCAAATTCATGGTAAAATATTTTCTGGGATGCCTGAAACTATGTTGATTATGTCCCCGAAAACGAATGGAGCGTAATCGGGTACGTTTGTGTAGCGGTAGAGGGCTTTAGTTGCTGTCGTTAGGAGCGCGATCTGAGGTTTGGCCGGGACAATGCATATCCTGATCGAAGTTTGTTAAGGTTTTCTCAGTTCCTTCAGGCAATGTGTTCCTTAAGATGCGTTGAATTATCCCAGCAGAAAGGAGACCTTCACAATTTAGTCCTTCCATAAGCCTATGGTTTTTAATTTTCTCTACAATGTATTGCATGCGTAAATGTAAAGTTTAAGTTCCTTTCCATCTGTTCACGTTTTAATAACATTTCTCTTCCTCTTAATCCAAGTTCTGCTGTCACGTGAGTGTGGTAAGTACCTTGCGGAGTAAACATTCAGCTCCATATTTCCCTATTCTCGTTTGTCATCCTACACAGTTTTTCCCATCTTAGATGCTTATTATTTACAAAGCGGTTAACTTCAAAACAAATGGTTTTTTTAATGAAAGTATACAAATGTGTAACAATAAAAGTACATTCTATCTTCCATGAACGATTTAGTACAAATTAAAGATGTGTTGCCATATTTGAGGTTTCGGGGAGGCGGTGAAAGCTCAAGTGATTTGGTTCATCATGCCATGTCGAACAGCAAACAGTTACTGACGTCCAGAAGGAGCACTATCTGTCTTCATGGTCCAGTACTCCATACCTTGAACTGCTAGACACTTTAAGACGGGCATATTACGCCCCTACAAACTCCAGTAACTATTTAACATTCGACAGGACATAACATTCCACAAGACTGGAATCTTCGGAGAAATTATGTTCACACATACCAGTATATCTACTTAAAACAAACGAGTCGATGGAGCCATATACTCGGTACACGTCAGAACAGATGCCTATAATTCTGGTTATGTCACAGCAAATACACTGCACTGCTTCTATCTGCCTATCAGACTGACAGATACTTAAGTCACCCAATTGAAGTGAACCAGGATATAGTGCTGTTGCGAGAATTGATACGTTCACTCTACGACAGCCTGTAATTGTATATTTAGCTTAGAGATAAGATGTGTCAAGCAGTGCAGCGTTTCCATTGTTTTAGTGAAGAGAAACTAAATACAAAGGACTATATTTAATCTAACTGTATAGATACGTTTATCTGTACATAGGCCTCGAGTTAATTAAATAAGTATTTGTAAGCTTTCACAGAAATATGCATCTGATATCACTACACAGTTTCGATCGTGTTATCGAAACCAGTGACGGTAATATGACAAGCTCTTGCTACTGTAAGATAATCTAGGCTTGTAATCGTAACTTAAAACTGCCTATAGAAGTTTTCAATGTCGGTGAGCCTGGCAATATTTACAGCGTTTTAATCTAAACTAAAGGCAGGGTCATGTACATTGCACGATGAAAATTAGACACTTGGATACAAGACAACACAACACTGTAGAACTAGTCGTATGGTACTACATGAAGGGCGACAGGGTACTGTTGAACTAGCGGTTCAGTATTAAAGAGGAACGTCATGCTGTTGAGCTGGCGGAAAGATATTACAGACAGGAAAATACTGCACGGTAGAACTAGCGGTAGGTTACTGCAGACAAAATAAACCGCACTGTGGAGGTAGAGTAAATGATGATACAGAGAGGAAAATAGTGCACTGATGAGCTAGAGGAAGGACAACACAATGTTGAGCTAGCGATACCGTGCTATGAACAGAACAGCACAATGTTGAATTAACGATAAGGTGCTATGAACAGGACAACATTTCGCTACTGAGGTAACGTTGCAGGAGTAAAGACAGGGCAACACCGCACTATTCAGCTAGCGACACGGTACTTTAAACAGAACAACACATTATTATGGAGCTATCGTTGCGGTACTAAAGACAGGTCGAAACAAAACTGTTGAGTTTGCCGCACGGTACTATTAAGAGAAAAGCACCGCATTGTTGAGCTAGCTATAAGTTACTCTAAACGGGACAACACATCATGACTGAGCTGGCGTTGTGGTATTACGTGCAGGACAACTCTGCACTAAGAGCTAAATGTACGATACTACTTGCAGGACAACACCTCATTATTGAAATAGTGCTGCCGTACTACAAACAGGACAAAACTTCAGTATTGAGCTACCGGTAAGATACTATATACAGGACAGGGCAACACCACGTGTTTCAGCTAGCGGAACGAGAGCAGACAGGAAAATACCGCATTCTTGAACCAGCGATATGGTACTATAAAAAGATAACACCGCACTGTTCAGCTATAGGTTGGATGTACAGATATGACAGGACGACACTGTTGGGCTAGCGGTACGGTAATATCAACAGGACAATACCGCATTGTCCGGTATTGTAGACATGACAAAACGACACTGATGAACTAGCGTTACCATCCTACAGACAAGTTTCACACCGCACGGTACTACAGAGGGTCAACACCACACTGTTGAACTACAGGTACGGCACTGCAGACAGGACAATACTGACTGCTGAATTAGCGGAAGGATAGTACAAACACAACACCGCACTTATAAGATAGCGGCAAGGTGGTACAGGCAGGAAAAAACCGCGCTCTTTCCTTGTGTTTTATAACTTTTCTGTGATTGGTCACACGTTGGTGTCAGGCGAAAACGAAGGACAAGCCGCATGCAGGACAGGTTGTTCACAACCATACTTCCTGACTGAACCGGAGGCTCGCCGGATTAAAATCAACTACATTAATCAAAGGAAAGGTGGACTTAATTCCTGCCTTCACCATCATTATGTTTTTGGTTTCCAGTCCTTCTGTCCGTATAGTATTAAGAATAAAAATTTTGAGTATCATTACGCGAGAAATTTGGGTATAAATTTTTATATAAAAATAGATTAAATTATATGTGTATTTAAAAATAATACATGAATAAATAAACTGATTTTACGGGGAGTAGTTGCAGGCCGCACTGACTTCTCAAATTACACATTTTCCAAACATTTTAGGACCCTAACACCAGGTTTTTGGAAAAACATACATTGGCGTAATTACAATACAGTGTACAACATACAAGTAATTAGTTAGATCTTAAAAAAATCTCACAAAGAAGAAACTGTGTTGTTTGCTGTAAATATTTCACAAATAAACTGTTGTCCGCACGTAAAGAAAACCGTACATCTCCGCACTAACTGAATATTGGTCATGCGCATTTATGTACGTTTACTAAATGCACCAATTTCAAATCAAAGAGGCAGTCGAAGTAACATGATCATTCATCAAGTGTCTTAATTGGCAGGCCTACTGAAGGACTTCCATTGTTTCTGTGTTCGAAACAGAATGAAACGTTCCGACTCTGAAACTGTTTTGTCTTGACGTCAATAATGAGGGTAAACTTAACTGTGTCTAACAGAATCAGGTGGCTTTGAGTAAAAGCCCAGCTTCCATATAGTTTTAACGCTAAATACCCTTACCAAGACGATCGTAAAATTTCAGCAATCCAGTAATGATTTATTGCAATATATCATCAGAATACCTGAGAAGATTGTTTTCAAGTTGTGAAAAGTCCAGGTGGTTTGAATTCCGCCTAGGAAACAAATGAGCCCACATATTATGCATTTTTTACTCGTCATTTTATTTGGTGGCCACGAATTCCTGCCGTAGTCATTTTTATCGTGTATGTAAATCTTTACGTTGTGCTTCATTTGGAAATAATTCCGTAAGAGTAAAATATACAAACAGTCCTACTTGACGGTGATACAATTTGTTAAAATACCCAAAGAAATGTTATAAAAAATTATGTGAAGTTCCTAATACATATCTTGAAACCTCATTTCAATTATTATACAAACAATCTTTCGAGATCAAATGTGTTCCAGTTTCTTAGCTTAGGGACTAACAACAAATAAACCTGCATTCATATACGAAATATTCCAACTTCAAAAAGAACGATTAAAGTTTATGTTTGTTTCAATTCAGTACTTGTCTAAAAGATACAATGTAGATGGCATAAAACCTCTAAACGACTAACATACGAGTCGATCGCTACCACATGGACAAAATACTCCTAAATCATTGATTGCCTTATCATGAAATCTACAGCCTTAATAATCCGTCTGTTCACGTCGTTCATCTATTTGTTTCATTACACCGTTTCTTCTTATTTTAATTTCATATCCCGTCCGTATTGCATATCCTATCCTGCTTCTTGAATTCCTGCACACAGACTGAAGCGAGTTGCAATGTAACGCCGACTTGACAAAAGGGTAATATTTCACTTGGCCACTAAGGAACAGGCGAGTTTTATCCGCTGCCATCAGTTCACGTCATCAAAGTAACAAAGAGTACACTGTCCTTTCCACAACGCTATTCAAGGATCCAACGTTAAAGACCTCGTTAGGGACATGTTATCTCTTCTCCTCCATCTTGCAACGTTCAGAATAATTAAAAGGAATGAAGGCACCACTTAAAACTGTTAGAGTAAATATCCCCCAGGTGCCAATATGGCTACGTAATAAATCCCCTCACACACGCAACACAAATATTACGACGTGGGGATATATTTTTTTAACCTTTAGGCGCCTAATGTCAACTATAGTGGTCGTACCGCACCGCTAACCTCTAAAGTTGCATTTTATATATTTATTCAACAAATATATGTATATATGGTATATACTCTCCGTTTTTCTCTCTTCAAAATGCAGTTTGTTTCATAATTCCAACTTATTTGGTTCCTGTATTATTCACATTTTAAATACAGGTGTGCTAAAATTAAAAAAATAATTCCGACGCCAAAAGGTTAATGATGGTAGTGTGCCGCCATCTTGTGTTGGGATATTTCAGTCGATCACATTTAGATTGAAACAAGAAATACAAATTAAACTTTTAACATAAACATTAATCTTAATGACACGGTGACACTGGTGTGTCAATATAGAACGTTACACGGAGTTTTACTTATTACACTTGTTTTTGAGGTGCGACTTTCCCGTTGTGTATCAAGTTAAGTAATAAGTAGCAATATACAAAGTGAGTGTGAAGCAGTTGTGTTTAGACTGCTTCACACTCACTTTGTATATTGTTACTTATTACACGTCTAAGTGTATTCTGGTTTTTATGTAAGGATGAATACCACAAACGTGGAACCCAACTCGATATAAAAGGTAAAGCAGTCCCGTTACTGGCCTGCAGTGGCCCAGAGGGTTCCAGGAAGTTAAGGTTCCCAGATTTCATGACAACAGCACAGGATGGTGGTAAGGTTGTCAGTCTTACGCACCGGCCGCCTTTACCCCCAGGAAATGCTCCTGGTACTCATTTCTGTTAGAGTGCGTT
>Ga0123353_10011236_pt1 | contig 12599 bp, 5 predicted proteins | sample TergutLab28metaG_3_FD_92763 | JGI IMG/M metagenome (GOLD analysis project Ga0123353, IMG submission 92763) | Labiotermes labralis P3 segment gut microbial communities from Petit-Saut dam, French Guiana - Lab288 P3 | ecosystem: Host-associated > Arthropoda: Insects > Digestive system > Gut ... | reverse complement strand
TAAAATAAATTTCAAACATCATTCGGACAGGTCTCATTTTAAGTCAGAGTCATGTTCCTGAAAAACACTGTGTGGACTGAAGACTAAATTCCCATTTAAAACGGTGTGTTTCCTGGAGGTTAGACGATTTACAGCTTCATGATATATAGAGTATGACTATACAACTGCTGAACATACAGACCTGTAGAGCATATATGTACTGTATATACACATTTCTGCACAGCATACATACATTTCTACACAATATACTTATTTCTAATTCAATAAAAAAATTAATAGTTTTTGGTATGGTTCATTGCAAAAGGACTGTGGCAGTCTGGCTACACAAAGGTTTTTACCCCTGAGAAAGCAATTTCTGTAATTTCATCATCATTGTCACAAATTGCACATACAGTGCTATGAGCGAGTCTAACATTACAGCATACATCAACAATTCGCTCACCATATTGAAACCAGATTATTACAACTAATTTCTCTTCAATACTGATTGTCTTCTGCTGTTTTTCACTTGGATTACACTAGGTGATGTAGAGTTACATTTCTCACTTTTGTAAGTAAGAAGAACCAATGCTTTTGAACAGGAAACTACATGAGTCATATGATTACACCACTAAACACAATTAATCCATACATGTGACTGATGGCATAACAGTGACATCACTCTCTGCTAGCCTCCTACAGAAGATGAGTGCGGCCACGGATTGCCTATACCAAATCGTGTTTATCTGAAAATTTTCATGTAAATTTAAAAAAAATGGTGTGGATTACAAAGTCGTGTTAAAGTGTAGTCACACTAACAGAAATCAAGTCAAACGAGACCTGACTGCACAGTACTTACTCCTTTTACAAATCACTTTTTGCTCCTATTCCATACTCTTAAATGGAGCCAAACAGAAGCTCAATCAGCCATTATTTACTGTATATATTTTGCTCATAAATAGGAAAATAATATTTAATGATTCCAATTCATGAAAGAAAAACAGTATTTAGGGACATGCAAATTACTGATTGACAGAAAGTAGAAAGGATGGAAAAACAAAGAAGAGCAGGAATGGACAAGGAGACAGACAACACACCTACACTTGAATTCTCACCTGGAAATCCTGTGATGGAAGAATAATTGCAGTTTCTTTAAACCATGTGATCTGTGGTCTTGGGTTTCCTTCAACCTGGCATTCAAACTGCACTGTTGTACCATCTGGAGCATGTTTGGGCTGCAACTTCTGCACGAAGCGAGGGGCAGATGAATGCTCACCTGGAGTCAGCTCTGCAGAAATTATAAAGCAAAAAATACAGGACACTTATATGCATATAGTGCCAAAACCCTTGGTAAAAAGTGCTAGGCTTTTAATTCAAAATCAGACAAATGATTGCTGCAAATAAATTTCAAAACACCTACAACTCTTAAGAAACACACGTATGTTACTGCAGAGTTCTCATTTATAAACTGATTTTATTTTTACTAATAAGACTCTATGCCTTTGTTTTACTAGATACTCCAAATTAATTATTTCTAGTTCAGTTACTTACTTCCTATGAAGGGTAAGGTCACCTAATTCAACTATGTCATGTGATCAAAGAGCATCCACACTGCTTACTGGATGACAAAACAGACACAAACACAATCTTCACCTGCTAGGTGTCAATCAACTAGAGCCTGCAAAGTCATTTCTTCCTTTGACCCCTTTCCCCTTTTTTGTTTGCAAGTTAAGAAAAAAAATAAGCCCTTGCACATTTCACAGATTGCATCTTACAATTGAAAAACGACTTCAACCAAAAATGTCATCACTTAGGACTGAAAGGGACAGCAGCAAATATGATATGTGACAGAAACAGAACAAACTGTATCTGAAATGATCAAGTGAGAACTGGTCTGGGTAAATGCCACATGCTATGTGAATGCCAAGCTAAAGAAATGTAACAGGCACAATATTAAGACCACAGTAATGAATACACACGAGGTATAGATGAGAGAAGTATGCTCCCTTGTGTTGGTGATTTACCTCAAACAGTGCTCACCCAGTCCGCCTCTGAAAACATTTGTTGCTGGGAATATGCTGGGCAAACTACATCCTTTGATTGACCATTTTCATAAATCACATATATCACAGACCAAATCTCATGATCATAAAATTTCAGAATTCATCATCATCATCATCATAAACATCAAGGATTGGACCCTTTGATCCATTCCGTCTCCAGAGTTACAGCTGCTTGCGCCAACGCTTCTTTGGTTTTCCAATTGTTCTCCTTCCTTGTGGTCTGTAGTGGTATGATTTCAAAGGGATTCGGTTTTGTGTTTGGAGGCCCTGAGGTTAGCTACCAGCAAACTTACTCAGCGAGGGACTAGTTATCCATCCTGAGGACACCCTACCCAACTCAGAATCTCCAGAGGAAGCACAGAACTAATTTACAAATTTCAGAATTATGTTATAAAATATCATATTTCCCACCACTGTAAGCTATGATCCTCAAGAAAAATGTATGTGCCTGTTTCACCAAAGCAACACGTTTCATCAACACTGATACCAATTCTGCTCACACTGAACAAATGTTCTTCACACATACTTACTCTCAAATACTGGCAATTTATCAATCTTTTGGTGCACTTTCTTTTGAACATAAGCTGTGTAGCTGGGCTCATCTTGGAGCAAAGCAGCTGGTACCAGACCCTTTTCTTGAGTAAGGTATTTCCGCACAAACCACCAGTCTGAGTTATGTTGTTCTACAATGTAAACACAAATATATCAATGCAACACTGTCGGCCGTTCTCATAATTAAATATATCAGTGTAATTTTTTTTTTTATAGCTCCCTGAAGATGGTCCTAGGACTGAAACATGTCGGAGCATTTTTAATGTTTTAATGTGTAAATTTTACAAATTTATATAAGTGCAATGGTTGGTAAAATAATTGAGTGATATCAGTGTAATATTGTCAGCTGTTATCATAACTGAATATATTAATGGAATACTATCATCTGTTATCATAATTAAATACATGAATTGAGTACTGTCAACTGCTATCATAATGAAATATATCAATGGAACATTGTTAGCTGTTGTAGTTAAGTATTTAGTGTTAATGTATAAACTTACATTTATTACACTAAGGATCCTGGATAAGGCAAACTAAACTGTGTTACATTTCATTTATTTCAAAGGGCAAGTAAATTACAGGACCAGTAACATGAATTTATCAAAGACATATACAGTTTTTACAGTCATTATATGAGCTATACCAAATCCATGCAGCAGTCTGTCTTAAAAAACCAAAAGCTAATCAAGATTTTATGGCACCCAGAGGTTCATTACCATGTTCACAACAGCCCACCACTTGTCCCTATCCTGAGCCACTTTATTCTAATCCATAACCACCCACCCTATTTCTGTACAATCCATTTTAATATCCTCCAATCTACAGTTAGTCTTGCAAACGGTTTCTTACCTTCAGGCTTTCCACCAAAACCTATTATGCATTACTCTTCTCCCCATACACATCACATGGCCGCCCATCTTATTATCACACATATCACATGCCCACCCATCTTACTATCATACACATCACATGCTGCCAATCTTACTATCACACACATCACATGCCCGCCCATCTTACTATCACACACATCACATGCCCGCCCATCTTACTATCACACATATCACATGCCCGCCCATCTTACTATCATACACATCACATGCCCGTCCATCTTACTATCATTCATTTGATCACTCATGTAATATTTTATGAGAAGTATGAATCATGAAGCTTCTAATTATCCAGTTTTCTCTTGTCTCCAATTAACACTCCTGTCTTTGGTCCCAGCATCTTCCTGAGCCCTGTAATCTCAAAAACCCTCAGCCTATTTCCTTTTCTTAATTAGACCTGAGTTAAGTTTTGAATTAATGCATTCAATTATCACTTAACTAATTAACGCACAGTATACTTCATCAGACTGCTGGCAGTGTGCTTCACACGCTCATACTGTCTAATAGTACCATATGATGGTTAATGAATAACAAATTTGAAGGAATGGGAGAAGAAATGGTCATAACATAATGTGAGGAGTTATCCTGCCATCTGCCTAGATGTACTGAGAAACACACGAAAAAAATCCTGTCAGACTGCACACATTCCACATTCAAGACGAAAGCATTACCACTTACTCAGCTCATGTAGTCATTTTGATCATAAGTAAAGCAGCACGAAGTGAATTTTTACCTTCTTTTTCCAAATATAATGCACCTACAATGATACAAAGGTCGACCATGTTAACAAGAGCCTGCCATTTCTCCCTGTCATAACCCAGGTGAACCCAGTCCACACCCACCCAATAAACATTCTACACACAATATTGCTTGATTATGAACACCAGTCACATTCAACAATAGGTACTCACCAAGCACATAAACACGTTCTCCTTCAACCAAATTAATTGCATCTTCATTCTCAGCCACATATGAGGTTACTGCGAAGAATAGGTCAACCTCCCGTAACTCAGTTACCAAGGCTTCTTTCAAATCTGCAAATATAAATGACACAATAAGAATATTTGCTGCACTCGGACACACACACACAAAAAGATAACTGAATCAGTATTTAAGATAAATATTTATTTGCTTAAAGTATCAACTTCTAGTCATATGAAGATTACCATCATCTGGGATGTGATCTTGGATAGTCTGCTAGAAATCTACCACTGTTTCACTGATAGGTACTGACTCAATCGTCAGGGGAAACTCTTCTATCCAGGAAATGGAGGCAGTGTGTTCTTCCTATTGCTGTCAGACCAAATGGCATCACATCCAGAAAGGTGTAATCTCCTTATTTTAAAATTATTCAAATTTACTGTGCACAAGTTAACAAGGAAAATTTTTAAAAAATCTCTGTGCACCAGACAATTCTATTAAACCTTCATTTATTTTCTTACAGTTTAAATTGCAACACTATGAACAATAAAGGCACGTGTAATATAATCTGCTGGTGTACCAAGATAAACCTTAAATCCCACATCTCCATGATATACAGTTGAAATAAAATTAAGAGACAATCTATGTTTTACATGAAATATGCAATTTAAGCTCAATCATAAACTAATTCTTACAGCTGATGGAACAATAATATGTCACTTCTAAGCATGACTTTCATTTGTGGTTATTACATTACTCCAAGCAGAATTAGGGGGTAATTTCCTAGTTTTTGCTGTTAGTTTTTTATTTGTGAAATGAACAATTCCAAAAATGTCTTTTTTGACCACAAATTCAGGTTAAGCATGCAAACCAACAGACAAGGTTCAGTAGAAAAAATATGTAAAGTCACTTAGAACAAAATCTTATTGCACGGATTTACCAACCAATTACCTTATTTGCCCATAAATATGACAACCCCCATCCAACTCTAGGTCCTCAAGTTTGAAGAAAATACCATACATAATATATTTAACTTTGCATACAATTACAAGGCAATGTCTCATTTTTCAGACAATGAATTAGGAAATAAAGTCTTAATGTAAATATGGTATACTGTCTCTTCTTTCCTTAATCAAATCCAAGCAAGTTGACTCCATGGAGAAGTGTCTTCTTGTGAGAAGTGAATATTTTCCAAGCTTATTAAGAAAATACTCACATTTTAAACACAAGAGCCCACCACTGGTCCCTATCTGAAGCTACACACATCAAGGCCAAAACCTGTCATCCTATTTTACATGCATTTGAATGTTATCTTCCCACCTACATTCAGGTCTTCCAAGTGGTCTCTTCCCTTCAGTTTTCCTACCCAAAAGAGTGTGTATGTACTTCTCTGATATTCATGTTACATGTCATGCCCCGCTTGTCCTCTTCTGTTTCGTCAACTTAATGGTATCCGGTGTGGAGTACAAATTATGAGGCTAATCATTAAACAATATTCTCCAGCCTCAAATTACTTCCAGTCTCTCATGTCCAAATATAATCCGCAGCAACCCCCAAGCTTACACCACTTCCAGGTTAGCATGTGACTACTTTTGTACAGGAAATAATGAATGAAACACATGCAAGGAATGTAATATGATGAGTTGCATGTAATGACTGCTTACCTTCTTCAAACAACTCAGTTTCTTTGGTTATGCTAAGAGAGACAGCTTCTGAAAATGAATTAAACATAATGTTCAAGCAAAGTACTCATATGTAATAACCCTGTAAGAGATTCAATAACAGTTAATGGAAATTACTACTCTCTATGGCTGAAATATGATCACACAGAATTAATACAATATACAGAAAAAAAAGGAAGCAAATTAGAATATGAAGGGCTTATAAACATTAACCAGAGATTATGTAAGTATCCATTTATTATAAAACTGGTAGCTATTGAACATTCAAAACATTTTAGCTAAGTGGAAGTTTAAAATATTACACTGGTTTTTACATTAAGTAATCATTACAAAAGTTGTAAAATAAAGTGCAGAGATTTATAAACTCTTGTTTCTTAATACTGTCAATACAGGAATATCAGTACAGTATTTGTTAACAGCTAATACAGATCTCTGGCAGAGAGGACAGTGCACTGCACTCACTGCACAAGCAATCTAATTTCCACATACATTCATTTATATCGAAGTCTGTCACTACAGTAAAGTCCAAATTTCACCTTGGCTTTCCTACTCACACAAATGAAAGAAGGATATGATACTGACTAATGACAGTGATACTACTGAAGCTCTGCAATAATACTGGCTCCCTCTATAGATAATTCCCATGTTAAGTTTTTCTCACAAAGTCATGTTAACCAAAGTTTAATGTTATTTGATTATTCCGATCTCCTGGGATATTGTGTTGTCACTGGGAAATTTATTCACTGTGAGCACATAAAGAAAGCCCATGACCAAAATGTTGTAGATTTATATGCAAAATATTTATCATGGCAAACCATACATAAATAGCTTAAACGCTTGGTCAGATGCACTGCTGAGGTCTCAGCGTATGTGGCTATTAATGTCACGGGTTTAGAGATTGAAAATATGTCCTTCCATCACAGTCAGCTGAGTTAAGTGTTACCCCAACTTTTCACGTACAGAGTGGACCAGATTCAGTCACCAAAATTTCACTTTTCTCTGCAGAATAACAGATGAAGGGTACAGTCCACAAACCAGGGAATCCAAAGACAATTTACTGCCTCAGCTTTCTAACACAATTACATCCCACCAAAATGTTGAATAGATAAAAATATATTCCCTAAAAATGTGCCTCCTGAGTTCCCCTTTGCATTTAGATGGAACACACAAAACACATACACAAAATGGTATACCACTGGGTTGCTCTAGCTAAAGACTGTCTGTTTTCAAAGAATGCAGTTTTAAGTTCTACATACCAATAAATCTTTTCTCATGCAAGATTCCTCATCACTCCTGAACTACTACATGTAGAGAGGTACGATATTTGAGGAACTGGAACTCTGCATTTCACGTTTGTTTAATGTCATATTTATGGATAAAACTTTCATCAAAGGCTTCATATGAATAAACTGAAGAAACTCTATTGAAGTTAATATTGTTTACATGCAACTGGCCTCGAGGTTTTGTAACATTTTTATTATCCCCACATATTCAATGAACAATGTCATTTAAATCACCCCATAAGTCAGTCAGATTGTGAGACATCAACAGGTGAACATCTGCAACGAAAATTAAGCATCAAGCAACGGGGGGGGAAGAACACTATAGGCACAGAATGTATACATAAGATGTTGTCCTCTGCTTGTACTGAAATGCACTGTCCTTTCTGTGCACTGCCAGAGCTGTAATGTACAACAGACTGTCAAATGAACTGGAATCTGTCTGCTGAGGTGTTCAATTATAATACACACAAATATTACTTAAATGATTTACAGAATTAATATAACTCAGTCAGTTAAATAACATGCTGAAAAATTACAAGGAGGGTGAGTAAAAAGACAGATCTCAACCAAGGTTTCAGTCTTCTATCAAATTTGCTATATCACTGTATGAATTACTTAGCGTAATGTGATCTTTTTTAAGTTTGAAGTTGTAGAAGGATTAGAATTTGCTAAAAGAACAGGACTAGAGAAGATGACAAACAAAACAATAACTTTCGATCTAAGCCCCTCTAAAAATGGCACATTTTATTGCTTGGCAGCCATATACAAATGGCTGTAACAATAATAGTATAAAAATTGGAAATGCGAGGTACAGTGCACTAATGCTTACAAGCACATATGCTTAACACATCAAGTATTCCTTCTAAAACCTCAGATGACAAAATAAGTGCAAAAATAAAATAATGAGACTGGAATGAGATCTTTCCTAAAAAATTAATCATACGAGAAAATCAGTGTTTCAAATTTTAAGCACCAAATCAGACACATTTTTAGTTATGTGTTCTTCACAAATGGCAACTTATCACATTGGTTAAAAACAATTTGTTTGGTTGCACAGTGACTCCTTCACTATTGCAGCACATAACAACAGTCATGATATGAATGATTATAGTAAGAAAGTATAGACAAAAGATATTACTTTAGTCATTTGTAGCCACAAGTGACAATCACTTTAGGCAATGTATTTTCAAGCACATGATTATTCCTTTTTTACAATACGAAATTTTATCCATGGTAAATGACAATATAGGAATAGTATTTCCTATGCATTTAAATCTCAGAAGGTATGAATAAGCACATATTTCAAGATAACCCCTTAAAACATTTGGTTTCCAGTCACCCATAACTGACTTCAGTCTTTTGTAAAGGAACACATTTGCTCTGTGACAATACATATACACAGGATGTCCTGAAATTCTCTTTACCGGTATTATACTGACCATAGACTAATTAATACCTTTCAGATACTAACTTCCCAGGAAAGCACTACTTATTTACAACCAATCACAAGCAGGAAGTAACAATATCAAGCCAGAAAAATGGTTCAAATTATTGTCCACATCGTTCAGTGTTTGAATGTTGAAAATAAGAACCTGCACACAGATAACAGTAATCACAGCTATGCACTTCAATGTCTTGATTAAGTGACTCTTAGGACACCTAAGCCGAAGAGTTGTGTTCCTTCACAAATTTCACATGTATATGTATTAGAAACAGGAAAGCAACAGCACACTTGCACAGCAAAACTGATTTATGACAAACCTTAGGTGTCATCATCCTGTTGTATTCATCACACAGAGTCAATTACATGTTTTGAATAACACCCCTTAAAGGATTTTGTATACACTTGATGTTCACAACAACATATTTTGGCCTATTCATGGCCATCAACAGGTAGTATCACAGGTATATGAAGGGAAGTTTTAGGAAGAGGTCTCTCCTTTAGACATCAATACAATAAACCTAGAATTCTATATAATGGAAGAATAAAAGACAAAATTGGTTAAAACCAAAAGAATTAATTCCTTTCATAATGTTTTACCACTCAAAGCACCGCGTAGATTGGACAATGAAGTAATGTAAATTGTCAACAAATGAAATTTCATGAATGCTTTGCAGAAATTTTACATTCACAAAGAACTTTACCAAACAAACATTAAATTAACAGTGACCTGCAATAAGTTTTTTGAAGCAACAATTCAACATATGTAACCTAGATAGTGCGACAGCATCTCCACTCCTATCCCTGACAAAATACTTTCATTCAGTAGTAATCTATAGTAGTGGATACGACACATCACGCACAATATGTGCTGTAATATACATGCTGTCTTTATGTCTATAGCAAAGATGTAAACAATGTTAGAAGAATAAATGAATTATAACTTTTTTCATAACAAAATGAGAACAGAAAACATTGCATTTAATAATCACTACTGTTCCAACATTTCTAGTGGAACTCTCCTATTGTTTACTCCAGTCAGTACACCTGACAGCAAGTCCCGAATGTAAAGCTACTTCAAGTAGTGATACAAGGAGATTAAAGAGAAAATCAAAATCTTATATGGAAATGTAATAATAAATTACAAGTTAATGCTCTACACCAAACAGAATCTGAAAAGTAAGTTACTTATGTTGTAAAATGTAAACTAATTTACTGTTAATATTAGATTGGTATTAGGATTCACCTATCCTTTTATTTTCACAGTTTTATACCACAAGAGGGTCAAATTTATTAAACCCCATCATGCATATCGCATCCACTACACACCCACACATCAGTAAAATACGCTTTTTCTGATCTACAGGACACTTTGAGCAAATAAACGTTAAGAAATAAGTGGATTATTTTGACTGGGCTGCTTGTCATTTATTATTATTCCACTGTTGGGAATAATAGTTCTATTGTATTAATGATTAATGTGAAAATAAGAGGCCTCTACCTAAAACCTTCTTCATGTAACTGTGGGGTCATGAAATAGGCCGAAACATGTTTTGGTGAACATAAACATGATCAGACTTCCCTCATATAAGTATTTAATCATTAATGAATTCTTCAAGTGAACGAAAGGAATTGTTAACTAAGTACTTTTTTGACATTGATGTAAAGTGTTTTCTATCCATTACTAATTCTGCAATATATTCAGGTAGCTCATTCAAGATCTTCATACTCATACAGCAGATACCCTTCTGGTGTATTGTAAGATTGGCTGTTGGTTTATGCAACTGGAGTTTATTTCTCATAGTAATACAAAGAACTGTACAGTTAAATATATAAATTTCTAGGTTATGTGACAAAAATTTCATTAAGGATAGTTAGTATGTACTGCAAAGGTAATGTAAATATCTCCAATGACCGAAACAGTGGTTTGCATGTAGTTCTAGATTCAGATCCATTCATAATTCTGATTATTTTCTTTTGAAGCTGAAAGACTCATTTTATTTTCTGTTGACTTGCCCCAGAATATAATGCCATACTTCATTACTGTGTGAAGGTAGGCAATATATACAATTATAGTAAAAACATTTAAGCTGTGTTATTTGGAACATATACAGTAATCAACTCTGTTTCTGACAAACCTTATTGCTTGTTCTGTTTTCATCTATACTTACTTTAATGGTAACATCATACAATTTTTGCTGCTTTATAGAGTAGTGGATGATACATTTCTGCTGAAGAAATATCCAGACGAGAAAAGATCCTCCTTTTTCTAAAAGATAATACATTTAACAATAAAAAAAAATAAAAAGAAGTATGCAGGCAACACACTATCTGCACAAATAGAGAGCAAATGGAATTGAAATTGCTTCAGAGTAAGCAGACTATGCAATACAACAGCAAACAGCTAAGTAATTACATCAGCACAATAAAAATTGTTATGGCACACTTGAATGTGATATGATAAAGCAGAATAAGCAGAAATAAGCATGGTGTTATGGCACTGCATTAGTACTGTGTATTTATATAAGCGGTAATCTCTGTTAACTACAGCTGGAACTGAAGCAGTAATGACAGATTTTTTAACCTTGTTGTAGAGTTGGCGATGGCTTGTGTTTGGGTCTCAACTTCAGCTCCAAAGACTCCTCCTCAAACTGTGTGCCTTCTGGTGCTGGTTTCTTCTTTTTAAGGCCAATCTGAAATTCCTCCTCCACATCCTGCACTGAATATGATGTTTGTTGCACATCTCGTGTTGTTTTGCGTTTCAGTTGCACTTGGAAGTTCTCCTCCATATCCTCTGATATTGCACCCGGTCGCAGATGTATTATTTCTTCTTCTTCTGGCTCCTCCACTGTACGATGAGGATGTTTCCTAATACTAACTAGTTGCACTACCTCCTCATCTTCAGGTTCTTCTACAACTTCAACCTCCTCTGGACCTTCTATTTCTTGAGTGATTCTAATTGTTTCTTCCCCAGTTTCTTCAGCAAAAGTCTTTGGACGTTGTTTCTTGAGAAGTACCTTACCTGACATTGTGACATCTTCTTCTTCATAGGTATGAAGCTGAATATTAAATTCTTGTTCAATCTCTTCCTTTGTTCTGGTAACACCAGGTACTATGGTTACAGTCTCTACTTCTGTAACTTCCTGAACTTTAGGTGCAGGTTTCTTCCTTGGTTTCAGCTTCCTCAAAGTAACTTCCTCTGTTATTTCCTGTACTGGTTCTTTCTTTGAACCTTTCCTTCTCGGCTTAATAGTAAATTCTTCATTCACATCATCAGCCGTGGTATCCTTTTGTGTACGTAATGTGATTTCTTCAACCACCTCTTCTTCGTCCTTCGGTTCCTGAAGTTGTATTTTCTGGATTGTGATCTCCTCAGCTACTTCTTCCACCACAGGTTTGTGTTGTTTCTCTGGCTTCCTCAAGGTTATTTCATCACTCACCTCTACCTCCTCCTTCGGTTTCTGTGGTTCTGCTTTCTTTAGTGTCACTTCCTCAGTTAGTTCTTCCACCACTGGTTTCTTTTTCTTTGGCTTCCTCAAAGTTATTTTATCGCTCATCTCTTCTTCTTCCTTCGGTTTCTGTGGCTCTATTTTCTGAATTGTGATCTCCTCAGCTACTTCTTCTACAACAAGTTCCTGTTTTTTCTCTGGCTTCCTCAAAGTTATTTCATCACTCACCTCTACCTCCTCTTTTGGTTTCTGTGGTTCTGCTTTCTTTAGGATGACTTCTTCAGTTACTTCTTCCACCACTGGTTTCTTTTTCTTTGGCTTCCTCAAAGTTATTTTATC
>Ga0123353_10011235_pt1 | contig 12599 bp, 5 predicted proteins | sample TergutLab28metaG_3_FD_92763 | JGI IMG/M metagenome (GOLD analysis project Ga0123353, IMG submission 92763) | Labiotermes labralis P3 segment gut microbial communities from Petit-Saut dam, French Guiana - Lab288 P3 | ecosystem: Host-associated > Arthropoda: Insects > Digestive system > Gut ... | reverse complement strand
CGAGTAAAATGAGATGGGCTGGGCATGTGGCACGTATGGGTGAGGAGAGGGGGGTGTATAGGGTCTTGGTGGGGAAACCGGAGGGAAAGAGACCACAGGGGAGACCTGAGAGTAGATGGGTGGATAATATTAGGATGGATCTTCAGGAGGTTGGATGTGGGTATATGGACTGGATTGGGCTGGCCCAGGACAGAGACAGGTGGTGGACGCTTGTGAATGCGGTAATGAACCTTCGGGTTCCGTGAAATGCGGGGAATTACTTGACTAGTTGCAAACCAGTTAGCTTTTCAAGAAGGACTCTGCACCATGGAGTGAGTAAGTAAGTAAAGCCCCATTTGAATCTTGGCATGTTACCTGCTGTGTATATTATGGGTTGTAGTGGTTTTTCATAAGTGTTTGATTATGTTGTTGCCATTTTTCTCCAAGTCACAATCAGTTATTTTCTTTCCATTCCACTCGATGCCATGCAGCCCTTCATTGGATACAAACAACAACCTTTCGGCTGCACATTCTGCTCTGATCGGTTTTATTTTCAAGTGGACAGAAATTTTAACTTGAACATATAACAACATTTATGAGTGGATTCTTGTAGTTGCAGTGTTGTGTAGTTGTATTCAGGAGGCACATGGTTCGTATCTTGGCAGAGTTACCGGCTCTCCTGCCAGATGTTCTTCGTGCCCGTCATCCCTTTCTTCAAAACGGGATCGGACTAACGACCTTCCAATAACCACGACCAGTTAATTTTACTATCATTACGTAAATAACTCAACAGTCAACTAGATGCCACTTACTATTTTATTGTACTTCTTATAGGCTCAACATGTTCTGGGCACTACTATGCCCATCATCAAGAGCTCGCGACTATAATGTTGATTACCACATTGGTCGTGTCATTCTTGGTTTGCTGTAGGTTGGAGGTTAGGTGCGGTTAGACTGGAGTAGTGTCCGGGCTGCAACCCGGACACTACTCCAGCCTAACCGCACCTAACCTCCAACCTACAACAAACCAAGAACGAAACGACCAATGTGGTAATCAGCATCATGGTCCTGAGCTCCTGATGATGGGCATAGTAATGCCCGAAACATGTTGAGCCTATAAGAAGTACAATAAAATATTAAGTGGCATCTAGTTGGTTTTTATTCTTCAGTTATCGCAATGATGCACGGTCAAACACACATCAAACTCAATAGTCATTTAACTAATAAGCTTCACGCAGATTGGTGCTGCCTGAGATACTGGTAGTTCCTAAGCTAGTCAAGGAATGTCGTGTACCCTTACCTGGATTACAACACCTACCCATTTATCCCCATCGTGAACCAGATGAGTACAGTCCACACTACTTCAATCCTACGTCTTTGAAAATGCATTGTATTATTTTTCCGTCTATGCCATATCTTCCAATTTGTCTCTTTCCTTCAGTTTTCTCCACCAAATCCTTATATGCTATCGCCATAATTTTATTTTCTCTATCAGTCTACTATATGTGGTAGAGAACAATTTGCGAATAGGGATGTCATTCTTCATTAACTTGAAGCCCTAATAGAAAATCTGTAGTGACAAATTTCCTTGAACCAGAAGAAGGAAAGTTACTGGTTTTGTGCAAATTAATTCTCCGCTGCTTTGCTTTCGCCAACGACCGCGTGTTCATTTAGAGGTTTGGAACTTAAACGCCTGCAACCGCAGATTGTGGGAATAGAATTACTTTGTGGTTTCTGGTATAAATTAGGATAAATAGCAACAATGCAGGAATAGTGGTTAGGAATACACGCGAGAGGAGGAGTTTGGCCGTGAGAGGTTGAAAGAATGTAATTGTGGAGACAGAGATTGGAGACAGTTTGGAGAGTATTTGCATGTACTTAATGAAACAATTTGCACGTAGTGTGCAGTGTCTGCTGGCTTGTGTCGTCTTGTACTTGCAACTGCATTCACTGCGAGTTACATGTTGGAAGTAGTAAGTTTCTTCGAAACAGCGGTGACGTATTCGTACGTCACAATATGGAACAACACATGCACGGTGCTAAACGTCGTGAATATAACTTTCTGATTCCCAGAGTAACACAGTTATTGAATGAGGGTTGTCACATAAACTAAACCACAAACTTACCTTAATAAATTTAAGACCATTTGTGACCATTTGTAACCATTTGTGCTGCCTACTCTAATATAAAGACAGAACATTGCATTTTGCCTAGAGTGTACATGTACACGTAATTACCAGAAGGACGAGCGGGCTCAGATTGGAGACCTTCACAACAATAAATTCCCACCTCCTCGCACAATAAATGTACTGTTTCTAACTACACCCCCCTCCCGCTTCGTCTGTTTGCCTTAGTCATTCTTCAGGATTGGAAATATAATTCCATTCGTAATAGCCCTGTCCTGTGAACAGTAAAGTTGCCCTAATATTTTAGGCCTATAAGTCCCTAACGCGGCCAATACTGTCTTTAGCAGATGCTGCTTGCAGGTGAGCAGCCAATACACATTTCAGCAAATTGTATTTTTTCCAGAACAAGGCGTTAATTGTTACTAACTACCAACCGTAACATCACGTAAGATATTGTACCTATAAACAATAAACACCAATGATTTACCTTAAAATATTGAAGGATTTTTCTTTGTAATTGACACGGACTGTGTTCTCTGTGAGGTATATGCTGAAGGTTTCTATATATTTTAGATTGATTTCAGTCTTCGAGGGGTTGAAAGTAGGGTTACTTCTGATTTATGCGTCTGAAATTAACATTATAGTAAAACTAATAATTTATGAAAGTACGTATATATATATATATATATATATCAGCACTTTCGGAGTCCCGAAGTATTTGGAATGGAGCTTTTTAGTGTGCAGAGTGCTCGACCTTTAGTTATTCTTGGTCTGGTAAGCCAGTAAATTGGTGAAAATTCACAGGTGATATCTCTAGATAAATACTACCGAATAAACCGGCAACTAAGGCCAAGAGCAACTGAGTACCAAAAACCGGTGGACTATTGTACGAGGAAAACTGGATGGGCGAAAGGATGGATGGATGGATAGGCAGACAGATACATGGTTAAGATAGATACATAGATAGTTATAAATAGATAGGTACAGATAGATAGAGATAGATATGGAGATGGATGGATGGATGGATGGAAGGAAGGATGGATGGAAGGATCGATGTATGGAAGGATGGATGGATGGGCGGGAAGGCAGGCAGGCATATATATACATACATACATATATAATACATACATAGTGTGCAACTTTTCCTGTGGTTATTTTAACTTATTTTGTAATGTGTGGGTGTTTTGACAATTGTGTAGGTGTTTTGGTAATTGTGTGGGTGTTTTTGTAATATGTGTACTTGTATTTACTGTGTTTTGTATTGTTTGTACTGTGTTTTTTTAATTGCTTCCTTTATGTATATGCATTCTTATTTGTTACTATGACTACTACCACCGAGTGAAAACTCAACTGCAGTAAATAATAATAATAATGATAGTAATACATGTATACATACGTAGGTGAGTGCTACTACTGTTACACAACCCTGTTTCACGTCGAAATTCTTACAGGAAAAGGTGAAATATCTCTTCTTGTACAATTGGACAGTGTGTGAAATACTGGAAGACAGAAGGCGTAAGGATCTTATCTAAAACTTGCCTTTTTCGACGAAAGGAAGAACAGACTTCTCGAGGCTTGCATAGGAGGCTGAGAAGAGTTTAGTCATCTTTAAGGTGCGGCATTATCTTAGAGTATTTGAAATAGCAGCGAGGAACGAAGGCTGGAGTATAGATTTTGTGTTACAACTTGGGCTGTAACAGTGGAGTTCAGCTAACGCACTGGGTAAAGTGGCTGTACATCAAATAACATGCTGCAGTAATCCCTGGATAGAGGAAAGTTTGGACAAGTTGCCTTATTGCCTACGTATTAGATAAGAGTCCTGGTCAGGACTCAGATACCAAAAACTTTTGCCTCAAATCTGTTGCGTCTAACACTTCTCTAATCTACAGCTTAACTTGTTTCAGCGTGTAAATTAACTGTTTCTAATAACTATAAAGCAATAGTTTTCTATTTAATGAATATGATACTACGTATTTCATGTATGAATTCTCTTTTCTTCGTCTAGAGTTTCTTTTTTCTGTGAGCAAAGATAATTCGGCTGATAACTGTTCTCCGGAGAACTGCACTTCGGATCACGGCAGTAGTAACCATATACCAGTCAGGTTCTGGGACCAACACGAGCGCGCATTCTGTTGGGAAAGGCGACTCTTTCCTCCGGATTAGAGAGACGGAAGCGCCTGATATCCTCTTTTAGGAATCATTGAAGTTTTAAATCATTCATTTTAGGTTTGTTCGCAAAATTGCTAAAAGAGAGTTTTAGCTTCTTCGTATGTGTCCGTCCGTCTGTCCGCATTGAACTCGGCTCCCACTGGACGAATTTTTATAAAATTTTACATCTTGTGATTTTACGAAAATCAGGTCATAAAATTCAGGGTTTGTTAAAATCTGACAAGAATAACGGGTACTTTACGTGAGTACCTGTATATATTTATGATAAATTTCTGGCAGAATTTTTCTCAAAATGAGAATTGTTTCCAACAAATCTGTGGAGAAAATCAAAACACACATATTACGTTTTATAAGACATTTTGGAACATCGTGCCATTTGTGATATAACGTTGAAATGTATGGTAGAAGTGGACGTGTTACAGATGGCAATGTGAACGGTGCATAAGGTATTTGCTTTGCTTGCCGGATAACTTAAGGTAAGGCAAGAATGCAGGCACACACACATAATATTTAATACTTATTGCTTTTCGGCCGCAACAATGCTTATGCGAACGCTCAACAATGTTACGTTTTGCTTAGAGTGTCTCTCTTATGTGGGACCGCGGTAGCACAGTGGTTAAGGCGCTGTGCTACAAATCGGAAAGTCGCTGGTTCGATCCCAGCTGGTGTCATTGGATTTTTCATTGACATAATCCTTCCGATCGCACTATGGCCCTGGGGTCTACCCAGCCTCTAACAGAAATGAGTACCAGGAATATTTCCTGGCGGTAAAGGCGGCCGGTGCGTAGGGCTGACAACCTACCACCATCCTGTGGTGCCATTGTCACGAAATATGGGAACCTTAACTTCCCAAGAACCCTCTGCCTGTGTTGGCCTGTAATGGGACTGCTTTACCTTTGCCTCTCTTATGTCTTCATGGCATGGTGGTTAGCAACAGCAACAGTTGTATTTCTATGAACAAATGCTGTGAAACCTCGCAGTGTACGTTCAGTGGTCATTACAGATCTCGAAGTTTAAAGGGAATTTGCAGTTTAGCTTAATCAACAGTCGGATTTTGTGGGGCAAGAGGTGAAGCAATTTTTTGAGACACTGCACTACAAGCCGGAAGGATGCGTGTTCGATTCCCGATGATGTCACTGGAATGATCCTTCCTTGGGTCTATTCGGCCTCTTACAGAATCAATACCAGGAATATTTACTGTGGCGTAAAGGCGGCCAGTGCACAGGGCTGACCAACTTACCGTCTTCATGTGCGGATTGTCTTTAAATCTGGCAGTCTCAGCCTTCCTAGAATCCTTAGGGCATGTCGAGGCCTGTACAGGGATGGCTTTAACAGATGAGTTTAGAACTTGATTGATTCTGGATCAGTTAACAACAATTTTTGTTTGGCATAAAATGGTAGAATTATTTTTATGTTGAATTAAAAAATGTAGAAGAAAACATCAGAGGGAGATAAAGAAAAATGCCGCAGAATAAAAAGTATTTTGGCATAGATTCGATCCCAGATCCTTCAGAATAGAAGCAAGTGGGTCGTCCACTCCACAGTAACTTTCGCGAAGTACGTTTACCCAATGGAAGTATCAGATATTCTTTATGTGTGCGGCGAGAAATATCAACAGAAAGGCACCCCGAGTAACATTTGCATGCCGGCAGAGTATCGGACACTTGAAGCGCAAGAACCGGATACAGATGCAGGCCTGTGCAGAGTTAACAGGCTGTGTTACTGGTTCTATTGACGAACGTGGATAACACGTTCCATTGACTCTGACTTGCAACAGGCATAGGTTCATTTCCAGTTGATGGCACAAGCCAAGCCAGCCTCGAACTCTGACTGCTGTATATTGGAGGATAATATTAAAGTACATTTTAGAGATATATTTGTGAAGTGGTTTAACTGGGTGGGTTATGGATTAAATGATGGGATTGATTTGATACTTTCAAATATTTCACTTACATAATTGCATGTAACGTTTCAGCAGTGTGCAAATAGCTTACTGTGCCTTGCAGTATGGGCAACCTGGATAGGGTTTCTAATGTGCGTCATCCACGTTGTGTTTTGTACAATAGTAGGAGTTAGGTACGTTAACACTTACAGTCGAACACAACTATATTTCTTTTTCAATATACAGGAGTTTACAACAACGACGTGTTTCGGCCCTATATGTGGGGGGGGGGTGTATAGGGTCTTGGTGGGGAAGCCGGAGGGAAAGAGACCACTGGGGAGGCCTAGGCGAAGAAGGGCGAATAATATTAGGATGGATCTCCAGGAGGTAGGATGTGGGTATATGAACTGGATTGGGCTGGCCCAGGATAGAGATAGGTGGAGGACGCTTGTGAGTAATGAACCTTGGGGTTCCGTGAAATGCGGGGAATTTCTTGACTAGTTGCAAACCAGTTAGCTTCACAAGAAGGACGCTGCACCATGGAGTAAGTAAGTAAGTAAGTAAGTATGTGGGCCATCATCAGGGTGTGGTTGGACTTTCAGCTTAGGCTATACTAGCATACGTGTTGTGGTTTTGGGGCGTAATGAGATCTCGAACCCGTTGCATTACGCCCCAGGACCACTACACGCATGCTACTATAGCCTAAGCTGAAAGTCTAACCACAACCTGATGATGGCCCACATATAGGGCCGAAACATGTCGTTGTTGTAAATTCCTGTGTATTAAAAAACAAATATAGTTGTGTTCGACTGTAAGTGTTAACATACCTAACTCCTACTACTGGATAGCGTAGTCGGTATGGCGACTCGCTACGAGCTCGACGGTTCGGGGTTGGAACTCCGCTGGGGGCGTAGATTTCCTCGTCCGTCCGTACCTGCTACGAGGCTCAACCAAGCTCTTGTACAGGGGGTGCAGGTCTGTTTCCCGGGGGCAAAGTGGCCAGGGCATGGCATTGACCACCTGCCCCAATCTAGCGCCGAGGTACAAGAAGGGTATTGCTGTACCTGCGTTCTCCCCTCTGTACCCTCGTGGCAGGTTACAGGATGAGCTTCAGTTTGGACCTTTGCCCTGCGATTCTGGACTTCGTTGCCTATATTTTCTTCGCATAGAGAGAAACAACATGTGGGGTAAGACGCGATATCCGATAATTCATTTTGGACAACCCTGCAGGAATCACAAAATGGCAGTTATTAAAACCGCGTGCGCCAAGCAGTTAGCATTCTCTGCAGCGCTCCGAGCTCTTATATTCATGTATTCTTCTTACAAAAGTGGAGTTCACGAACTGTGGAAAGTACCTCTGTTCTGGAAGTCGCATACAGGTTGCATAATGTCGAGGGGATAGAGCAATGCTGCTGTGTTGCCACACTTCCACTCTGCGTGCTGTAGTTTCGACTGGCTGCACAGCAGCAGAAAGTGTGCTGCTGTGATAACATGTGCTGAACATGACATGTTACAGTCAGTCTGTACATACCGTACAGTTTCTTCCTGAGGGGCTATGTCGGCGCGCATTCTTTGATAAACGGTCGCAAATGTACTTTGTTATATGTAGGCATCCTTTGCAGGTACCATATTTTATCCTACATTACAAATTATATAATCATTTTGACTGGCATACAACAGGTAAACTTATCAAAATCTTGCTTTGCATGGAATTTTCCTCGGGATGCTACTCAATGTTGTGATGTTTCAATTTGACTGAAATATGAGAAACAACGCAATACGAAAAAATAAATTCTTTAACTCTTACTTATTATTGGTAGTAACAGTATCATTAGTAGTATAAGTATTATATTAGTAGTAGTAGTAATAGTAGTAGTAGTGGTTGTAATATTATCAGGAGTAGTGTAAGTGTTATAGTGGTTGTTGTAGTAATTTCACTTGTAGTGTAAGTATTGTAGTAGTAGTAGTAGTAATAGTAGTAGTAGTAGAAATAGCACTACTAGTAGTAGTGGTAGTAGTGGTAGTAGTAGTAGTAGTAGTAGTAGTAGTAGTAGTAATAGTGGTAGTAGTAGTAGTAGTAGTGGTGGAGGTGGTGGTAGTAGTAGTAGTAGTAGTAGTATTTTCCTAAGTACTCCGGACAAATGTTGTAATACTGTCCGAAATCTGACCATGACCATCTCCTTCAGCATTTTACCCAATTAATTTTCCACTAATAATTGTAGGTAAGACATGTAGGCTTAAGCTATTGATAAATAAAACTCGGTAGTTATAATATACCCTGTTACAGTGAGCTGCCCTTCTTGAATCTTTAGCACGATTTATTAACAGAGACGTGGACTGTGAAGTGCTCGTAATTTTTAAATTAAAAGTCGAAGTATATGATTTTATTTTCAGTGTGAAAATAATTGTGAACACGTATGACAAAAGATAATGTCCGGCTGGAGGCAGAGCAAGCGGACAGTGACAAGATATAAATATTTTAACTAATCCCCATGTCGTAAAGGACCCACTTTTCTCTGGAATTAATGAGTTCATTAATTCAAACGTCGTTGTCTAGCCCGACATCAAGAGGACCTCTGGCTCTGTATAACCTAGTTTATGTAGCTATAAAGTTCGTACGAGTTTGGGTACATTCTGGTGTCTGCAGCTCTTGGGTTGGCGTCATAAACCGGTAGGTCCTGAGGGAAATGTTGGACAGACATCACGGTTCTGACTTCCTGAATTTCATCGTTTCGAAGTTACCGGGATGTATCCTCCAGTGAGTCATTGTGAATGCATCAATTGGCACCTCTTGGAATAAATATGAAACTATTTGATTTGTACCAGAGCCTACTGTCAGATGATTTCTATCGCCCGAACGCGAAGAAACAATTTATGTTGTCGTTTTGTACTAGTGGTATTGCAATTCTACAGAATATACCTATTTATAAATTGGTCACATTTTGCTTCATTCCGAAGCGGAGGAACTTCACACGGCTAAGAATAATTCATGTGTCTTGTCTTGCCTCTGTTCATTTTTAATCTTGTCAACGCCGCAAAAGAGATTGGTCGGTAAAGCCGATCAGTCTTTGTCTGAATAATTTTCGTCTTTGTAACATTCAGAGGAAACGTACGTTTTCTCAATTTTTTTTGAAATGTGCATTTTTATTAAACTTTCTGTCCCGTTTCACCAGTCTCCAGTCACCGTTTGCTCGTATCAGTGTTTTTCCCCATGGTAAACTGGTTTTGAGTTTCCAGTTTTTTTGGTTGGTGATAAATTAAAGATTGAAACTCTTTTTTCCATTTTATAAAAGGTTAACCTTTTGGCGCCGAAATTATTTTTTTTTTAATTTTAGCACACCCTATGTATAAAATGTGAATAATACAGGTACCAAATACGTTAGAATTATGAAACAAACTACATTTTGAAGAGAAAAAAGCTGAGAGTATGCACCATGTTTAAAATATTCAGTACCTAATTTGTTGAATAAATATATATAATGCACCGTTTAGAGGTTAGCGGTGCGGTACGTCAATTATAGTTGACGTTAGGCGTCTAAAGGTTAATTACACTCTTGGCTGTGTGTCTGCACTCAGAACAAGGAAGTGTTTAGGTCACTGCTGTCTACTGGGCATCGTGTTACGTGCGTTGACACATAAGTGAGATGTAACTAACCATTTGAAGGTCGGCTTTAAATTCGTTAGACATTTGTGTCCGCAAATTCCGTGCGATATTTTGGCTGTTGCGTGGGCAACACACGAGGTTTTCCACTTGCTCCAGATTAGGGTTTAACCTGATGCTCCCTTCGCACTCAGTCCTTGGAAATGTCCACCGATCATCAGCTGCCCTTAAAGAGGGACGCTGTACTCACAAAAATTTTAAGTTATGTGACTGGTCTGTTGTGATGGTCGTGTGGGTACTTCGTTCCAAATTAGAAAGCTTGGGTGATGGTCGTGTGGGTACTTCGTTCCAAATTAGAAGGCTTGGGTGATGGTCGTGTGGGTACTTATTTCCAAATTAGAAAGCTTGTGTGGTGGTCGTGTGGGTACTTCGTTCCAAATTAGAAAGCTTGGGTTGTGGTCGTGTGGGGACTTCGTTCCAAATTAGAAAGCTTGGGTGATGGTCGTGTGGGTACTTCGTTCCAAATTAGAAAGCAAAATGGGTGATGGTCGTGTGGGTACTTCGTTCCAAATTAGAAACCTTGGGTGATGGTCGTGTGGGTACTTCGTTCCAAATTAGAAAGCTTGGGTGATGGTCGTATGGGTACTTCATTCCAAATTAGAAAGCTTGAGTGATGGTCGTGTGGGTACTTCATTCCAAATTAGAAAGCTTGGGTGATGGTCGTGTGGGTACTTCATTCCAAATTAGAAAGCTTGGGTGATGGTCGTGTGGGTACTTCGTTCCAAATTAGAAAGCTTGGGTGATGGTCGTGTGGGTACTTCGTTCCAAATTAGAAAGCTTGGGTGATGGTCGTGTGGGTACTTCGTTCCAAATTGGAAAGCTTGGGTGATGGTCGTGTGGGTACTTCGTTCCAATTTAGAAAGCTTGGGTGATTGTCGTATGGGTACTTCGTTCCAAATTAGAAAGCTTGGCTCTACGCAGAGATCAAATCCGTCGACAGGGCGTTGGGAACTTTGTGTTTGTCAGTGATATTTTCATACTGGACTGGTTTTTGTGTCATACTTAAGCTGATTTAAGGCGTATGGCTTTGAAGCTGTCCAACTGGCATGGCTGTTCATACCAGTTTGTTCGAATAAACTCTGAACTTGCACCTCCAGTGGGATTTTTGTAATAATTCCTGACACATTTTCTGGAAAACCTGGTGTTCGTTGAGGAATATTTTGCCTACTTCTCTCCAAGCAGGGGCTTCATTCATTCGTATTTACCTTAGAGGTTTATCAATGTTATAAAGGTAAAGGTAAAGTGATCCCTTTACAGGTCCGGTGTGGCCCAGAGGGTGGGTAGAGATATAGCTGTACTCTTCCATGACCGCGGCACTAGAGGGGGGTGAGTGGTTAACAGCACTCCTCGGTCGCACTTTACCCCCGAGAAAGACCCAGCACCCATTTTACAGGAGGCTGGTTGGGCCCCAGGCCCGGTCTGGATGGGCGGCAAATCTCGTCCCCACCGGGATTCGATCCCGGATCGTCCAGCCCGTAGTCAGTCGCTGTATCGACTGAGCTACCCGGCTCACAAGAATAACAATGACACCATCTGGAATCGAACCAGTAACCTTCCGATTTGTAGCACAGCACCTTAACCACTGTGCTACCGCGGCCCTTTTATCGGTGTTATAGGAAAGTTAATATTGGTTGGGGACGACTTATTGTTGATCTAATTTGTAGATAAAAATAGAGCATTTCATGCTTCACGGAGAACATTATGTTCTGTGTGAAGTGTAATCGGTTGTGGTGTTTCGGGAGATAATTACTGCTCATCGAGAGAATCGCACGAAACTCTTAAAACTTACTATTTCGTAATTTTACAACAACTGGCACACATTATTATCACTGGACTTACAAAAGGTCAATAATGTATTTCCTTTTACCTCTGACGTCAATTTCCATGCCAATCTGCTCATTCATTTCCAAACAATAACGCGAAATATTACGTACATTTTGGAATGACACTCTACATGTTCCGGACGGTCTTTCCGTCCATCATCAGGAGTTCAAGACTGTGCATACAGCAACAGGCATTTGTCAAACAGATACTGCTGTCTGCTTGCTAGCAAGCAGACAGCAGAGTGTTATTCTAAAATAAATAAATTTTAATACACTGGTGCATCTTGTTGGTTTTACTAAAGGAATATATTACGATGCACGGCTGTATGAACGTCAAACGGGATTTTTCCTATCAAAAGTAATACATTCCTCTTCCGTCACATATAACTGTAGCAGTAATGGTAAAAGATACGTGAAGTTTAGTTATTTTTATTTAGGTTTCAAATTTCAGGGGGGAGCAGGGTTGGCCCAGTCGGTATAGTGACTAGGCTTCGGGCTGGATTATCCGGTGCTCGAATTCCGACATGCACAAGAATTTTTCTCTGAACTCGTCCATACCTTCTGTGGGGCCCACCCAGCTTCCAATTCGATGGGTACCGGGGTTCTTTCCTGGGGGTAGGAGGGCCGCGGCGTGAACCTGAACCCTCATCTCCTCCTAGTCCCGACGTTAAGAATGAGTGGAGCTATACCTCTTCTCCCCCTACATGCCTTCATGGCGTTGACGGGAAAACCTTTCCTTCACTCTTTAAACTTAAGTTGTTCAGATACGTCGAGAAATGCAAGAATATAATTGGATATTAATGTTATCAGTTTCGTGTGGAATGTGCAAGAGAACACGCTGTTTATGCTGGGTCACATACATACAGGCAGGTAGGTAGACGGACGGGCGGTCGGAGGGACGGAAGGACGGACAGAAGGACGGGCGGGCGGGGGGGCGGGCAGGCAAACAGGCGGGCAGG
>Ga0123353_10011234_pt1 | contig 12600 bp, 12 predicted proteins | sample TergutLab28metaG_3_FD_92763 | JGI IMG/M metagenome (GOLD analysis project Ga0123353, IMG submission 92763) | Labiotermes labralis P3 segment gut microbial communities from Petit-Saut dam, French Guiana - Lab288 P3 | ecosystem: Host-associated > Arthropoda: Insects > Digestive system > Gut ... | reverse complement strand
TTTTTTTATCACTTCTTGTGTCGCCGTCTCGATTGGCATCAGGCGCAAGGTTTCCTACATAAAAAGCAAGACTTGCGTTAGGAATAACTTTTTTTGCGACAAACAAATGAATCATGTGAACCGGCATATTTTTCCTCCTGCACAAAGTATTAATTTTCACCGCTCTATCTGGGCGGAAATTTCATCAAATAAGGGATACGCTTTCGCGCAACCCTTATTCATAGCCATTTTCTAGAACCACATCCAAATCCACCCAAACAGCACAATAAATTTGAACCAGTTCCAGAAGTTCGACACATACGTTGTCTCCCGCCCGAACAGCCCGACATATTTGTTGGGGTCGGTCACCGTAACCGAGCAGGCCGCGCTCTTTCCGCCCTCCGCCGTGGTGACGGTGACGGTCGCCGTGCCCTTGCCAATGGCCGTCACCAGGCCGGAATCGTCCACGGTGGCCACGGCGGGATTGCCGGAGGCCCAACTCACATAGGGGTTGTCGGCGTCGGCGGGGACGGCGGCGCCGCCCAGCCGGGCCTGCCCGCCCTTTTCCAGGGCGACCGAGGTCTCGCTGATGGCTACGCCGGTGACGGGCCTGCTGATTTCGACGATTTCCCGGAAGCCGGTCCAGCCGGCCGCGAGATAGGCCGCCCCGGCCCCTTCCGGCACGGTCAATGTGATCTTCGACCGGTCAACGCCGCAAAACACTTTGTCGGCGTCAATCGCCTGCGGCGGCGCGGCGTAGCTGTACACACGGGTCAGGCTGGCGCAGCGCAGGAACGAGTAGCGCCCGATGGCTGCCACGCTGGCGGGGATCGATACGGTGGAAAGGCTCTCGCAGCCGTAATAAGAGTAATCGCCTATGCGCTTTACGCCGTTTGGTATCAGCGCCTGCGTGAAAGCGCCGCGCCCATAGAACGCCTCGTCGGACATCCCCGCCATGACGCGGGTCAGCTCGGTGGCGCAGACCCCGCAGAAGGGCTGGAACAGGTACCGCATCGCGCAGGATTCATGCGGGCGGTACCAGCTCGGGTCCTCGTTCTTCGCGAACGCATAGATACCCACGCCGTCGACGTCCAGCCAGGGCCTCCATTTTACAGTCGCCGGGTTGGCGTTTTGCGTCATATTCGGCGCTTCCCGCCCGCGCCACCAGTATTCGTCGGCAAGGCCGCCGACCGTATGCCCCAGCTCGTGCATCAGGATCTCGTTGGCGTCCGCATGGCAGGAGGTCACGCTGATGCTGCCGCCCGCGCCGCCGTATTTCGTGCTGTTGACCAGGAGGACGGCCATGTCGTACTGCGGCGTATAGTAATCGAGCAGCTCGTTGGCCTTGTAGAGGTAGGGGGTGGACAGCAGCCGTTCGGTCGCGCCGTCGAAGTAGAATTTACAGCCGAAGTAGTTGTCAACCCTGTCCCCCAGGTTCTCGGCCGCCCCGGACTGCTTTGAGACGACCTTGATGGCGTACACGTTGAACGCGCCCTGGAACGAGCTGAAGGGGTGCCGGCCCAACAGGTCGCCGCTGAGCTTCGTCGCCATCCCGATGAAGGCGTCCTGCTGTGCCGCCGTGAAGCCGTCGCCCATGATGGTCAGCACGATATTCTCCGAATCGGGGCCGTTATCGATGATTTTTGCCACCTCGAAGCTTGGGGGAGGCTCCTCGGGCGCGGAGCTGGGCGCTTTCTGGAATACCTCTTCGGGCACCTCCAGCGTCTCGATCAGCCCGCTTTGCGAGAAGACCTCGATGGGCACCCAATGCTCGTTTTGGGCCGCGCTGGCCGGTACGCCGACGACCGCCAGCGCGATGAGCAGCGCCAGCAGGGAGGACAGGAGTCTGCGTGGTTTCATGAGGTTTCTTCCCCTTCCTATTAATCGTATCCAGCATATCACAGATGCATGGTTTTGTCAAGCGCAACGCGCAGGGATGTGATGCCCCTGCGCGTTGGTTATTGTGTCATGTTGAAAACGTTCTATTGACATTGCACCGGCTTCATGCTTTATGCTTGGTGTGTGGGCTGCTTCAGGTCACGGCCCAAGCCACACAAGCACGTTGCCGCTTTTGTTGGCGTTAAAATAGTTTTTCGCAAAGTCCTCATAGGTGGTCGGGTTTGCAACGTCTGCGGGCGAAGCCGCCGCGTTGCAGTACGAAGCGCCGCCGCCGCCGCCGCTGCCGGCGCCAATCACCGGGTGCGCGCCGCCGCCGCCGCCCCAAAGGCCCGCGCCGCCGCCGCCGACCGTATAGACGCCGCCGGCCGCTGCGCCGCCGTTGAGCCAACCGCCGGCGCTGCCGGATGTGCTGCCGAATGCGCTGTTTGACGCGCCGCCGCCGTTTGTCTGCCCGCCCTGGCCATAGTTATTGTTTTGCGGCTGCGCGCTGTTGCCGCCTGCTGCAGCGCCGCCGCCGCCGTTCATGCTGGCGCCGTTGCCGCCCTGCGCGCCGTCGCCGCCCGCGCCGCCGCCGCCGCCGGCCACCGCGACGTAGGTGCTTGCCCACGCGCCGGAGCCCGGATTCGTTGTGGGAACCGTGGTTCTGTTGAGCAGGATAAACATTGCTTGGCCGCCGGGGCCGCCGCCTGTGCTCGCGGAGCCGCGGGTGTTGCCGCTGCCGCCCGAGCCGCCCTTAACGACATGCATATAGTCGCCCGCAGCGAGGGTGTAGGTGCCCTGCACCACGCCGCCCGCGCCCACGCCGTTGGAGCTGTTGTTGGCGCCGTTTCCGCCGGGGTCACCCGTGATGATGAAGGCCCATTTGCCCGGCCTGGTGATGGTGCCCCCGGTCTCCAGCACCACGAGATCATACACCCCGAACGTGACGCCGGTAGCCGTGTAGGGCCACACATACTTCGCCAAGGTCAAAGTATAAGAAGCCGAAAAAAAGGTCAATGCCAACAGGAGTACGGCTATCCGCCATATGATACTACGTTTCTGCTTCATGTTTATTCCCTCCTAATCTACCTGTTCGGCCTCGAACCAGATGCTGTAGTGGTCGGTCATGGGCGCGCCGGTTCCTTGGAAATTGAAGGTGAAGGTGGCCTCCGCTTTGGGGTTGATTTTGTATTTTTGCGCGCCCGTGCCGGGGCTTGCCCCGGAAGCGCTGATGCCGACGAAGGAGCCCGTGCCTGCGGCCACCACAGGGGACGCCGCCGTGACGGCGGGAACGCTGGTGTATACGCCGCCGTTGGAGCCCCCGCGCACCTCAATCCTGACCTCCGCCATGACCTCGCTGTTGTTCTTGATTTTGACCACCTGGTTTGTCAGCCCGGGGGACTGGGCAGCGCCGCTGACAAACCCGATGCCTGTGGTGGAAGGCGCCTGCGTAATCTCCAGATCCCACAGCGCCACCCTGGCGCTCGCCGTGACCGTTGCGCTGTGTGCGTATTTGGCGTAGGCCAGGGGCGTTGTGGCCACCACCCCGATCGTCAGCAGCAGTGCCACCACTGCCAAAATAGGTGGGGCTGGGCCCACCCGCCGTCTGAAATTGCCCTTCATCTGCATTCCTCCCTATGCTTTATTAATGGTTTCCGGTTCGGACTGTTGATACAAGGCCAGGTAGTTTCGGTATTGGGCCATGTATTTATAAAAAGTTGTGCGGCTCACCCCGCACTGCGCGAGCAGCGCCTCCAGCGGCAGCTCGCGGGCTTCCCACTGGCGCACGAGCTCGCCGAAGTTTTCCGGCAGCACGGCGCGTGGGCGGCCCATATGCACGCCTCTTTCGCGTGCCTGCGCGATCCCGCGCGCCTGTTTTTGCCGCAGGAACTCCTTATGCGCGGCCCGTTTGGGCGAATCCTCCGCAAGCGAAACGAAGACATAGCGACGCCCGGCCCTGCTGCGGGCCCGGCCGTTCGTTTGGCGCACCTGCACAGATTTCATCTGGCTGCCCCCTTCAAGCGATACCTCTCCCAACATCATTATAACGTCTTTAAAACGATTTGTCAATAGGGAAATCGTTTTTATATAGAACGTTTTTTCCAAGAATCGGCTATGCTATTAGGAGGGGTGATAGCAGTGGACGAAAAATATATCAGAGACCGCATCACGCGGCTGCGGATGCAAAAAGACGTGTCCGAGTATAAAATGAGCTACGACCTGGGGCATAGCCGGGCCTATGTGAATAATATCAGCAGCGGCAAATCGCTGCCCTCCCTGGGCGAGCTTCTGGCCATCTGCGAGTACTTCGATATTTCGCCCATGGAGTTCTTTGACGAGCGGCTGCCGAATCCCGGCCTGCTGCAGCGCGCGGAAAGCGGCATGGCCGAGCTGAACGAGGAGGATTTGCGTATCGTGCTGGGCATCATTGCGCGGCTGAGGAAAAAGTAGGGCAAAAGCGCAACGCGCAGGGGTGCAATCACACTCCTGCGCGTTGATTTATGCCCTGCCTGGAGGATGCAGATCTCTGAGGCGGGGGCACGAGGAAGTCTTATAATTCTTCGCTTACCAGTTGTATAAATAATCGCCGTCGGCTTTGCCAACGGGGTTATCCGGCCCCAGATAAATCAGCACCGTCTTGCCGTTTTGCCCCGAGCCGGGCGGAGTTGTATGACCGTCCACCCACGCGCCAAGTTGGGGGGCCAGCACGCTCGCAAAGTTGCTTTCGCCCTCCACAACAGCTGCAATCGTTACATTTCCCAGATAAGACGACCCGCCGCCACCGCCGCCGGGGTGGTATGGGTTGCTGCCAGTGGGGGTTTGGAAGCCGCCAGCGCCGCCGCCCCGGTAACCGCCGCCGCCGCCGCCGGCAAAGTTGGCGTTTAGGGTACCGCCATTAGAGCTAACATTTCCGCCTTGCAGCGCGCTTCCGGTCCCTGAAGCGCCCATGGTGGTGCTGCGGTTGATCCGTCCGCCGCCATTCGTAGTAAACAAAGTAGCAGAAACCGCACCGTTCGGCGCGTAGTGATTCCGTCCGCCGCCTGCGGCCCTGCCCCAGCGTGCATGGTTCGCTTGCGCGTTTGAGGGGTAATCGCTGCCGGCGGTAGTGCCAGTACTGGGGCCTACATCGCTTGCCATGCCGTTCTGGACGTCCGAGCTGCTGTTGCCTAAGTATTCACCGCCTGATCCCGCCGTGCTGTCACCGCCGCGGCCGCCCCAACAGCAGCTTGTGCCGGAACCGTTGTCTGCGTTATTAGAGCCATTGTTTCTTGGCCTGGCGCCACCACCGCCGCCGCCTGCTAGGGCTATGATTCCCGCTGGGCTGCCTCCGGTGGGCGCGCCCGCAACTGTCATGATGCGTGAATAACCGCCCCCGCCGTTGCCTCCCCAGTTATCAGTAGCAGGAAAGCCATTGCCGCCGGTTCTCGTCCCGCCGGTTGAACCGCCGGTATATAGGCCGCCCGGTGTGCCCTCCGTAAAATATAAGGTGGTGCCAGCGCTAAGCTGAACAATGGCCCGGACGCGCCCGCCGCGGCCGCCGTAGTTGCCGTAGTCGTTGCCGCCGCCCGCGCCATAGCAGGCAATGGCGTAGTAGCCCGCGTTCATGCTGCCGACAGTATAGGATGCTACGCCGTTGACGGGATCAGTTAATAAGCCTTTGACCGGATCGCTCCAAACGATGGTACATTCGCGGGTTTCGCTGTGGTAATACTTCGCGCTGGTGGAGGGCAGCATAGCCGTGGATAAAAATACCCCCACCCAAAGCAGCGCGACGATACGCCATATCTTCATAATCAATCCCCTTCCTAATCCACCTGCTCGGCTGTCCATGAAAAATAGATTTTCATATAACTGTTGGCTTCGGCCCAGGGCCTGTGCCCAATACCCGGAAACAAATTTACAAAGACCTCGTCTTTCGTCTCCAGCGGCCCCACCCGCGTGTAGCCGGGTTCATCATTGAGAACGTTGATATTTGCCAGCAGATTGCTGATGGAAGAGTCCTCAATTCTGTCGGTGCCCCATTTCGTCGGAGTCCAGCCTTCCGCTTGCCTGTTCGTTAGAAAATCCCCGGGCGCGCTTGTTGCGGACGTAGTGATCTCCCACCAATAATCCGCCGCCACCTCGCAGTTTGCGTTGTCCGGCTTGAGAATAAAAGCCGCATATTCCGCCTCGCGATTGTGGGCAGGCGGAACGGGTGTGAGCATATTCTTGTCGTTTATGGGCAGCCAGAATGTCTGATCCGACGCCAAGAAGGCTGTCTTGCTGAAGCCGTCGGTGAACTCCGCCACCGATGGATCCCATTTCGCTACCGCCGCGCTGCCTGTCGCCGTGCGGCTGACCGCATACTTGGCTTGGGTGAGCGCGATTGGCGCTGTGGCCGCCACCCCGATCGCGAGCAGCAGCGCGATCATCGCCAGAACGGGCGGGGCAGGCCCGTCCCGTCTTCCAATGTTGCTTTTCATACGAATCCTCCCCTTAATTAGTACATACGCAACCTCAATTTTACACTCAAAAAGCATGCTTGTAAAGAGAGAACAGCAAGTTCCACATAATATACACAATGGGGGGGGGTACAGTTAACAACAATTATGCAAAACGACGAAAATGAGCGTGAAAAATTTTCCGTGTATCCTTCGCCTCCTCCCGCGCAAACTAAACCTGTCCCAACGAAAAACAAGAAGGAGGAACCGAAGCATGCCCAACCTGACCCAAAAGGAACTCACCGCGCTCGAGGAGGCGCTCGGCTCGGAGCAGCTGCTGGTCAAGAAATTCCGCGCCTACGCCAGCCAGGCCCAGGACCCGCAGATACGCGACGCGGCCGAACAGATGGCGGGCCGCCACAAGCAGCACTACGACACCCTCATGGGCTATCTCTATTAAGAAAGGAACTTTAAATCATGCAGAAAACCACGCTCCAGGACCAAGAGATCCTTACCGACATGCTCGCCTCGCAGAAGCAGACCGCGTCGCACTTCAACGTCTTCGCCAGCGAGTGCGTCGATCAGAACCTGAAAAACGACATGCTCAATATTTTTCGCGACGAGCAGGCAATCCAGACCAACGTGTTCTGCGAGATGAGCAAGCGCGGCTGGTATCCGACCTGCCCCGCCCCGCAGCAGATGGTGGAGCAGGCCCGCACGAAGTATGAGGGCATCGCCCAGCAGCTGTGTTAAATTACGCATAACAAAAAGCCCATCCTACACGGGTGGGCTTTTATCATTCCTGAGGCCATCGATGTCGCTTCGCAAAATCTCCCAGGCTCCTCCCCGTGGGAGGAGCTCCGCCCGCAGGCGGTGAGGGAGCATTCGCGGAGCGACGTTCCTCACTCCATCCCCAGCGCCTCATACACAATTCGATGCGATATCCTCGTCTGCTCGATCGTCGTCATATTCTCCGCGTCCACAGCCCCGCCCTTCATCACAGCATACGCCGCCTCGCAGAAGCTGCCGTCCGCGCCGCCGTGCCCGGTCAGCAGGTTCTGGCTGCGTATCTTTTTGATTTTGGGCAGCTTGCCGAACTCGTGCAGGTGCAGGCGCATGGTGTGGTCGCGGCCCCACAACTCGCCCTTGGTGCCCTGGATGCGGATGCGCCGGGTGAAGTAGTAGCTGAACGCGCTCACGCTGAAGCTCGCCGTTGCTCCGCCCTCGAAGCGCATGGCCGCGCTGTGGTGGTCGCACACGTCGTTGTCGCAATGGTACACGCAGCGCCCGTACTGCCCGTCGGTGAGGATGCGGCGCAGCTCCTTCCTCGGCGGGGCCTTCGGGCGCGCGGCGGCGATCCCCTGGGCCCAGATGAGGAACGACGCCTTGCGCAGGTAGAGCCTCTGCACGCTGTAGGGGCAGGTTTTCACACGCGGGCAGCCCTGAAGGCAGTGCGATGTTGCCCCCTCGGGCGCGTGCTCCGGCTTGAAATACGCCAGCCCGCCGTAGGCCCGTACCTCCTGGCAGGGCTTGCCCACCAGCCAGTGCAGCAGGTCGAAGTCGTGACAGTTCTTCGCCAGCAGGAACGGCGCGCCCACCTCGGTGTTGCGCCAATTGCCCCGCACGAAGGAGTGCGCGTAGTGCCAGAACCCCACGTTCTCCTCGTGGTTGATGTTCACGATCTCGCCGATCGTCCCATCTTCGATGATTTTTTTGATGGCCCGGAAATACGGCGAGTAGCGTAAAACATGGCTCACCAGCACGATTGCGTTCTTCTCCTTCGCTTTGTCGCACAGGGCGTCCAGCTCGGCGGGCACGGCGGTCACCGGCTTCTCCAAAATAAGATTGTACCCCAGCTCCAGCGCGGCGTCGGCGTGGCGGTAATGGCACGGGTCCCACGTGGCGATCACCAGCCAGTCGGCCAGCTTCCCCGCCGCGAAGAACGCCTCGTCACTGTCAAATCGTTGGGCCTGTGGAAATCTCTTCCCCGCGGCCTCCAGCATGGCCGGGTTACTGTCGCACAGCGCCGTGAATTCCACGTCCTTATGCCGCGAAAATCCCCTCATATAGACGCGCCCCCGGCTGCCCAGCCCTATAGATGCGATAGTGATCATGTCACACCCTCCTCTCAGAGAGCATTATATCACATCCCGCGCCCGAATTCAACCTAAATTCCACAGCAAAACGGTCAGCCAGGCATATCCGGCCAGGAACGCCGCCAGGAAAACACCCACGCCGATTTTCACGGGCAGGCGCGCGTAGTTGAACCCGAGGTTGCTGCCGAAGCGGTCCTCCACCAGGACGGCCGGGTCCTCGCGGTTGTGATAGAACATCCCCAGCGCCCAATACCGGTCGTCGCCGCGCGCAGGCAGGCCGGCTTGGCCGGCCGGGGCAGGGGAGCCATCCTCCACAGCGATCTTGGGCTTCAGCTTGCAGCCGCCCTGCCCCGCATAAATGACGACGCCGATGAGCGCCGCTGTGGGCAGCAGGATGAGCGAAATGAGCAGCCAAAATGGCGGCTTGAAGCCCGGGTACACCGTCGGCAGCCCCACCGTCGCCATCAGCGCGGCCATGGAAAATGTCAGCAGGCCGAACGCGTGCCCCATCAGCCTGCGATAGGCCCGGTGCTGCGCGAAGGACAGCGCGGGGTTTTGGGGGTCGATCTGCAGCTTGGCCTTGACGAACGCGATCCCCGTCGCCCACATGAGCCCCAGTGTCCCCAGGTTGATCAGCGGCAGAGCCAGAACGTTCCCGAGGGTTTTCGGCGACCAGGCGTCCGGCTCCATGTTGATGTCGAAGTGCGTGGGGATGATCTCCGGCAGCGACGGATACTTGACCAGCGCGGCTGCGGCGCACGCGGCGACGGCGGCCAGCGACGCGATATACCATCCCCACGGCAGCGCCTGCAGGTTCCCCCGGCTGAAGGCGGAGCTCGTTTCGGCAAAAGCTGCCTCGGAGACCTGCCAGCCGCGCTCTCTCTTGAGCCGCAGCGCCGCCTTCCAGTTGGGCACATAGGCCAGCATCTGCATGGGGATGATCAGCAGCGGGTAGTACATCATGGCCACCAGCGTGCGCTCGGGCATGAGAATATACTGCGCGACGTTCAGCGCCAGTATCACCGCGACGGAACCACCGCACACCGCGCAGTAGCGCCGCATCATCCGTTTGGCTTCGGGGCAGCCGCGCTGCTCCATGGGGATTTTCACGCCGAAGAGGTACGACCTGCGCGTCAGCGCCGGCACAACCATGGCGAGTACGCCGCACAGCGCGATCACGGCCAGATTGGTGATGAATAATCCCAGGTTCATTTCTTCCATTGGGGTCCTCCTTCCTGCGCCTGCCGATAGCACCCGCGGCACAGCTCGATAAAATCCTCCTCCGCCATCCGGTGGCAGAGGGCCTGCGCGGCGCACAGCGTCAGCTGCCCCACGAACTTCGGGACAAAGCCGCTGTCCGCCGACCGGGCCACCACCGCGCCCCTGCGCCGGTCGATGGCGATGTAGCCCTCCGCGGCCAGCAGGGTGTAGGCCTTGTTCACCGTGTGGAAGTTGATGCCCAGGTCGGCGGCCAGCCGGCGCACCGAGGGCAGGGCCTCTCCGGCGGCCAGCCGCCCGTCGGCGATGCCGAACACCACCTGGTCGCGCAGCTGCTCATAAATCGGCTGCGCGCCCTGCGTGTCAATCTCAATGATCAAGCGTACCTCTCCTTTCATTGTTCTATATGTATTATAACAGATATCACAGCGGATGTCAACAGATTTCGAAATTTCTTTTCGCTGGACATCGCCCGATTTCTGTGATACAATGGCCTTAAAGAGGGGAGTGGTACTCATGAAACTGAAGAACGCCATCATTCGCGCCGCCGCGAGCCTTGCCGCCCTGTGCATCACGCTGGCGGCCATCGGCCTGGCGGAATTCCGGCCCGGTGGGTCCGATCCGGTCTCCGGCCCGGCGGGCGACCCCGCGCTGGAATCCATCGGCCTGTTCGGGAACTACGACGCGCCCTCCGCCGGCCTGGACATCGCGGCCGAGGCCGTGGACGGCAGCAACTGCATCGCCGCCGATACGGGCTTCCTGCTCTCCCTCACCGAGCCCTTGGAGGAGGAGTACGTCCGGCAGTGGCTGCAGACCTCGCCCGCGTTCGACTATACCCTGGAGAAAGCCGGTAAGACGGGGTACAAGCTCACGCCCAAGGAGCCATTTGCCCGCGATACCCTGGTCACGCTCGCCTTCGACCCCCTTCAGACGGACAACGGCCAGCCCCCGCGCGCGGGCAACAGCTGGGCCTTCCAGACCCGCAAGGGCTTCGCCCTCGAGCGCACCTTCCCCATGGACGAGGGCACGGGCGTGCCCGTCAACTCCACCATCGAGTTGACCTTCACGGGCGAGGTCAAGCTGGAGGACCTGGCGAAGCACGTCAGCATCACCCCGGCCCTGGGCGGCAGCGACTGGCGCAAAACCGGCCTGAACACCTACTCCTTCCTGGCCACCGGCGGCCCGATGAAGCAGGGCACCGTGTACGAGGTGCGCGTCAAGGGCTCCCTGAAGGGCGCGCTGGGCGGCGAAAGCCTGGGTGAGGATCATGTATTCAAATTTCGTACTGAAGAAAAAGAGAAGGAGTTCTGGTCTAGTGTGGGCTATGACAACAACGCCTTCATGACTACGGAGAAGCCCGCGTTCTCCCTGTGGTTCCACCCGCGCAACGAGAGCGCCCAAATCCCCGTGCAGGTATATCGTTTTGACGGCATCGCCGCCTACGCCAAAGCCCTGGACGACACCCTGAACTACGACTCATGGAGCGGCCGGCCCGCGCCCACGCTCGACACATCCTCCCTGCAAAAAATCCTCGACGACAAGTACCCCATCCTCGGGGACGAGAACGGTGGTATGGTCGTCCTGCCGCAGGCCCTGCCCGGGGGCTTCTATGCCGCGCAGTTCACCACCAACGGGCGCGCGCTGACCTGCCTGTTCCAGGTGACGAACCTCAGCGCCTACGCCATGTCCGGCAACGGCGACAGCCTGTTCTGGCTCAACGACTTAAGCACATCCCAGCCCATACAGGGCGCCGAAATCTCAAAGCTGGGCGGCTCCGCCATCGGCAAGACAGACGCTCAGGGCATCCTGACCTTCCAAAACAAAGCCGCCTCCGGCCGTCACGCCGCCTACAGCGCTCAAAACGGCGGCGACCAGCTGTTGGTCATGCTCTACGACAGCGGGCGCGACGAGGGCTTCAACCGCCAGGACTACTGGCGGTACGTCTCCTGCGACAAGCGCCTCTACAGCCCCAGCGACACCCTGAGGTTCTTTGGGGTGGTCTCCCCCAAGCAGCAGGGCGCCAAGGCCATTGATAAAATCGCAGCCGTGATCGAGGAGAACTACTGGGACAGCAACACAAGCAGCGAAATTAAGCAGGAGATCCCTGTGAAGAATGGCGTGCTCGAGGGGGAATTCGCCCTGCCGGAGCTCGCCCCGGGCTATTACTGCCTGTCCATCTACCACGGCGAGGAGCGCCTGGGCACCACCTACTTCGAGGTCAAAATCTACCGGAAGCCCGCCTATAAGCTCTCTCTCTCGGTCGATAAGCCCATCGTCTGGGAGGGTGAAGAGGCCACCGTGACCGCCGCGGCCGAGTACTTCGACGGCACGCCCGTGGCCCAGCTGGACCTGACGCTCGACGGCGGCCGGGTGAAGACCGACAGCTTCGGCAAGGCCGCCGCGCAGGCGAGCGAACCGGCCGACGCCGAGAGCCTGGTCTCCTACCGGGGCGTGAGCGCGGAGGCCGAGCTGCCCGAGATTGGGCGCGTCTACGAGCACACCTACATCCAGAGCGTGAACAGCGATGTGGAGCTCAGGGCCAGCGCGAAGCGCGAAGGCAAGGTGAGCACCCTGGAGCTGCAGGCCTTTGCGGTGGACTTCAGCGGCATGGACTACCTGGAGTGGTACGGTGACAACAAGTGCCTGAAGGACTTCGACGGCAGCCTGTCCCTGGACGTCAGCTGGACGAAGATCACCTATATGAAAATCCCCGGCGAGACCGAGAAGCGCTACGACCCCTACACCAGGACCTACACTGAATATACTTATTACAGCTATCGGACCATCGAAATACCCGGTGGCAGAAGGACGTTCACGCTCAGCGGCAAGGAGAAGCAGCAGTTTGCGCTGCCCCTGGCCGCCGACGGGGAGTACCGCATCGACATCCGGGGCAAGGACAGCAAGGGCAGGGTGTTCAAGCGCGGCGCCTGGGTCTACGACGCGAACAACAACCGCTACGACTACGACTACGGCAAGACCGCCTACGTCCGCGACAACAACGGCAAGGA
>Ga0123353_10011233_pt1 | contig 12601 bp, 11 predicted proteins | sample TergutLab28metaG_3_FD_92763 | JGI IMG/M metagenome (GOLD analysis project Ga0123353, IMG submission 92763) | Labiotermes labralis P3 segment gut microbial communities from Petit-Saut dam, French Guiana - Lab288 P3 | ecosystem: Host-associated > Arthropoda: Insects > Digestive system > Gut ... | reverse complement strand
GACCTAGGCGTAGATGGGTGGATAATATTAGGCTGGATCTCCAGGAGGTGGGATGTGGGTATGTGGACTGGATTGGGTTGGCCCAGGATAGGGACAGGTGGCGGACGCTTGTGAGTACGGTAACGAACCTTTGGGTTCCATGAAATGCGGGGAATTTCTTGACTAGCTGCAAACCAGTTAGCTTCTCAAGAAGGACTCTGCACCATGGAGTAAGTAAGTAAGTAGTCACTGGTAATACATTCCACACAAAAACAACACACCAGCTCTTAACATGTAGAGTTTGTATGTTGTTTTTGTGTGGACTGTATTACTAGTGACAGTAGATTTGTTTAATCCGGCTACTGGTAATCCGGTAATCTTGATATTTTGGCAGTTTGAGGAAAACTGTCCCAAGACCAGAGGTTTTGCTGTCAATAACACAGTACATGTACTGATTCTGTGAATTTGTGTGTAGTCTGGACTCTAGTATAATGGCTTCCAAAGATCCAAAGATAAGTAAACATACTGCTGGCAAGAGGAAATGTGTGACATGACTTATTGAAAAGAAACTTGAAATAATGTGGAGGTTTGGAAGTGGCTATGGCTTCGTATGACATTGGGTCATCAACTTTCTATGACAAAGAAACAGAAGGACCAATCACAGTCGTACATAGCATGAAGTGAAGGTGTGAAGGACCTGTTGAAGTGACAGACATGGAAACTGCATAAATTATTGCGGTCAGACAAGTGTTTGTGTAAGTGGTTTACAACAATGTGTTCTGAAGTACAACTGCTAACAGGGCCTGTGGTAATTGAAAAAGGTAGGTCTTTTTATGGTGAAATTAAAATAACTGACATACCTGCAAGAACTTGTCAGTATAGATGCTGTCTGATAATCGGGAATGTTTGATAATCCGACACCTGTCTGGTCCTGTGGGTGCCAGGTTAAAGAAATTCTGCTGTATTCAGGTCTGTCCATTTTTGCAGAAAGTTTTCAGTGGGGAGTGCTCAGAGACTTACATTACAGTTACAGTTTGCAGTATCCTTTACATGTCTGCTACACCAGTTGTCAGCAATGTGTTGCTGAGACTTGCTGGTACCCACATGCCAGACTTCACAGCATTATAACCCAGAAGACTACTATCATTCTTTGCATCGTTCGGAAACTTGTATCTGCAACACACTCCAGATTTTGCAGTGTTATGGTACAAATTAAAGGCACTGGAAGCATTGTGTGTAAGAGAGCAGAATAAAAACTGCTGAAACCTGATTATCTGTTGTGTTATTAAACTGTATCATAATATGGGACCATATACTGAAAAGTACTGGCACAATGGTGTAGCATGCCATGGGGTGGGCTGCTTGGTGGCATTTGAACTGTCGAAACTAAGGCAGAAAAACTTGGAACATTACGAGATACAGTTGGCATTTGAACCTGTCTGAAGACTAACCAAACTTCTCAACCCAGTACAGTTGAATGGTGTAAAACCTTTTTAAGATTCTGCTGGTCCACGTGACAGTTCTAGGAATTGCAGTCGTGTATAGAGTGCAGAGTGTGTAGTAGGGGCACCCATTCTTGGTGACCAACACACTGCAACAGGCAGCTACACAGAGCTATAAACGGCAATGATTCTTATGTCAGCACAGGAGAGAAAATTAAAATTGGCGCCAACAGGCATGGTCGTTGCAAATAACACAGACGCAGTGCTGCAAAGCACAGACTGTTACATACACAGACAGATACATACCGGAGGACCTGTTGGCAACCGGCATTCGGTGACAACTCGACCAAAAATAAAGCAGTGATGTCATGTACATCTTGTTTAATTTTGGCCATTCATTTTATAAACAATGACTTTCTTGACCAGCTGAGGAAATGGCAGCAAGTCAAGAAAGATTGTACTATGTGTATTTAATTAGGATATATAAAAGAATATAAAAATTCAGATATACAGAACTATAATTTTTCCTGTTGTTTTATATGGGCGTGAAACTTGGTCCCTTACACTGAAGGAGGAACATTGGCTGAGTGTGTTCAAGAATGGGGTGCTGAGGAAGATGTTTGGGCCTAAGAGGGGCGGTAGCATGGGAGTTGAGACGATTACAGAACGAGCAGCTTTATGATCTCTACTCCTTACGAAATATTATTGTGGTGATCAATTAAAGAAGAGTGCGATGGGTTGGACATGTGGCACGTATGAGAGACGGGATACGTGCATACAGGGTTTTGGTGGGAAAACGCGAGGGAAGGACGTTTCGACTCACCCAAGTACAAAAGAATTGGGGAAACGAAATTGAATTAAGAAAAAAAACGCTGATCTCGGAAGTAGACTGTCGCAGGTTTGCCTAACCCCCAGCCTCAGAACCGACGCCGATCTAGGTGTGAAAGAGACGTTTCGGATCACTTGTTCCTGAATTAAAATTGCCCCTGAAGGTTCTAACCGTCATTCTGATACATATGTAGACATTATAGCATTCTCTTTGCACTTTAATTGCAGCATCGTCATTGCACATGTAAAGTGACATGATTGGCCACATACAATTGTAGTTGTGTTGTAATTAATAATGTACAGTTGTGGTACCTCTCCAGTGTACATAACATTACCTCTGAAGATGGCCGAAGGTGGCTGAAATATGTACAGGTATACAAATACGGCAGATTACTGTTTTGTGAATTTTATGTATTTGTGTACTGTGTTGATTTGTTTATTAAATATTTAGCGGTGCAGTAGAACTCCATTTATCCGGTTTAACTGGGACGGCGAACCATCCGGATATGCATAAAATCCGGATAATTGGATTTGTCTTTGAAAATAGGCCACATTGGTAGTTTGAAGCGGAAAAAAGGCATCTCTACAAACGGCTATTTTAGGCTACACATTTATTCAGGTGCAAATAAAGCATTAATATATAATTCCTCGTATGTACCTGACAAACAGGAGGACAATTTAAGCCATAAAAGAAGTAGTACAACTACGAAAGAAACAGTTTTTCGCGAAGAGCCAAGCCGATCCGAAAAACTATCGTCCGGATAAGCGGAGTTCCACTGTATTGAGCTTTCTGACCTCATACAAATAAGTTCATTATCATCATTCTTTCGGATACTTAAGGATCAGAATTTGATGCACCCATTGCACATTGTCTTATACCCTGAACCGTTGAAGATTTCGCTGAACAAACAAAAAATTTATTCATTAAAGAAACAGATAAATAATAAACAATTACACAAGTAGAATGATGGGTAAAACTAATTCCAGGAAGCAGGGTCCTTCTTCGGAACCTAACACCTCTCAGCTAGTCAGGAAATTCCCCGCATTTTCTGGATTACGATGGTTTATTAGCGCGTTCACGAGACCCTGCCACCTGTTACTACTCCGAGGGCGTGGCGGGTAAATAGATTTATAAACCACCGGCATATAAAAAAGAAATAAATTAACACATATTAACTGATTTGCTAAAAATATCCAGGACCACACGAAATGCTTGTTTGCGAACTGCGCTCTTCTGGGTTATTAAGCAGCGAGTAGTGGTGATTTCTTACCGACATTTCGGGACAAACTATTGGTCCCATTTTCAAGGAGTCCCGAAACGTTGTTACGGAACTACCACTACTCGTTGCGTAGCGTAATAACCCAGAAGTGCGCAGTTCTCATCTACTTCGGGACGGAAGCTTGAAATCACGCATAATACTTTTTTGTTCACCCTGTAAGGCTTGTTGCGCCCTAGTTCCTACGAAAATTAAAACAGAGGTTGAGTGAAAAGAGTGAATATTATTATTGAAAATACGAAAAATTAATTCCATATTCTAATAAGATCACATAATAAAATTTGCGGTGAAAAATGAAAAGACCAAACATACATACACGAAATTTTGAAATTAAAAAAAAAAACAGTAGTAAAGAACGTTTCCGATAGGATATCACGTGACAAAAGTAAGGGTCGAGGTCGAAGCTTGTGATGGTGCGCCTGTAGTCAGTCAATGCGGTGACATCTGCCATGTGCACGTGTGTGTGTCCGTCATGACGTTCTTAGGTCTAGAATACTGCAAAACTGTTGCGTTTCCTGAAGTGCGCGCGACAACGAAAAGTAACAAATTATTTTACTGACGTGTTAGTATACGAAGATTATAAAAAGTCGAAATCTTGTAATAAGGCCGAAGCTTTGTTGAGAATAATAGAATGTGGAATTCCCTTCCAAATTTCAGTAAGTCCATTATTTATATAAAATGTGACGTATCGAATGCAGTAGTTTATTCCAAATAGATTAAATTTTAGTGAAATAAGTTTGCTCAATATTTGCTTCGGAATATTTGCAAATTGCAGCTCCCTCACAAAATAACGGGAAGTTGTGGACATTACGCCAATATACGACGTCTATGTCTTCACAAAATCTGCTACATTAAAATCTATATAAAAGCTGTTGATCGGTAGAATAACTGCCCTATTCAACTGTCTCCATATATGATACAAGGCAAGGACTGTGCCTTCACCGTTCAAGCCGGCATGAAGTTCCATGGCATTAAAAGTCGGAAGACGAAGTCCTGGGCCAACAGGACAGCCACAAAATGTCTGTATCGTGTTTAATATTTTAATAAGTTCATAAATTTAAGAAGTAGTTTTAGAACTCTAATTGATTTGTTGCTTCAACTGTTGTTTGTTGAGACTTGGGAGGTATCGACTGCCACATTAACTATAAATTGTAGCCGCAGTTAGGAAGTACATTTCATGATGTGATTAATGAAGAACTCACTTTCTCGATGGTGCAGAGTCCTTCTTGAGAAGATAACTGGTTCACAGCTAGTCAAGAAATTCCTCGCATTTCACGGAACCCGAAGGTTGATTAATGAAGAACTACCCTATTATATTAAATTTACCCCAACGACTGTTTGCAACCCCTCCTTAACTTAGGGCAAGCTTACTGCTAGCCTTGGAAACCTAACTCTAGTAACAAAACGCCCATTAACTAGGACTGGTGTTGTTTCTGTCTTCATATGGCACAAATATAAGGTTATGTCGTGGACTAGGTATCAGCATCTTGCTGCAACGAGCGAAGTGTAGACCTACACGTGAACGAAGCACTAGCTGCGTACGTGAGATCTACTGGAAGAGAATGTGACAGTTCGTGTGTGGGAATTTACGGAATACAAATTTATATTATTGATGTAAGTGAACACAGCGGTGAAGAAAGTGCTATACATAATATTTATAAACTCGCTAGAGTTGTGATATTAGTGCTGGTTGTGAACTTTAAGAATTACCCGCTTCAGCATCTGTAACTGCAACATCATCACACACTGCACCGCGTCGCGGTTAAAGAAGGTGGAATTTTGTTGTCCCTCGCTGCTTTCCAGTCTAAGGGTCTCTGGCTGAATCATTTAGATGTGCACAAACCGCATTGTATCAGGCGGTGATTGGGTTGATGTAGAGTCGTAGGATTTTGTAGTATGTAAGCGTCAAGTTGGCAGCCTGAATTTCAGAGGAGTCAATACATATTTAAGAAGCGTTTATCGTTTTTATGTTGCTGTGTACCCCCCCCCCCCACCCCCCTCTCGCCAACGAAGTCGGTGTAAAGTCTCAAGGCTAGGTTTCTGAGAGGTAAGGCAGGCAATTGTTTTAGATGTAGTACCGAGCCAGTGTGCAGGGCTGCACTGGTAGAGTAGTGCTCCGTCAGGCTGCAGCAAACTTGACATCCCTGGTTCAGCCAGTGGTGGACGGAAGCAGCATTTGGAGAGGTCAGGGAGAGACACATCAAATTGACCGTCAAAAAGAAACAACGCTCCTGGATAGCCAAACTGCCCATATACAGGAAAGCCCATTGCAATGATACTTTTGTTCGGTCAGAATTTGAGTGTCATTGAATTACAAACTGTGAGAAATTTGTCATTGTGCATTATAATTCATTTTAAATGTTCTGTGAACGTAAAATTTCCATCCAAATTAATAGCGATGCAGCAGTGCAAATACCGTTTCATCGCACCTCCACTCCCCTGTTACCCAGTACAGTTCTCTCCAATCCCCTGTTACCCAGTACAGTTCTCTCCAATCCCCTGTTACCCAGTAGAGTTCTGTTCACTCCCCTCTTACCCAGTAGAGTTATCTCCACTCCCCTGTTAACCAGTCAGGTTCTCTCCACTCCCCTCTTAACCAGTGAAGTTCACACCGATCACCTTTTACCCAGTACAATTCTGTCCACTCCCCTGTTAAACAGTAAAGTTCTCTCCAATGCCACGTTATCCACTACAGTTCTCTCTACTCCCTTGTAACCCAGTACATTAACCTGTTACCTAGTACATTTCTCTCCATTCCCCTGTTATCCAGTACAGCTCTCTCCACTTACCTGCCTCCCTGTACAGTTCTCTCCACTTCCCTGTTAACCAGTACAGTTCTTTCCCCTCCCCTGTTACCCAGTACAGTTCTCTGCACAACCTTGTTACCCAGGATAGTTCTCTCGTCTCCCCTGTTACCCAGTACAGTTCTCTCCACTCCCCCTTACCCAGTACGGTTTTCTCCACTCCCCTGTTACCCAGTACAGTTCTCTCCACTCCCCTGTTACACAGTAGAGTTCACTCCAATCTCCTGTTAAACAGTACTGTTCTCTCTACTCCCCTGTTACCGAGTACAGTTCTCTCCACTCCCCTGTTATCAAGTACAAATCTCCCAAATCCTCTGCTACCCAATACGGTTCTCTCCACTCCCCTGTGACCCACTAAAATTCTCTCCACTTGCCTCTTACCCATTAAGAGTTCTCTCCACTCCCATGTTACCCAGTAGAGTTCTCTCTACTCCCCTGTTACCCAGTACAATTCTCACCATTCCCATGTTACGCAGCATAATTCTCTCAAATCCTCCCTTATCCAGCACAGTTTTCTCTAATCCCCTGTGACCCAGTTCAGTTTTCTCCATTCCCCTGTTACCGAGTACAATTCTCTCCACACCCCTGTTACTGAGTACAGTTCTCTCCTCCCCATGTTAAACATTACAGTCCTTTCAAATCCCCTTTTACCCAGCACAGTGCTCTCCACTCCCCTGTTACCCATTACAGTTCTCTCCACTCTCCTGTTACGCAGTACAGATCTCTCCACTCCTTTCTATCCAATACCGTTCTCTTCACTCCCCTAATACACAGTATAGTTCTCTCCACTCCCCTGTGACTCAGTTTATTTCTCTCCACTCCTCCGTTACCCAGTACAGTTTTCTTCACTCCCCTGATACCCAGTAAAGTTCAATCGACTCCCATTACCCAGTACGGTTCTGTCCACTCCCCTCTTACCCAGTAAAGTTCTCTCTAATCTCCTGTTACCCAGTGCAGTTCTTTCCACTCCCCTGTTACCCGGTACAATTCTCTCCACTATCCTGTTAACCAATACACCTCTATCCATTCCCTTGTTAACCAGTACAGATCTCTTCACTGACCTGTTACACAGTACAGTTCTTTCCACGGTCATTTTACCCAGTACGCGCTCTCTCCAATCCCCTGTTACCCAGTGAAATACTCTCAAATCCCCGTTGCCCAGTACAGTTCTCTCCCCTCCCCTGATACCCAGTACATTTCTCTCCAATCCTCTGTTAACCGGTACTGTTCTCTCTACACCTCTGTTACCGAGTACAGTTCTCTACACACCCTTTCTATCCAGTAAAATTCTCTCAACTCCCCTGTTACCCGGTAGAGGTCTCTCCAATCACCTGTGACAGAGTACAGTTCTCACCACTCCCCTGTTACCCACTACTGTTGTCTCCACTCCCCTGTTATCCAGTACATTTCTCTTCAATCCCCTGTGATCCAGGAGAGTTCTCTCCACTCCCCCGTTAGCCAGGACAGTTCTCTCCACTCCTCTGCTACAGAGTAGAGTTCTCTCCACTCCCCTGTTAACCAGTACAGTTCTTTCCAATCCATTTTACCCAGTACACTTCTCTCCAATTCCCTGTTACCCAGTACAGTTCTCTCCACTCTCCTGTTAACCAGTACAGTTCTATCCACTCCCCTTCTAACCAGTACAGTTCTCTCCAATCTCCCGACACCCAGTATAGTTCTCTCCTTTCCCCTGTGACTCAGTACATTTCTCTCCACACCCCCGTTACCCAGTACATTTCTCTTCACTCTCCTGATACCCAGTAACTTTCTATCCATTCCCATGTACCAGTAATTTCTCTCCAATCTACAGTTACGAAATAGAGTTCTGTCCAATCCCTTGTTACCCAGTAGAGTTCTCTCCACACCCCTGTTAACCAGTACATTTCTTTACACTCCCCTCTTACCCAGTACAGTTCTCCCAAATCCCATGTGACCCAGTAACGTTCTCTCCACTCGCCTGTTACCCAGTAGAGTTCTCTCAATTCCCTCGTTAGCCAGTACAGTTCTCTCGAATACCCTGTTACCAATACTGTTATTTCCACTGAAAATGTTACACGCTATGTATCTCTCCACTTCCCTGTGACACAGTAGAGTTCTCTCTACTCCCCTGTTAGCGAGTACAGTTTTCTCCAATCCCCTTTTAACCAATACAGTTCTTTCCAATCGCTTTTACCCAGTCCATTTCCCCCTAATCCCCTGTTACCCAGTTCAGTTCTCTCCACTCTACAGTAACCCAGTACACTTCCCTCCACTCCCCTTCTACCAGGTACAGATCACTCCACTCACCTGATGCCCAGTATAGTTCTCACCACTCCCCTGTGATTCAGGACATTTCTCTCCACTAACATCTAACCCAGTACAGTTGTCTTCAGTCCCCTCGTACCCAGCAAATTTCTATCCACTCCCCTGTACCCAGTACAGTTCTCTCCAATCCCCTTTGACCCAGGACAGTTCTCTCCACTCCCCTCTTAACCAGTACAATTATCTACAGTCCCCTGTTAACCAGTAGAACTGTCTCGATTCCCCTGTTACCCAGTACAGTTCTCACCACTCCCCTGTTATGCAGTGCTGTTATCTCCACTCCCCTCTTACCCAGGATATTTCTCTCCAATCCCTTTTGACCCAGGAGAGTTCACTCCACTCCCCCTTTAGGCAATACAGTTCTCTCCACTCCCCTGTTACAGACTAGAGTTTTCTCCTCTCCTCTGTTAACCAGTACAGTTCTTTCCAATCCCCTTTTACCCAGTATAGTTCTATCCACTCCCCTGTTACCCAGTACAGTTCTCTCCACTCTCCTGTTAACCAGTAGAGTTCTCTCCACTCCCCTTCTACCCACTACAGTTCTCTCCGATCTCCTGATACCCAGGATAGTTCTCTCCATTCCCCTGTGGCTCATTACATTTCTCTCCACTCCCCTGTTACCAGTAGAGTTCTCTTCATTCTCTTGACACCCAGTAAATTTCTATCCACTCCACTGTACCCAGTAATTTCTCTCCACTCTACAGTTACCCAATACAGTACTCTCTAATCCCCTGTTACCCAGTACAGTTCTCTCCACACACCTGTTAACCAGTACAGTTCCTTCCACCCCCATATTACCCTGTACAGTTCTCTCCACTACCTTGTTAGCCAGGACAGTTCTCTCACTCCCCTTTTATCCAGTACAATTCTCTACACCCCCTCTTACCCAGTACAGTTCTCTCCAATCGCATGTGACCCAGTAAATTTCTCTCCACTCGCCTCTTATCCAGTAGAGTTCTCCCCAACCTCTTGTTAACCAGTACAGTTCTCTCGACTCCCCTGTTACCCAGTACAGTTCTCACAACTCCCCTATTACCCAGTAATGTTATTTCCACTCCCTTGTTACCCAGTACAGATCTCTCCACTCCCCTCTGACACAGTTCAGTTCTCTCCACTCCCCTATTACCTAGTTCAGTTCTCTGAACTTCCCTATAACCGAGTATAGTTTTCTCCATTCCCCCGATAACCAGTACAGTTCTTTCCAATCGCCTTTTACCCAGTCCATTTCCCCCCCACTCCCCTGTTACCCAGTTCAGTTCACTCCACTCTCCTGTTACCCAGTACAGTTCGCTCCATTCCCCTTCTACCCAGTATAGATCTCTCCATATCCATGTCAACTAGTACAGTTCTTTCCACTCCCCTTTAACACAATACCGTTTTCTACAAAACCCTGTAACCCAGGAGAGTTCTCTCGACTCACCAGTTACCCAGTACAGTTCACTCCACCCACATTTTGCCCAGTAAAGTTCTCTCCATTCCCCTCCTAGGCAGTACAATTCTTTCCAATACCCTGTTGCCCAGTACAGTTTTCTCCACTCCCCTGTTATGCAGTAAAGTTCTCTCTAATCCTCTGTTAACCAGTACAGTTCACTTCTCTCCCATGTTAACGAGTAAAGTTCTACCCACTTCCCCCTTGTTGCAGTACGGGTTTCTCCAATCCCATGTTAGCCAGTATAATTCTCTCCACTCCCCTGTTACCCAGTAAAATTCTATCCGCTCCTCTCTTACCCAGTCCAGATCTCTCCACTCCCCTGTTACTCAGTAAAATTTTCTACACTCCCCTGTGACCCAGTATATTTCACTCCACTTCCTTGTTACCAAGTAGTGTTCTCTTCTCTTCCCTGTTACCAAGTACAGCTCTTACCACATCGATTTGGTTGTCACGTCGAATCTAAACAACATTAAAACCCTCTTCCATAACAGATTTGTGTTCATTTACCCCATCCCTTCCCCTCTGTATATAAGATGCAGAGAGAACGAACGGGGCGCTAAAATTGGTGAAAGGAAAACATTTAGAGAAGCCAATAATTATTTTTCTTTGAAACTGGATATTTGCTTTACATCGGTACCTAATAATAAAGTCGGGCTGAAGTCACATCGGATTGTGTCAACCATCAAAAATTGTTTCCTTCCATAGATCCTTCTTCCATACAAGAAACACAATAACCTCGTTCAGGCCGCAAACATTTATCTTTTCTTGATTGTTTATGTTTTCCTTTGTTTTTTTACCATGACGCAACAGCCCCCAGTGGGGCAAGGCCGCCTCATTGTCGAGGATTCACGATCACACTCAGACAAACCCCACTCGGTAGGACTCCTCTGGACGAGCGACAGCCCCCAGTGGTACAAGACCTCATCGTCGAGGATTCACGATCACACTCAGACAAACCCCACTCGGTAGGACTCCTCTGGACGAGCAACATTCCCCAGTGGTACAAGACCTCCTCATCGTCGAGGATTCACGATCACACTCAGACAAACCCCACTCGGTAGGACTCCCATGGACGAATGGCCAGCCCGACGCAGAGACCTTTACCTGACAACACACAACACTAACAAGAGACATTCTTGATCCCGGTGGTATTCGAAACCACAATCATAGCAAGCGAGCAGCCGCAGACCCACTCCATAGACCGCTGGGCCACTGGGATCGGCTCTTCTTTTTCCACAGTGTGTTATATAACAATGGTGTCAATTGTCAATTTACATAGCCTCGGTGATAAATGGATGAATGAATATGGAGCACTGGCACAGTAATAGTGACAGTGGCAAATTGAAGAACTCCGAGATAGACCTGTGCCAGTGCCATTTAACCCACATGTACTGGCCTGGGACTGAATCTGGGCATCCGTGGTGAAGAGCCTGCGAATAACAGCCTAAGCCGAGGCATGGCAATGCACCTGTTCTGCGCATTTAATGTGCTTTATATTCTGGTTGTAGTGGTGCCACAATTTCGCTGAATTGAAAGGTCATGGACATATGGCTGGATTCATGCGGAAAAATGATTATCAGTATCATCAATATCGACCATCTGAACATGTATTATATCAAAGCAGGCATTTCATAAAATTTCACTAAGAGATTAACTGCAAAATGATTCAGGCCCAATTAAAAAAAAAACAACTGAAAACTACAATTAGGTACTGTTCCTTTCATTAACAACAAAACTAAAGTGACGCAGTACATATATTTTAATTTTTTGGTGTACTGTCCACACTTATGTAGTGCTCTATTGTTCACAAATATGACTGTCTGGTCAGTGGCGTATCAAGCATGTCTGCAGTCGGTACAAAGAACTCGGTCCCTACAACTGGCAGGAGCGGGAGAGAGGTTCATGAACGGAACATTTTTGTTTTCTCAAAAATTCTAAATAGCGCACGCTCCGCTTTGTGAAAGCAGTCACTATTTTCAAACGCCCTTTTTTAGCCAATATATTAGCTGCAGCGTCTTAAGTGGGTGTCTAATTTTGGATGGGATCTGCACTGTACCTTGAGTAATACGACTTACAGCATACGTCGGACCTGGACTGGGCGACCTGATGGAAGAAGACCCTAACTATGTGATTCCTCCCATATGGCGATCCTGATAATCGTCGTTTCAGTGTTTCAGAATTTAGTGCCAAATGGCATGAAACCACTAACGTATTTATATCGGTCATTATACTATTTCCCACAAGGAGCTTTAAGAAATCATGGTTAAAATAAATCGTGGTGCTCGTTATTTTGGGACGATGAGGGTGGCAGGTTGGTAGAGGTCAGTTGAAATGTGATGGCACACGCACAGAAACCAGATTTCGTCTTTCGGCGAAACGGACCAGTCCTTTTAAATCGGCGTGGGGGTCAGTTCAGTCGACTACTGGCAGCCGAGGTGTGCGCATCAACGGTAGTAATGCTGGATACACCATGTTCCGAGGTAGTGTGAAGAGTACTGGCTACCCACTGCATTCGCCAGTTTCCCCTTCACTTCCCCT
>Ga0123353_10011231_pt1 | contig 12603 bp, 8 predicted proteins | sample TergutLab28metaG_3_FD_92763 | JGI IMG/M metagenome (GOLD analysis project Ga0123353, IMG submission 92763) | Labiotermes labralis P3 segment gut microbial communities from Petit-Saut dam, French Guiana - Lab288 P3 | ecosystem: Host-associated > Arthropoda: Insects > Digestive system > Gut ... | reverse complement strand
CAAAGAACTCCAGACAGGCTACATTGATATCCTCAATGAGGACGGCACATATGACTGGTCGGTAGTACCGTCACAGCAACCCGAGACATATGCTTACGAAGGGCGCATGCAGCCCAACTGGACAGGCGGCAACGCGACCAATCAGAGAAGAGGCACGGCGGGCGGTTTCGAAGTCACTTCCGCGACTGATCCCCGCATCGGGACTTACATCTATAAGGACGAAGGCTACAGTATAGTAGCCAAAGCCCCCGGTTTTTATGACAGCGCCGCCGCGACTGTGTTTGTTGAGACTTACAAGATGGTAAAAGACAACGTCGACTTTAAAATGGCTGAAGCTATTAAAGCATACTACAGCCCTGATAAGCTCTGGTTTGACCGCAGCAAGAATACGATACAGTTCTCTACCTTTGAGCTTGACACAATAACTAATACATCAACCAAAAAAGCTTTTGACAGCGTTCATGCGACTATCAACGGCATACCCGCCAGTGTGGTTTCCCTGGGCGGAGGCGACTATACCATCACATTCAAAGGTGAAGACTTCGGGCTGGCAGCCGGTGATGAAGCTGATCTTTTCATCGACTTCACAGGCGGCGCCGCGCATTCTCCCTATACCGATACGCTCTTGATAGGCGCATCAATACCGATTTTCACTGACGTTGACGGAGATTTACTAACAAGCTTAACGGCGGACACGCTGGTTACTACGCTACACTACCTGAACGATTCAGATATGGTTGAAAACTTGATGATGATTTCTGCGGTTTACACGAAAGAGGGCAAGCTTATTCATATGAGCTCAGATACAAAGGTTGTTGGCGTCGGTGATATTGTCACCTTTATATCAATGATTGAGATGCCTGGAAACCTTAACAGTGTTTACAGCGACAATAATTATTATGCGATTGTTTTCCTTTGGGATAGCCAGACGTTCGTACCGGTTAGAGATAAATACGCTTTTTAATAAGGCGCTATACAAACAAGGCTCTTTAACAGGTATGGCTACGACGCGGCTCAGATAACTTATGTGAAACATAGAATTATAACCAGCTGAATAGCAAAGCGCGAAATGACAACCCTTGAAATCAAGAGTTGTCATTTCGTGTTTTGTATTTATTAGCGATTTCTAGTTGAATGCCATGAAGCAAAGTGTTTTACAGCCGATCTTCGGTATTGGCGCAAAGCGGGACCATGGTTTCCGGCTCCCACGCGAAAACTTTGCATGTATAACCGGCGAACCCGGAAATATCCAGGTCGAACTGAACAAACAAACTGCCCATAGTATTTACGGTAACTTCTTTTGATTCAATATACGCGAGTCTGCCATTAGCGTCATACACAGCGGCTATCAGGTTTACCGCCTTATTCTGACTGGTATTATTGTACATGCCCGCTTCAACGCGATTTCCTTTTATCTCGGCGGTCAGGCCATAAGCCCTGTATGATTTCATTGAGGCGGCGTCTCTGTAATTCCTGCTTATATCAGTCAGAGCAGCCTGATCTGCTTTGTCGAACGGAACAAACGTATAACTGTACGAACGGTTCCCGGCTTGCAGTTGGTACGCGGACAGCGGCGGAACTGTCATGCAGCTTTCATTGCCCGTACCGCGCGAGCCGTAACTGACGCTTACGACGGTTTCTTTGCGCGGGCTGAGCTGATATGGATGCCTCACACCTGTTGACCACCAGTCGGTCCCGCTGTTCATATCCCTCCATGTGTAATGCAGAGCGTTGGCTTCAAACAGACGGCTTCCCGTCGCTACAATCATAAGCCCTTTATCCTTGCTGTCGCTTGTGAGCGCCATGAACCGGGTATCCTGGTGGGTGCCCGTATCCTGGGGCTTGACGTAAGGCCAGAAGTTATCGGTGACGGTCGTTTGGTATCTGCCGATATAGTAGCCGGTGGAGCGGTCGTTAAGGTTCTCCGCCGGGCCTCTTGTATACCAGTCGATATTCTCGAATCCTGCCGGCATCATCAGATCGACGCCAAAACGCAGCAGTTGGTCGGTACTTGTAGTCCTCAAAGCGGTCGTCACCCTGACGGCGCCGTTTCCGAACACCACATACGTCATGTCGACAAATGAGCTTGTGTTGATGGTTAGGTTGTACGTTACCGCGATCGTTACCGATTTTTTATCCACCGACGGAGTGACCGTAAAGGACCTTAGCGTTTTGGTGTTGTCTGTATTGACCCAGTTGTTGATATTGGTCCCGGATCTGTCGTTGGCAAGCTTCGCGCGGAAGAACGTGGGCTGCGGGCCGGAGGAAATCAGCTGAACGCCGCCTGCCGTATAGTCAAGCAGCGCGCCGGTAGCGCTGTTGAAGGTGATCTTGAAATCATCGCCGACTATATCATAGTTGCTGCCGGCCTGGTTTACTTTAAGAGCTCCGAAATCCTCGGTGTATATAAGCGGCAGCGCGGTTGTGACGGTCAGTTTGTACTGCTCCTCGCATAAGGGGTAGCCCTTGGGCGCCCAATCCTCGTCTTCCTTCAGGCACGCCTGGATCATCAGGAAATACTCGGCGCCGGGTTTTGCGACGGCCGGGAGGCTCCCCCTGTACGGCACGTTAAACGAAACAGCCGGAATATTGTTTAAGACTACCTGATTGGTCATCGGCGGTATTGAAGGTACGCTGATGGGACCTGTGCCAATCACTTCATCGTCTTCATAGAGCGTCCAGACCCAATCGAAGTCATTACCGTTTTTCGCGTAGTACTCGTTGCGTACGCTTACATTTCCGGTTGTCTGGTTGAGTCCTGTGAACAACAGTGGCTGGTAGCACTTCTTGACTTCCCTGACTTCCGGTTCCTCGATCCTCCGTGAGTCAAGCAGACCGTCGGCGCAGAAGTAGTTGTCGTGGTTACCTTCACCCCAGTCGCCTCCGTAACCAAGATACATACCGTTACCATAAACGTCATTCATGTTCGGCGTCACTTGCGTCATGGGTTTGGAATAATCCGCCCAGAACAAAACGCCATCCCCGCTCACCGGGTCGTACGCCGAACGGGAATTGTCCGCAAGCTCCGCAGCGCTCAGCACGCGCGAGAATATCCTTGCCCCGGCTATGTTTGCTATACAGCTGGTCGCCACGTAACCGCTGCCGGCAGAGTATCCGACGGCCAGGTCGCTGGCGGTTTGGCTTATATCAAAGTCTTCCGGGACCTCGACCGACGCAATTTTCACACCGCCCAGCCAGAGTTCGAGATTTTCACCGTCAAACACAGCGACAATACGCTGCATCTGGCCAAGGAACCCGTTGCCGACGTCGGCTGTCGCGGTAATACTGCCCGATCTGCCGCTGATTGTGAAATTGAGCTTCGGGCTGTAGGTTGTCGGTACATTCACCTGCGCGCCCACTCCGGTACCCAGCGAGAAGTCGCCGATTTGGAACGTACCGCTCGTGCCGTTGGTGGTCCTTAAGATAACCAGCCTATAATAACTGTAAGCCGTTTCATTAGCGAAGGCAAACACCTTGTCCTGATAGTTGGCGGTGAAAGCGATACCGTTTACGGTTGTAAGCGTAGTCCATGACGTGCCGTTGTTGGAGGCGTCGATCCTGACGTTCTGCGGCGACCTCGCGTAGGACATATCGTCGTTTGCTGACGTCAGCATGAACATCCTGGCTACCTGCGGAGAACTGAACTGATACTGCAGATATACCAGTGACGGCCACGTGGCTGTCGTGTTGCACCATTTGGTCCTCGGATTGTTGTCTGCTGTGTTCGCGGGTCCTTCACCCGAACCGCTGGTATTTGTACTGGTTGTTACGGTTGGGTTGAGCCTCATCAAATCACCGGCAATCCTGCCCGGATAGAAGGTTGACGGGGCGCTCGAGCTAAATGACAGCGAAACCTGGCTGTCGCCTTTGGAAATATACGGCGCGCCCGTCGGCGTCGATATCTGGTTCGCGAACAACTCGATTGAAAACGGCTGTCTTCCTGACAAATGCTCGTTAAACAAATCCGCATCATCGGCGCCGGCCTTGTTCTGGTATGTAACGGTCGAGGTAGGCGTCAACATATTGTTGACGATGCTTCCCGCCAAAATGCCGTTGAGCGATTTGGGCCCTGATTCGAGTATCGCGGGCACGGACGACGGTTTTGTCCAGACATTATGGTTGACATACTCCCAAATGCACCCGCCGATGGAATACTGCCTGCTGCGAAATTCGTTCATATACGCATCAAGGCTGCCGATAGCGTTGCCCATGGCGTGGGCGTACTCACACATCATGACGGAGATGCCCGTCGAGTTGTTGGCGGACGAGCCGTGGGAGGAGGCGGTCGGGTACATGTTTGACCAGACGTCGACGGAAGTATCGGTTCCGACCGTTATATAACTCCTGAAAGGCTCGTCGTGAATAGGCCGCGTCCTGTCAACCGCGCGGGTGTTCGCGTGGATCGTGTTCCATCCTGACTGCGAGCCGGACTCGTTTTGCATCGACCACATTATCACCGCGGTGCGGTTTTTATACGTTTCAACCATGTTCAGCACACGGCTGTTAGCCATGTCAAAGAAGTTGTTTGCAGAAATACTGGAGCTCGTGTTCGCGTGGCTTTCGTTGTTGGCCTCCGAGATCATCATAATGCCCCATTTATCGCACAGGTAGTACATATACTCGTCATTCGGATAATGCGACGTCCTGCATGTGTTGACGTTGTTGCGCTTCATAATTGCAACGTCTGTTTCATAGGTTTCATTAGGTACGTAACGGCCGCCGAACGGCGTCATATCATGCCTGTTTACGCCCCTCATCGTAATCTTTTTACCGTTTATCCGAAGAATCTGCAACCTTTGGTTCGCGTCACGGTATAATACCTCGCGGAACCCGAGCTGCGCGCTTATACGTTCGACGGCGACATTGGTGGCTTTATCGTAGAGCGAAAGTACGAGGGTATACAGGTTCGGGTCGTCCGGGAACCACTTTTTCGGGCTAATAACAACTGTCGAGCCGCTTACGGTTATTTCCTTGTTCGCCGTAAGCCCCGGGAGGTCAAGCCTTATTGAGCGGCCATCCAGGATATCGTTGCCCTCAGTGTCAAACAACTGGGCCAGCAGCCTGTAGTCGGAGAAGTCAACATCACTGGTGTAGTTGACCACATTCGCGCGAAGGCTCAGCGTGGCGTTTTCATAGTTTTCGTCAAACTTGGTTTCGACCTTATAGTCGCGTATATGCACTGCGGGAGTGGCTGAAAGGTAAACTCCGCGGAAAATGCCGCTCAGGCGGATAAAGTCCTGGTCGTCCATCCAAGACGAGTCAGCCCAGCGGAAAACTTTGACCGCGAGTTGGTTGTTCTTTCCGTCCGCCGTGAGGAACGGGGTTATGTCGAACTCGCCTTGCATCTTGCTGTCTTCGTAATACCCGACCTCTTTGCCGTTAACATACAGGTAATACGCGGCTTCGACGCCCTGGAACGTGATGAACACCTTGTTTTTCTCAGCGATCCATGACGCCGGCACATCAAAGCTGCGGCGGTAGAACCCGACCGGGTTATAAACCGTCGGAGCGCCCGGGATGGAGATGCTGTTAAATATAGCACGGGACTGCCCTTTGAAAGTTATGCTGCCCGGCATGCTGATATTTGTATAATAAGGTGGGTCATATCCATAATTCGGGTCATAATAACCTGTGTACGGGATGCCGTCTTTCACGCCCTGGACCTGCCAGCTTGACGGCACGGCGATCCCTCTCCAGGTGGAGATATCGTAATCGCTCTTGTAAAAATCAACGATATTTCTGCTCGGGTTCAGCGGATCTTTTGTGTTATTCGCCGTTGTCAGATTTGTAGTGAGTGAATCAACTATTGAGAATTTCCAGTCTGACGTCGTCGGGTCTAAATCGTTGGGGTTCGTAAGCGACATGAAATATTTTGAAATTTCCCGATCATAGTCTACCGCGCCTTTGACCGCTTTGGCGACCGTATCATAAGCGCGCGTTTCGGCGTGTGGTTTTTCGCGGTTGACTTCATATACAAGTGACTGCCTGCCCTGGTTCGGTAGCCCTGATGCTACGCTAGTGGCGCCCGTCCATTCCAGGTTATTAAAGCGGATGGCGTCGGGGTTAATGTTTTGGGCCAGTGTAAACGCGCCGCTCAAGGCACCGTCCGTAAGGACCGGCGTGACGAGTATCTGTGCGTTTCTGACCGCAATTTCGGCTGCGACAAGGCTTACATATGCCGCGTCTTTAGCGCTGGACTCCGGCCCCGCGACGTCCAAAACCAAATGCGCGGCTGCCAAAGCGGCTTCGAATGCGTCATAAGCTGCTTGAGGTACGTTATTGTCCTGGTTGCCGACTACCAGCGTAGCCATAAGATTGTCGCACCTCAATAGCAGCGCGTCAATCTCCGCAAGGGTATAATGAATCGGGTTGTCTAGAAAATCATTGACAAGAGCGTCAATAGCAGCCTTAATATCGGCGATTGGGTCGGTCGAGTAGCATTTTGCCGTGATTGCGGCAATGCACGCGTCCTGATCCGCTCTACGGTATGTGCCTACAGTTGTGCCGAGAGTCACTGCTCTAACTCTATTGATCGCGGTTTGCGAATATGTCCAGATTTCGCTCATTCCGGTGTCTGTAACTGTGACGTTGAACTCGGCGCAGTTGGCATAAGCTGTCGGAGCTGTGACAACCATCAAAACATAGCGGCCATTCCTTGGAGTTGCGAAGGTGATTGTCCTGTCCGCCACGGAAGTTGCCCAACCTGACGCCGAACCGGCCAGTGTATAAGTGACGCGGTCAAGGCTCACATAGATCGAACAGGCGGTCACATTTCCGTTTGCGTTGCCGGAAGGCCGCGGCCGGTAAGTGATTCCTGTAACCTCCTGGACAACCTGAAGGTCGACTTCCAGAAAATGCCCGTTGACTACTCCGGCTTTGCCGTATTGCGCGTTTGAATGGGCGGTGTTGTCATTCCATACGGATGCTGTGTAGCTCGTGTGCCAGAACGTGCTGTTGTTGCCGTCAATGGCGTTTTCCTTACCGTCCTGTTCCGCCGTCACCTCTTCAGAACACACGCTGATCGTCATTAAAGACTGCGGGTAGGTAACAGTTGCGGCAAGTACTGTAACCGGCGGAATAACCACCATCATTCCGGCTAACATGACTAGCGATAGCGCAAGACAGATCAATGATACGCGTTTCTTTGATCTAGTTCCGCTAAATAATTGAATCATTCCTTTTCCTCCTTGATTTTTTGATATAAAACAAGTGCCTTTTTAGTTCTTTGATAAAAAAGCCTGTGCGTAGATAGCTGCCAGCAAGCTGAAGCAATACAATAACGCTCCCCCCAAGCCACTGCCATGATAAAACGGTAATGCCTTAAGCGAAATTATTTTGCTCTATCTCGCCACAGTTATCATAATTATGAAGCTTTTTTAACATTAACTATATCAAAACTATATGATATTTATACTATTTTGTCAACCTAAATAGTTACTAATCATAGTTTACTAATCATAATCAAAGAAATCCTCAAACATTGATATGAGGTTATCTTCCTGTTCCTGGTCGCTTAGCAATTTGTGCATGTAGCTATCGACTGCTCCTTCTGGATCATCAGACAACATGCTATCAAGTATTTCCCGGTAATAGCCGGGAAGTACAGGAGGGTATAGCCTGTCATCCTGACCGGACATATCTATTCCGAACCAGTCAGCGCCGAGCGGAGTCAAACTGTACCCCCCGGGCGGTATATGATAGATCATTGCGCCGATGCCCATCTTATAATAAAGATTGTCGGAGTTCTCTCCTGCATTCTCCAGCGCTTCCAGATAACCATCATCTTCTGTTGAGAATGCAAACGGATTGTCGTATTCCGGCAGTATCAACTGAAGGTATTGACCAAATGTGGTAAAAAAATGTGAGCAGCATACCCTTATGACAGACTGTGCTTCAAAGAATTCTATCATCATTTCCTCGTCCATAGACTCAAACCATTCGATGTGGTCGTGACCTTCATCCGTAAATGATTCCATATCATCGACCAGATTGTAAAAAATATCACCAAAAAGGCTTTTCACAAAGCTCTCAAAGTCGTGTTCCCCCTGCAAAGCTCCTAACACTTCTTCTGCACTAGGTTGCTTTCCAGAAATTTCCAGACCATCAATGCACTTCACAAACCGCCCTATAAGCTCGTCGATAACGCGTCCAAGCTTTTCTTTTCCAGACATTGAGAAAAAGGCGTCTATTACATCCTCATTGTATGTGATTCCGTCACGGGCATCGGATATTGAAATAAAAGACATACGCTCGCACATCTCGCCAAGTACGATTATATAAGGTCTTTCTTTAAATGCGAATTCTGCGCTTTCTGTGATGTTCGAAAAATTCAAAATCAAATAGGTAAAAATGGAATCAATTGTTTCGCCATTTTTTGGCCCTACGCGGATACTTTTTATAGTCTCCAAAAACAGGCGCAAATCACTTATAAATGGGTGGTCGTCCAATGTGAAAACACGGAATGTATACTCCAAATCGGCTATCTTGCTCTTGTCGAATACAGGTCTGCAAACCGGAAATACGACCGCGCCTTCACCGAACATGTTACAAACATCAGAATTAATGAAACGCGCTGTGGATACTTGTAAAACCGGACTGTTTGCCGAGTAATACCAAGTGTTGAAGTTGCGTTGCAGATATATCTTAACTTCATTGCGAAAAGCAGCCTTGCGCTTGTTGAATACCTGGATGTATCCATCGCCGAATTTCTTAAGTATTTGCCCAAAATCCTTGTTGTTCTCGCAGTAATCTTTAATCTCGCCAAGCGATACGGCGCTCCTGGCTTTGTTGATGTATATAATCGGCTTTGACGGTTTTGCGGAAGGCTCGGCATAATCGCTGATAAACACAGGATCATCGTCAAATGAGATTTGCCCTTCGACTACCTTCCGCTCCTGTTTTTTCTTTGGGGTATCCGTTTTTTCGGATGTGATATTTTCCTCTTCCTGCGCCTCTTTGGCAGCTTTCCTGTCAGCCGGAATAAATGGAATCTGTCCGGCATTGAAGAGATCTTCCTGAACCGCACGGGAGGCGTATCGTGCATCAAAAATAAATCCATTGCTTGTTTCGAACATCCATACCATAGGGTTTTCCCCAAGTTTGCTGGGAAGCGTCCATTCAGGATCGAAAACTCCTATGTGCAGTAGTTTCTTTATTTCCGCTGCTTTACTACCGGCAGTGCTTTGACTGATACCGAATTCTTCAGCCAAATCGGATGCGCGCATATACGGAGTTTGGGATTTGTCAAATAAAAAGTTATTTGAACCTATAGTATAAACAATACCACATGCCCAAGTGTTGGGTCTGCCATGTAACAGGGGTGATGGACGTTTGCGGCACAGTTTTTCCAGCATTAGCAAGGACACATCAGCGTATTCTTCGTTTAGATATTCCTCACAAAAATCTGTTATGAGCGGCGCGATAATTTCATATTTCTCCAGCATTGACTTTGGTACTTTCATATTGAACAACTTCTTTTCTCTGCGCACATAGCACAGTTATTTGGGAATCCCGCGAGCTTTAAAGCGCAACAAACGTGTCGGTATTGAAATTGTATCATGTTGTTGCGGCTCATTCAATAGCGAGTGTATAATAAAACGCCAAATGACAACCCTTGAAAATTAAGAGTTGTCTCATAACGACCTGCAAAAAACCTTGCTGTTGACTGGGTTTGAGGTTGATGTTCATTTTGAACATCAACCTCAATGTGCTGATTCTTGCCGCTTTCATCACTTATGATCTTTTTTAAATCGCTCCTATTTTTCCTGACAGTTTTCGCAAAAGTAAACGCTTCCGCCCATGTAGGCTTCCTTTTTCACCGCGCCGCCGCAGTCCGGGCAGAGTAAAAGCGAATTATGTTTCGACAACCTGGTTTTGTAGCCGCCTTGATTGCCGAACAAATCGCGTTCGGTATCGCGCCCGCCGCCGTCGGTCATCGCCGCGAGGGTGGACTTCACGCTGTCGAATATTCCGCGCCGCTGTTCGTCTGACATGGTATCCATCTTTTTTTTGGGGTGGATTTTGGCGTTTAATAAAATGTCCTGCAAAACGCCGTTACCGAGTCCCGGTATGCGCTGCTCGGTGGCGAGGAATGCTTTTGCGCTCATTTTGAGGCTCTTTTCACTAAACAATGTCTGGAAATACGCATAATCAAACGCTTCCGATAATGGGGGTACGGCGTTTTTTGCCGCTACGTAATAAAAGTTATCGTCCATCGCACCTTCCGGGAACGCCCACAAACCGCCGTACATAGCTACTGTTCCGACAAGCGCGGTATCGTCATCGAACGTGATCAGCAGCTGGTGTTTGGCAGGGAGCTTCTCTCCGGCTTCGTAATACCGAAGAATCACACCGTCGCCAAAGTGCAAAAAAGCACCCTCCGCTTCAATCTCGACCCTGCAGCCGTATGCTGCGGTTTTCCCGATCATGCGTCCGCGTAAAAGAGCATCATACTCAGAGGGCTCGCCAAAAAACCACGCAAACTTATGCGGCGAACCCGCAGCGATAACCCCTGCGATTTTCTTGCCTGTGATAGTTTTATTGAGCTGCCTTGATAAAACGATGGCTTCTGGTATTTCAATCATATGGTATTCCTCATTTCAATGTAAATATATTACAACCCATGTGATGTGTGGTTATTTTGTTAAAAAAGAAAGACAAACCCTAGAAGCCATTGCGGATCTGAGCTTTGCAGTTGGTGACCCGCGCCTTTACAAATGCGAACTGGTTTGTTTGGGTGAGGGTGTTGTGGCTGTGCTGTATTTTAGCTACCATTTTGCCGACGTCGGCAAAATGATCTGTGCTACTCCTCCGGCGAGAGTTTACCTGCATCTGTAGCCAGTTTCTTTTCGTCTGATTTTACACGGCGCTCGACTTTCTTAATGTCTTCCGCTGGAGGAAGATTCTCTGGAACGATATCGCGTTCCCTGAGCATTTTTCGGACACTTTTGTTATTTTGGATATGCTCAGATGTAATCGGTGTTTCACCATGTAAATCCTTATCTTCAACATTAAGATTTGTCATTTCAGTTGCAAGGTTCTTCGCGGCAATTGTAACAGGCGGCAAATGATCCGCTAATGCGCCGCTCTTTACTCCGTACTTCTTTTTCATGGCGGCTGTTGTATGACCACCAAACAAAGCAGCATCACCTTTTGAACGAATGCGGGCAAACCCCACATCATCCACGCCACGCTCATAAATGTTCTGAGATAACCGTTTCTCAGAAGTACGCAATTGCTCACGCAACTGTAAGCGGTTGATAACATCAAGCCGTTCCTCAATCAACTCTTGCTTGCGAGTCTGGACAGCGAAATAACTCTGAGCAAATGCTATTTCGTCTTTACGTGGATCACCGTTTTGAGCAATTAAGTAACACGCATATCGAGTAAGCATAATATCGTCGACATCACGTTTTGCGCCTGAACCAATGCTGACCATTTTGCCGACGTCGGCAAAATGGTCGGATACATTGAACCCACTTGTCTCACATGCGATTTTAGCGCGCTCTATCGCTTCGCTAAACCGTCGCCACTGAGAATAGCCAAGCACAGCCTGTAGTTCTCTTGCTAACCAATACTCAACACCATCATCTGTCATGTGTGCGATTTCATCAAATGATGATTTCAATCGTACAATTATCTGTTTGTCCATAATAAGAAACACATCACCTTTCTCAATCCAATTTGAACAGCCTGTACTTAACATAATATCACGCACAAGAAATAACAACAACCTTTTTCACCACTGAGGGCTGTTCAATTAAGCGTACTAACAATATTAGTGTCGATGAAATCATTATTTGTTTTATATAAATACAATCAGCTCACCACTGCATCGGTTCGAGTCGCGTTTTTACCCATTTGCACACAAATCCACTAAAAACGGACACACTATGTGCCCCCATAGTGTGTCCGAAAAGTTGTAGATTTGCAGGGCTTTGAGAGCCCTATATACAAATTCACCTATAATCCTGGGTTAATTGGTGATTTTGTGGATTTTTCGTGCTTAACCTCTCGTCATGATACGTTTATAATAAGCGTTGGTGGATTGCTAATCCTTCTCTTGCTCCAGTGTTATCACATCGGCTTAAGATTGTTGCTCAGCCTGCAAACAATTTTCTCGAAATCCCGTTGCTGCGCGTCATCGGTCCTAAACAAAAATATCTAATTGTGTATGTCCGCTGTATGGAGGGCGGCATATTACAGAAGTCTTCGTTAGCAGGAGAGAAATAGGAACGTAAGGCTTCAAGAAATGCAGGGCATTTAGTTCATGGTTAGGCGTGATATGGGATTTCACGACACTCTGATTCCATAATGGCTGTGTTTTTTCTTACCCTGTCAGTCGCGTACCTTGTTATACTTTGCCTTATACTCGGCAACTGAGTCTGTAGATGGGACGTCGTCATCCTTATCGCTTGAGCTGTCTTGCGCGGCGCCACAATTCACGACTATGGCATAGCCGTGTTTTAAAATCTTCTCTGCGTAAGGGTTCCTTACTGCGTCAGAAAAGTCATACTCATCTCTCATGATCCACCTCTATAATCCGCATTCTCGTTTTTAGTCGCTTTTCGGGCAGATATAATCCGTATTATTGTATCACTCTCT
>Ga0123353_10011230_pt1 | contig 12604 bp, 7 predicted proteins | sample TergutLab28metaG_3_FD_92763 | JGI IMG/M metagenome (GOLD analysis project Ga0123353, IMG submission 92763) | Labiotermes labralis P3 segment gut microbial communities from Petit-Saut dam, French Guiana - Lab288 P3 | ecosystem: Host-associated > Arthropoda: Insects > Digestive system > Gut ... | reverse complement strand
GCCGCGAGCGCGGGCTTGGGCTGCGGAGCGGGCGTGCTATTAGGTTATTATGCGATTTCGCCGACCCTGTTCAAGATTATCGGGGATCAATACCGCCTGCCGCCCACGGATAATTTAGTTCCCGCGTTCGGCCTGATTTCGGTCGCCGCCACCTTATTTTTTGCGCTCGGAGTGACATATCTCACGGTTTACCTCACGGCGCGCGAAAAGCCCGCCGCCCTTTTCACGGGAAGGGCTCCGCGCCCCGGCGGCAAAATCCTGCTGGAAAGAATACCGTTTTTTTGGCGCGCGCTCAAATTCAAATACAAGTCCGCGCTCCGCAACATTTTCCGCTATAAAACAAGGTTTGTAATGACCGTCGTGAGCGTGCTGTTTTCCACGGCGTTAGTCTTTTGCGGCCTTGCTTTGAGGTTTGTTTTGGAGATAACCGAGCCCGGGGTTATGGACACGATCGGCCCGATCAGCGCAATCCTGATCGTCGCCGCGATTTTGCTGAACACAATCGTTATATACAACATCACCAACATCAACATCGACGAGCGCAAACGCGAAATCGCCACGCTCAAGGTTCTCGGGTACAGAAACGCCGAGGTCTGCGGCTATGTGTTCCGCGAAATCCTGCTGCTTGCCTTTCTCGGCGTCCTGCTCGGCCTGCCCGCGGGCTACGTTTTTATGATTTATATTTTCGATTACCTTATAGGCGGCGGGATAGAGGAGCTGAAATGGTACGTTTGGCTCATAACCGCCGCGCTCTCGATAACCTCGCTCGCCCTCACCGACCTTTTTCTGTTCCGCAAAATCCACAGGACCGATATGAACGGTTCGTTGAAGACGATGGAGTAATTATAAGACGATGGAGTAATTATAATTATTTTATTGCCGTATTTGCCGAAAACGTGCTATAATTAAAACGTATGTATGCCCGGCAAGGGTATACCTTGGATTTTATTGTATTTTGGAGAATAAAGCTATGCTAAACAAATTAAAAAGGCTTATGCCTGTAAGAACATTAAAAAGGCTGACGGCAACGCTGCTTGCGGCGGTTATGCTGTTTGGAATGCTCGGCAACATTCCGTTTTCGGCGTTTGCCGCCGAGGACGGCCTTGACTTGACGGGTTCGCACGTCGTTGACCGCGAGGACGGCAGCTTTACGCTTGTAGTTAAGGGCGCGATACCTATATCAATGGAAACGGGCGCGGTGATTCAATTACGTATCGGTATGTACGATTTTTTGGGGCAGGACTTTACTACGGCCGCCCCTGTCCGCGTGTGGCAATGGGGTATGGGCAGGTGCGGCTTTGAAGCCACGTCCGATTTTACTATCCCCACGACAGGCTTGCAAATCACCGTCAGAAATTTTATGAATTACAGCCCCGTTGAAACGGCGGCATTGGATATTCTTAATTCCTACGGCATTGCCGTCGCAAATGAAACTATCCCCGTTTATCTCGGGCAAGGGCCGGGCGAAGGGGACGAACAGATAAGCCTCGCCCTGTCCGTGCCGGCAACGTCGTTCTCGCCGGATTGGGAGGGTAATTTATCCGCGCCCGTAACGGTAACGGTTACGGCAAAGGACGCTTTCAACGCGACCGACACAAGCGTAAACGGGCGGGCGGTATTGTATACCGAGAACGGCCCCGTTACGCTGATGAACGATAAAAGCTATGTATATGTGGATATGGCAAACGGCACGGGAACGGCGCAAATAACCAAGCTCGTGGATATGGGCGGCATAAAAGACCCGTACACCGTAGACCTCAAAGCGTCTTTGCCGCTGTACGGCGCGGCGTCCGACGCGGTTACCCTGAACGTAACGCCCAACCCGCTGTCGGTTACGGGCAAGGTAATAGACGAGAACGGAAACAATATCGTGGGCGCGACGGTGTGTTTAATGACAGCGGACGGCTATATGGCAAGCAGAGGGCAAACAGACCACGCGGGAAATTACCTGCTGTACGGCTCTCCCAAATCGTCAAGCTACCGCGTCATCGCCACCTATAACGACCTGTACGGCGAGGTTACGAAAAACCTATTGCCCCAACCCGCGAACAATGTAGTCATCACGCTGTATTCGCATATCAAGGTTGAAGTCAACTTTTACCGCAACAAAGCGACGCTTGACGGCGTTCCCAACACTAATGTAGTTTCACCCGCCAACCTGTACGCGGCGGGGACTTACACCGTTGAAGCCTATACCGACGCAAACGGGAATAATCCTATCGCGCCCAACAAAACGGACGGGCGCAGCGTGTTTTTCACAATGGCGGATTTGTTGAGCTTGGGCGGCAAGCTGTATATAAAGGCTGTTCCGTACAGCAAGTATCAAGAGCCGTTTATAGACAGCTCCTCCGAATTGGTAGAAGTGGATTATTCCAACGCGCCCGATATGTACAACATCACGCTTGATTTAGAGGAACGCCCCGTAGGGACGGTTACGGTCAAGAATACGGGAACAAAACCGCTGTATGTTTGTTTTTCAAGCGGTACGACGAATGAAAAATATACCGAACATAACACGATAATACAACCGGGCGGACAATATACCTTTGCTCCAAAAGAGGGATATAATACTGTAACGGGAACCGTGGCGGTATGGTTTAACGGTTCCGGCTTTGCAAAAAACTACGACGAGCGTTATAGTGAACGTTATCTCGCCACCGTTGGGGTGAGGCGAAAAGATGAATTGTCGATAAATGCAGAGGATGTAATTAGACCTTTCGGCGCACTACTAACCATGGAAAAACAATTTGGTGATGTGATAACAATATCTTTCCGACATGATTTTGCACAGTATATACAGGATAAACAATACACCATTGAGTTGCCTCAAAGCCTTGAATTGCCGGCAAATTGGAAAAACTATGTTTCATTATCGATTTGTGGTATGTCCGAAGTTTTATCAGCCGAGCAAATCAACGCTGTCTATGATTCTGTGAGGCACACCATTAAATTTTCTTACGATTTTCCTTATGCGCCAATCGCTGACGGTAATTTTCGCAGTACCGAATATATGAACTCTTACTTAGCATCTTGTCGAAATAAAATAGCACAACATTGTTATACTTCGGCGGTCTACACCTTTGCCGTAAAAGCGAAGGATAGTACGGCAGACATGATAGCACATCGTATAGTAGCTTATTGCACTCGCATTGTAGTTGAAACTACTGCCAATGTCGGTGGTAATAGTTTTGAGTTCTATACTACCAACTATCCGGTTTCCTCCCTCTCATTCACCACGGGACACCCGCTGACATTAGAAGCCCCCGCTACCACCGTAAGCGACAAGGTATTCGTGCAGGGCTACGCCAAGCCTAACGCGGCGGTAACTATCAGCGCGGACGGCTACGGCGCTTTGGCAACCCTCACCGCAAATTCGGCGGGACGGTACAGCGGCACGGTAACACTCCCGAAACTCGAAACCTCAAAGGACATAAAACTTGTGGCTACAAGCGAGGGCAAAACCTCTAACAAGGCGACAATCCGCTATTCCACGCGCTTCCTCTATACCCAAGAATTATGGATGACCAGCAAAACGGCGGGACAGTTTGACAAGAAATATCTGCTCATCAACAACAAGGTGAATTATGTCGGCGGCGCGCCCGTCGTGGTTGACGGCGAATCGGGCAAGACGCAGAACCTTATGCTGGGCGAGGAAGTAAAATTTCAAGTCAAGATGAGCGACAATAAGGCGGTGCAAAAGGTATTCGTCAGTATGGAACGGGCGGACGGCTCGTCATTAGGCTCTATCCCTTGTATATATAACGCGGGTACGGGCTTTTGGGAATCGGCGGTACAGGACGGCGCGGGCTTCGGCGGCGCGGTAAGCTACCGCGTAACTTATGTCCTTAATATCGGGCATGAATATATGTCGCCCGAAGAAATAGAGGCGAATATGCGGGCAAGCGACGAGGCTTTGGCGAATTACATACCGCCGACGCGGATGTTCACAGACCCCGAAGCCTACGAGAACGAATTACGGCAAGCCCTGTTAGACGCTATGCCGCCGGAGGTTAGGAACGCGACATACACAAATATCGGCGGCGGCGTTACCCAAATGCGTATCACCACGCCTGACGGTAAAGATATTGAAGCCGGCCTCAGCAGTATTGAAATCACAGGGACGGAATTTGACGCTCTTGCCGGCAAAGCCGAAGCAAAGGGCATAAAATTTGACGGCGGCGAGTATTACAGGGAAATAAACTACATTTGCGCCTTAACGACGGGCGGTACGCGGAACTATACGCAGGAGGCGTTTGAGGACGCTATTTACGACCAATGGAAAGTCCGCCCCGCCGAAACTTATGAGCAGTTATTAGGACGGCTTAATATCAAGTCAATCCGTATGGAAACGACGCAGTTTTTACGCCTTACGCAAGGCGGGGCGGCGGCGCAGGCTATACAGCCGATGATGATGGCTATGGGTATCGCGCCTATGAACGAGCCTCTGTTAGGCAGGGGCGAAGCCGTGAGAGAGGTTATGGAAATCGGAACGGCGGGCGCGGGCGTTCTGATGTCCGGCGGCGTCGGGGTGGCGGGAACGGTTGTCGGCGGCGCAAACGCCGTGGCGTCCGCGCTCGGACTGCCCGACAAATTCTCGCAGTCAAGCAACGCCCGCGACCTTGCAAACGCTTACGAGGCAATGTACAATAACTTTAAGGATTTGCAGAACACCGTCTGCTATAACGCGCTTACCCCCGAATTTAAGGCTATGTACGCGGCAAGGTTGAACGGTATGCAAACGCAACTTGATAATATCGGCAAGCTGAGAAATGTTTCCTACGCCAACACGGGTTTCAGTTCGCTGACCGCCGTAGGCAGCGCGGGCGCGACAATCGCAACGGGCGGCGGAGCCGGAGCCGCGGGAACGGGAGCGAAAGCGTTAATAGGCAACCTTTTCAGCGCGTTTGGAAGTACGATAGGCAGTGTCTTTGATTACAGCGGCAGGTTTAACAGCCTTTACGACAGCTTTAAGAGCGAGTACGAGCTGTCAAGAAGCGTCAACGAGGCTTTTAGGGAACATACCGCCACGGCTTGCGGCGAAAAAGCGTCCGACAAATCGCAAGGTAATTACAACTTTATTTACGACCCGCAGGGCACGGTTTACGACGGCACGTTGGATTATCCCGTGGCGGGAGTACGCGCGGAGCTTTGGACGGCGAACGACGGCAACGGAACGGGCGCAAGATATTGGGAGGAAGCGGAAGATTACGACCAAATCAATCCGCAGATTACCGATATTGACGGAATGTTCTCTTGGTTTACGCCGGAGGGCTGGTGGCAGGTTCGGATTTTTGAGTGGAACGCCGAAACCGGCACAAAGGGCGCGGAGCTTGGGCGGAGCGAATGGCTGAAAGTTTTACCGCCGCATTTCGGGGTGAACATCAACATAGGCAAAGAGCCCGTTACGGTTTTATACGAGGGTAACGGCGGTTATGTGCCTATGGAGCTTACGCCGGGAGACGCGGAAGAAATGGCTTTCCTATTTAGTTTGACGGCTTTCCCGCAGACGGTATTCCAAATCCCGCAGGGCAAAACCCACGCGGTTATCGCCAATGAATTTATCCGCGAGGGCTATGAGTTTACAGGCTGGAACACCAAAGAGGACGGCACGGGGACGGCGTATAAATCGGGCGACGAAATCACTATGGCGGGCGACGTTACGCTGTACGCGCAATGGGAAGCGGCAGGCGGCGGCGAGGAACTGCCGGACGGCGGTTTGCCCGGTTGGGCAATCGCGTTAATCGTCGTCGGTTGTGTACTCGTCCTCGGCGGCGGCGGCTTCTGTGTGTATTGGTTTGTCATCCGCAAAAAGAAAAAGGCTTAAAAACGGAGGCAAAACCGCGTATTATGAGCGGTTATGTCAACTTATACATAAAACCGCATAAAATTTTGTATATTTTTTTGGAAGGCACCCCCCTTTACAAAACCGCTTTTCTGTGGTATAATATTTAAAACCCGTTGCAGAACGGTTTTTTTATATATTCTTCTAAGGAACTACTGTGTTATGGAAAAAATTGCGGTAATCGACCTCGGGTCCAATTCAGCCCGCCTCGTGTTGGTAAACATACTCGACGGCGGGTATTTTGTAGTGTTTGACGAGCTCAAAGAAACTGTGCGGCTGGGGCAGGACATGGAACGCGAAGGCTTTTTGAAACCGTCGCGGATCGCGCAGGCGGTCAAGACGTTAAAGATGTTCAAAAAGCTTTGCGACATCAACAACGTGGACAAAATCATCGCCGTCGCGACCAGCGCGGTGCGGCGCGCCAAAAACCAAAAGAGCTTTTTGGAAGAGGTGTATTCGGCCTGCGGCTTTAAAATAAAGGTGCTGACGCCCGAGGAGGAAGCGTCCTATATCTATCAGGGCGTCATCAACTCTTTCGACATACCCAAAGGGCTGATAATGGAAATCAGCGGCGGCACGACGCAGCTTATCTATTATAACCGCCGCAATATTCTGGCGTTCGAGAACCTGCCGTTCGGGGCGATCACTCTGACCGCTCTCTATAACGACCCGTCGTTTACGGCCGAGGAGCAGGCCGAAAGGATAGAGGAGTTTTACATCGACCAGTTCCGCCGTATCCCGTGGCTCGCCGAGGTCGAGCCCGAAATTCCGCTGATCGGCGTGGGCGGGTCTTTCCGCAATTTGAGCAAAATTTCGCGCCGTATGTGCAAATACCCGCTTGAAATGGCGCACAATTATTTTATTCCGCGCGACAGCTTCTGTGAAATATACGATACTCTGCGCGTACTCGACCCCGAAAAACGCATGAAAATAAAGGGGCTTTCCAGCGGCCGCGCCGACATATTCATCAGCGCGATGTCGGCGGTCTCCGCGCTCTTTAAGCTGACGGGTTACAAGGGCGTGACTATAAGCGGCTGCGGCTTGCGCGAAGGCTTGATGTTCAACCAAGCCGTGCCGACTATCGCGGAAAAGCCCATCAGCGACGTTTTGGGGCATAGCCTGCAAACGGTCGTGAGGAATCTTGAGGTGAACGTCGAGCACGCCGACCACGTTTACGACACCAGCATACAGTTATACAAGCAGCTTCGCGTCCTGCACAAGCTGCCGCGCCAATACATCAAGGTGCTGCGCGTCGCGGCGGTGCTGCACGACGTGGGTATGCGCCTCAAATTTTACGACCATCAAAGACATTCCTGCTATATAATTTTAAACAGCAACCTGTTCGGCATCACGCACCGCGACCTGATATTAGCGGCGTTCGCCGCGTCCGCGCACAGAAAGGACGATTTCGATATGTCGATGTGGTCGCGGTACAGGGAACTCGTCCGCGAGGAGGATTATGCGGCGGTGCGCAAATTGGGCGTGATATTAAAAATCGCCGAAAGCCTTGACCGCAGCCATTCCGGCGCAATCAAATCGGTTAACTGCGACGTTTTGGGCGACAGCGTGATAATGAAAACCGAACAAAAAGGCGACTGCACGCTGGAAATTTTGGACGCCCTTGGCGCGAGCGTGGACTTTTACAGGGCGTACGGGAAAAATTTAGAGATACTATAGCACAAAAAAATTACGAGAGAAAAAACAATGGCACTAACGCAAATAGCCGTTGAACTCGGCACAAGCAACACACACATATTTTTAAGCGGGAACGGCATCGTTTTGTCCGAGCCGTCCGTGGTCGCGTATTCGGGCAATATTCTGCGCGCGGCGGGGCAGAGGGCGAAGGATATGCTCGGTCGGGCTCCCGAAAAGACGGCGGTCGTTTCGCCGATCGAGGAAGGCGTCGTCGCCGACGCCGACGCGGCTGCGATGATGTTTCACGACTTTTTGGGCAGGGTGATTGACAAACGCAACTTTCCGGGCCGCTTGCGCGCGCTGTTGACCATACCCTGCGGCTTGACCGAGGAGGAACGGCGCGATTTCGAGATTGTCATGATGCGTGCGGGCGTAAACGAGGTTATTTTGGTCGAAAAAGCGATTTGCGCCGCTTACGGCATGGGGCTGCCGTTTCAAAGCCCCAAGGGCTGTTTCGTCGCCGACGTCGGCGGCGGCACGACCGACATCGCGGTGATAAGCCTGTCGGGCATCGTCGAGGGCTGCAGCGTCTGCATGGGTACCAAAAAGATGGACAGGGCGGTCAGCCGTTTCGTCCTTGAAAAATACAATCTGGAGATCGGGCCGCTTTCGGCGGAGCGCCTGCGCGAATCTATCGGCAGCCTGTACGAAAACGACGTTTCCACGCTTTCGGTCAACGGCACCGACAATTCCGACAAAAGCCCGAGCTCCGCGACGGTGGAAAGCCGCGCCGTTTCCCGCGCCATCGCTCCCTATTACAAACGCATAGCCGAGGCCGCCGAATCGGTCATCAACCGCTGCCAGCCCGAAATCTGCGCCCAGGTCCTGCGCAGCGGCATAAACCTCTGCGGCGGCGGCTCCTTAGTCACCGGCCTCGAGGATTACATTCAAAGCGTCCTCAAGCTCCCCGCCACCGTTTTCCCCGACGCGCTTTACGCCTCAATCTCCGGCGCGGGCAAGCTTTTGGGGGACAGGAAGCTGCTTTCGGAAATTCTCAATCAGAATTGATTTTCAGCGCACAGTGAAACAGCGCACAGTGAATGTCAGATATGGTAACAGTTTTTTATTTCAAATTTTATTTGGATTACAACCCGAAAACCGCGATAGCGACGGAAATTAGATTTTATACTATTTCCTTTTCAAAATGACACTTTTACGGCGTCTTTTTGATTTAAAACTGTCACCGGCGGCCGTATAATCCCGCCGCCTAAAATGCTCATTCGTAACCTTTGGCGTTGACCTGCGCATTTTTGATAATTTTATTCCCAAAAATCCGCTCGCAATCTTATGCCATTTTGAAAAGGAAATAGTATTAGGGTTTAGCGTTTTATGGCGTGACGACGCCGTGATCGCGTAAATACGCCTTCAACTCCCCAATACGAATTTCGCGGAAATGGAAAAGCGAGGCGGCGAGCGCGGCGGCGGCTTTGCCCCCGGTGAGGGCGGCCAAAAAGTCCTCGCGCTTTCCCGCGCCGCCAGAAGCGGTGACGGGAATTTTCACGGCTTCCGCCACCGCCCGCGTCAATTCGATGTCGTAGCCGTTTTTCACTCCGTCGCGGCCTATGCTTGTCAATAGAATTTCGCCCGCGCCTAAGCTTTCAATCCGTCGCGCCCATTCGACGGCGTCCAAGCCTGTATCTTTCATGCCTCCGTTGACATAAACTGACCAGCGGCCGTTTGCGCCGTCGGCGTCAATAGCGGAGATTACGCGCGCCGAGCCGAATTCGCGCGCGCATTCGGCAATCAATTCCGGCCTGTCGACTGCGGCGGAATTGATTGAAATTTTGGACGCGCCCGCGTCTAAGATTTTCTTCGCGTCCGCGACGGAACGTATGCCGCCTCCGACTGCGAGCGGAATAGTTATACTTTGCGCGACTTTGCGGACGGCGTCCACCAACGTGCCGCGCCCCTCGACCGTCGCCGAGATATCCAAAAATGCAAGCTCGTCCGCGCCCTCTTTTTCATAGAAGACGGCGTTCTCGACGGGGTCGCCCGCGTCCACTACGTTCTCGAAGTTCACGCCCTTTACGACGCGCCCGTTTTTAAAGTCAAGACATGGGATTATTTTTTTGATGTTCATAAAATTATTATACAATTTCGCGTTCAAAAAATCAAATATATTGAAATGCCGTAAAAATTTCCGAAAGATATTTGTACTTCAAACGGCAACCGCCGTCCCTTAAATCGGGACGGCGGTTAAAAGATTAATGAAATTTTCACCTTTCACCTTATTACCTGATAACCCTTATCCTCAAAATATCCTTAATCGCGTTCAGCTTCCCTATAACGGCGTCGTTTACGTCGTCGTCCAGCTCGAACATCGCGTATGCGAACTCGCCCTGGCTTTTGGAAAGCATACCGGAAATGTTGATTTTCGCGCTTATCGCGGCGGTCATCTGCTCTAACATGCCTTTGACGTTGAGGTGCATGACGGTTATGCGGCATTTGCCCGAGCGGGGCAGTGAACAGGCGGGGAAATTGACGCTGTTGACGATGTTGCCGTTCAGGACGTAATCTACCAACTGTTTGGCGGCCATGTACGCGCAGTTGTCCTCGGCCTCGGGAGTGGACGCGCCGAGGTGCGGAATACAGACCACGCCTTTGGCGCCGATCAGCTCGTCGACGGGGAAATCGGTCACGTAACGGCTCAGCTTGTCGGCGGCTAGTGCCTTAATGATGTCCTTGTTGTTGACCAATTCGCCGCGCGAGAAGTTGAGGAGCGCCGCGCCGGGCTTCATTTTGGCTATCGCATCGGAGTCGATCAGCCCCTTGGTTTTATCGGACAGCGGGATATGCAGCGATATGTAATCGCATTCCTTATAAATATGGTTAAGGTCGGTTTCCTTGATGACGGCGTTGTTCAGATTCCACGCAGCTTCGATGGTGATGAATGGGTCGTAGCCGTACACGGTCATACCGAGGCCTACGGCGGCGTTGGCGGTCTGCGCGCCGATTGCGCCGAGGCCGATCACGCCCAATTTTTTACCCAACAGCTCGGGGCCGACGAAACCGCCCTTGCCGTCCTCGACCGCTTTTGCGACCTCGGGGCCTTTACCCTTTAAAGTCTTGGTCCAATCAATGCCTTCGGCAATCAATCTTGACGCCAAAAATAAGCCGCACAGCGTCAATTCCTTGACGGCGTTGGCGTTCGCGCCCGGCGTGTTGAACACCACAATGCCCTTGGCGGTGTATTTGTCGATCGGGATGTTGTTGACGCCCGCTCCGGCGCGCGCCACGGCAATCACGCTCTCCGGCAATGCGTAGTCGTGCATTTTAAAGCTGCGCAGCATAACCCCTATGGGGTCTTTGGCGTCCTTCGCCATAACGAAATCGGCGGGGAACGCCTTGTTGGCGACGGGGCTGATTTCGTTCAATTTAAGTATATTGTACATGGTTATCTCCTTTAAATCAATATTATTCTAAGGACAATTTACGATTTACGACTGACAATTTACGAATTCAGGGAGATAAACCCTTGTTGTCGGCATAGTCTGCGCCGTCATTATTTTCTTTGCCCTTTGCGTTAAATATATTTTTTTTTGGCTTACGGCACCGGCGGTCGCAACGCTGTTCGACATGAATTCGTAAATCGTAAATTGCTTGAAACATAGCCGGTCTTAAATAGTTATGTCTATTTATTGGCTAACTCGAATTTCTGCATAAACTCGATCAACTTCTGTACGCCCTTGACCGGCATGGCGTTATAAATCGAGGCGCGCATACCTCCCGCGAGGCGGTGGCCTTTCAGGGTCAGCAGGCCGGCCTTTGACGCTTCCTTGACAAATTTTTCGTCCAATTCGGGGTTTGGGGTGACGAAAGGAATATTCATTATCGAACGGTCCTTCTTTTCGATGAAGTTTTTATAAAAAGAGGAATTGTCGATGAAATTATAGAGCATTTTGGCCTTACGCTTGTTGATTTTTTCCATCGCGGAAACGCCGCCCATCTCTTTCAGATTGCGGAAAACCAGCATCGCGACATAAACGGCGAAGCACGGCGGAGTGTTGTACAGGCTCTTTTCGGCGATTTGCGTCTGCCATTTGAGCATGGTGGGGCAGGATGGCAGGGCGCGGTCGGCAAGGTCGTCGCGCACGATCACCACTGTCACGCCCGCCGGAGCGATGTTTTTCTGCGCGCCCGCGTAAATCATGCCGAACTCGCTGACGTCGTAAGCCTCGCCCAAAATATTGGACGACATATCGGCCACGATGGGAACATCGCCGGTATCGGGCAGCTTTGTGAAGTGCGTGCCGAAAATCGTGTTGTTGGTCGTCAGATGAACATAGTCTATGTCTTTGCGGAAATCGCCCTTTCTGATTTTGGGGATATAGGTAAAGCATTTATCCTCGCTCGAAGCGGCTGTGACGATGTCGCCGAACTTTTTGGCCTCGGAATAGGCTTTTTTGGCGAAATTACCCGTTACGATGTAGTCCGCGCGCCCTTTGCGCAACAGGTTCAGCGGTACCGCTTCGAATTGCAGCGAAGCCCCGCCTTGAACGAAAATCACCTTGTAATTACTCGGAATGTTCATCAGCTCCCGCAAAAGCGATTCCGCCTCGGCGTTGATTTCCTCGTAATACTTCGAGCGGTGGCTCATCTCGGTGACGGACATCCCGCTGCCGTTGTAGTTCAGTAAATTTTTCTGAACTTCCTTCAATACCTTTTCGGGAAGCATCGACGGCCCCGCCGAAAAATTGAATACGTCTCTCATGTAAAAACCTCCTAAAAAAGATTGACAATGGATTGTCAATCTTTTTTCATGTTGCTATTATACCTAAAAAAAGAGGTGTTGTCAAACGATTTTATGCTATTCCGTTTTTTCACTGTTTTACTATTCACTACTATTCACTATTCACTGTTTCATTTCATTATGCTTAATTACCGTTTTTTTCCATATGAAAAATTACCTTGCTTAATCGGGCAAACTATGATATAATGGAAAATATGTAAACGCCCGAATTCAAGTCTAATACTATTTCCTTTTCAAAATGACCTTCTTGCGGCGTCTTTTCGGTCTAAAACTGTCACCGGCGGTTGGATAAACAGCCGCCTAAAATGCTCATTCGT
>Ga0123353_10011229_pt1 | contig 12604 bp, 9 predicted proteins | sample TergutLab28metaG_3_FD_92763 | JGI IMG/M metagenome (GOLD analysis project Ga0123353, IMG submission 92763) | Labiotermes labralis P3 segment gut microbial communities from Petit-Saut dam, French Guiana - Lab288 P3 | ecosystem: Host-associated > Arthropoda: Insects > Digestive system > Gut ... | reverse complement strand
TCAAACACAACTGTGTCACATGAGGTGTATTTAATGACTATATAATGGACAACTACATGTTTCGGCCTGTACTGGCCATCTTCAAGTTGTCTTAGGGGAACTTAAGATATTACTATAAGCATGCGCGTGCATGCTTATAGTAATATCTTAAGTTCCCCTAAGACAACTTGAAGATGGCCAGTACAGGCTGAAACATGTAATTGTCCATTATATAGTCATTAAATACACCTCATGTGACACAGTTGTGTTAGACTACATACAATTTTCCAAGTTTCACACACACAACGGGGATGACACACTTCCTAGCAGAATGTTAGTTTCAGATCCCTCACGAAGGATCTGTCTGTGTTATTGTGTTACGGCTGAGCGCTGAAAATCCTTATTAGGTCTGGTTTGTAAAGAGAAATGAGAAGGGTGCTTGAGTTTTGTCCGCCACTCTATTCCCAACCCGTCTGATCTGATTTACACCCATAACTTTGCGGCTGAACAGTGGCAACGGCTGTCCTTTCTGTATCAAGTCCACTGGTATAATGAGACCAGAATAACCGAAGCACTGTGGAGAACATTTGGCTGCCACTTCTCATCTAACTTCCTCAACCTCACCGAGGCAGTCGTGTCGTTTGCAAGCGGAAGTAGCTCTTTCACACAACTTCTGACCGATCCACTTTTCACAAGAGATGGCTGCTTGGACTATTAGTGAAGCTAACGGCCGATGTGAGGGGTTTTCTGTAGACCCTTGTGGGCAGAGTCGGACAGTGGTTTGGTAACTATGACGTTCAAAAATATTAGGTCACTGCTGGCTTTCTGTCTCCATCGTCAACTAAATAGAAGTTCTGAGAGTGCTATTGTGACAGCAGTTCTACAGCCTGTGTGAGCCACGTGGCCATACCACAAACTTGCCAGGTACATATCTGAGCCACGTGGTCGGTGGTGTTGGGCTGCGACTCGAGCTTTTCTTACGAAGTACTCCGTAAGGTGAAGTAACCACTGGTGGGGACAGAGAGCTTCCGATTGCCATACCGCCTTTCTAGGGGCCCAGTTGATTACGAACCAGGCCCAGTTTCGAAACCTTCCATTTGAAATAAACGCAAGAAAAAGGACATGGCCCAAAATAATAGTCGTATAGATCTGTAGGGTAAGAATGCCATCTCCAGGAACACTGAGACTCGCCTAACTTTGTTACTTAGCAACTCGTGACGTTTATGCATGTTAGCATGTTTAAATTTGGCTTTTTCGAAAAGAGCATGTGAAATCTGTATGTATTGTGTCGACTGCATACATAGTGAATAACACTTTTCTGTAAATAGTTAAAAAACTATCTTGTTAGTGTACGTAATAATAACAATACACTACAAGGATGATTATGATGATGATGATGATGATGATGATAATAATAATAATAATAATAATAATAAACTTTAAACTAATTTTATTACAACTTTCGACCCGGATGGCTTTTAGGCTCATTGATGTTTTATGACATACAGGTAATTGATTATGATGATGATCGTCATCGTCGTCGTCGTCGTCACAACGACAAGAGCAGCAACGACGACGACGACAGTCAAATAGCGTACCAAGAGCGCGAGTCATCACAGGACACGTCGCGGTCGAATTCAGAGGGGTGGGGGTTTATGGATTAAATCTTGGGTTGGAGACAATTTGACGTTTCGTAGCCTTGGTCTCTGATAGCATTTCAAAATAAATTAAAATAGGAATACATAATTATAAAAATCGCTATGATACTTCTAATGGCCTGTGTGAAAAGGCTTCGCGGAAGTAACCGCAGTTAAATAATATTGAAAAATATCAAAATGCTGCAGACAATGATAAGCAGAGAGATTTGAAACCAATAACTTTTATAGGATTGCCACAGAGTATTATATAAATGATGTATTCCTATTCCTCACCGACTTCTTTCCACCTCGTTGCAGCGCGTGCAAACAGGTGGCAGCAGTGTTTAAATCAGTCCGAGAAGCGTCTAGTGTTTGGAAAGCGAAGTGTTTCAATTCTTGCTACAACCTACTGTAAGTACGTTCATAATGTCTGCCTTTTTAGCTAACGTCACTGCTGTTGCTTTATTGGCAGCCCAGATGACGGTGCCTTCGCTCTGTGTTTTGGTGTCTGGAAAAAGAAAATGTTTAAACTATAATAAATTAGGCTAAGCAGTTGCATCAGCACGAACAGTTATGTTTCTATTATACAGCGGTTTTCGGGAGGAATCTACCATACTTAGTGAGAACTTCCCTTGCGTCAAATTACATCAATGCAGCCGAAAACACCTACATACAAAGCTGAACGGTTACGGAGATAATGGGGAAATAATTTTCAAAGAATAAAACCGTTATTAAGTTTATTTCTTACCAAATAATTATGAAAACAAGGAGGAATTTATCTTGATTTGTAACTTTCGCCGTGTTGTGAATGTTGTATTCTTTCTTTTGGGTGATACCACGGAGTCTGAATGTTCTGTGTCGACGTTTCGGAACACTGTCTGTTCCATCTTCGAAGGTCTTTTTAAAAGACCTGTGACGATGGAACAGAAAGAGTGTTCCGAAAGGTCGACACAGAAAATTCAGACGCCGGGGTATCATCCAAAAGAAAGAATACAACAAGGAAGAATTTGTAGTTGCTGTAATATTAACACCTGTACTTAACATGTCATGAACATACGAGTGATACAGAGATATTGGCTAGGTAAGAAAAACTCGCAGTAGTGTCATAAAAATCGGCCTTGGGTGTCCAAGTACTTGACGTAGCAATGTCGCGTCCGTATGGCCTGACCATCTTCTCACGCAAGTGCATGGATAGCATATTATTTTGAACAGGTATAGTAAGTAGAACCCCAAAAAGACCACACTTTCTCGCGTCATTATTTCCGTAAACCTTTAACGTCGTATATGTGTATGTTTGGGTACTTCTGTGTATAATAATCTAACGTACCTACTCCCGACGTGTGTTATATTCGTTCTGAAACACCCTGTATATTACTGTTACAGTACACGTAGACCTGTACATTCAGATGTTAAGACCCAGTATTTAATGGTGTCAACAATGAGAGGCTGCAGCAATCTTCGCCTGTGTTTTTGTGCTTTTTTTAAAGACTCCTTCAATGTCTATTTACCAGTTGATACAGCGTAACATCCCAGAAGACCAATTTTCAACACCGTCGCTGCCAGAAACCAAAACTCTCCACCCTCCTCCCCCCCCTCCCTCCATTGCTTTACTTTCCCCGAAAAGATATTCCCTTTGTTTGTAATGCTCGTCTGTTTTACGAAACTAAATATGTGGACGTAAGATACTCATAAATCGTACTGTCCCCAAAATTAAGGACGGGGAGGCTGTAATCGAAACCACCGCACTAATTTTTTTTTCTGGCATTTTACTTCGAATTTCGAATAAATTGCTTTCGTGAATGTTGGTGCACATTTACGTTCGTTATGGAAAACGTGAAATTAAATCAGGAAGTATCGACCGATACATTCAGCGTTGCTCTGCACTGCAGTATATTTGCAATATTACTGAGAAAATCATGTAAAGTGTTTCTTTGATCATGTGTAGTATTATGAAGCTCATCCTACTGACCGTGCTTCCCAGCAAAGTAGCCTTACCCTTATGAATTTGCACCTCCATCGGTCTCCAGCTCTCTTGTGAGGGTGCCATGTTGTCAGTGTACTGAAGTGCGTTACGTCACCATTAAAAGGCTCCATAGTGTAAATTAGTGTACCCTGCCATATTAGGGCTAATGGATTTTTTACTATTGGAGACCTTTAATGTATACGATAGTCGTCTCGCTTTACGAAATTCCAGCCGTCAGATCCCTTAAAACTGGCAAAACTAGTTCTTCCTTCTTTAGCATTACAATTTTACACTCTCGCTTCGTCTTACTTCTCGGAATTTATTAATTAACATGTATTCGTAACGATGACATTAAATACCAGTATAATTACGCACTTCTGTTGAGTACAGCGTGTTTATGATCCCAGAAGAGCATAATACATATACTCTGTATTTACAGTGGCGTGGGCTCATACATAATTCAGAGTGTTTGCGGTAAAGAAATTCACAATCCATGCAGCTTTTTAGACGAGATTTCTGGGATATAAATGTAGAGGCGTTTGTCTTTTTAACAATGAAAAATGAAATACTATTGTTTACGCGTCAGTACCAGGCATCGCGTATAATTCATGACAGCCGCATATCAAGCTACGCTAGAATAAGAAATGCGAGGAAGCTTTCAGACGTAATGCTGAACACCGACTCTCGATGACAGTTTAGGATTAGCGTGCGTTGAACAGACAAATTAACACTGGTTGCGACTTGCTGAATGCCGAGACCGCCTGCCTCCAATGGACAAAATAGTGAAGTGTGGAGATCGGATGTACGCACAGAATGTTCTTCTGTAACTGCCGTATGTAGCGAGTGGATTGCAAGGGCCAGGCAGTCACTGCAGTAGTGTGCATGTCAGGTGCCTTGTGGCGAGCAGAGACAAGGAGGTGACTGTGTTGAGCAAATCGCGAGGTGATTGTGCTGAGCAAATCGCGAGGGTGCTTCGCATCTTTGAGGTTTCTGCTGTTCGATAGTTTAAAGTACTGATTAAGTAAATAACTTATACACGCAAACATTTGTATAAATTTGTCGATAGAAACCCGCGCGCGGCCGTGTGTGTGTGTGTGTGTGTGTGTGTGTGTGCGTTTGCGCGCGCTATTTTGAGTTTTAAATGATGCTGCATACATTAAAGGCGTTGTTCCATTTTTTCCTAATTTTTTACTGTAATACTTTGTAAATCACAGCTATGCGTCCTTTCAAGATTCCGCCGCGACGTAGATGAGAATTGCCATCTTCTGGGCTATTCTTTACCGACGTTTCAGTACCGATAGTTTGTCGTAAAACAGCGATAAAGAATTACCACTACTCGCTGCGTTAAAGCCCACAAGAGCGCAATTCTCAGATTATAGTTATTTTATAAAATGTGGGTTGTGACCATAACACAGAATAGATGGGCACTTTACTTAGTTGGAGTACTGTGTGCCGTGCGACTGCCGTAAGAACGTGGCTATTAAACTGCATAAATTTCATGGTGCTATCAAGATGACATGAAGAAGGAATACCAGCATATTATGACAGTCAGTACTTCACTACGGCACGAGCGGGTCGCGGACGCAATTAAAGATTGTGTATGAAAGAGCGGTACCTCAGAACCGACAAGAGAAAGACTGGAATGACACACAGAATCGTTTTTCCTTCTGTACGGAGTCTTCCTGACTGCGCGTAATCCTGTAGCATGCAGTGAACTCGAAGTTCTAAACTCGGACGAAGAAATACAAGTACAAGGGGTAAGAGGCACGTACGTCATTTAGACTGAACTGAAATAGGGTAATTCTGAAGAACACTAATAAAAATATCTCTCCTGAGTCGGAGCGAGCCACATTTCCGTCTTGGAGTTATTATGAGATTTGTGCTTGATCCGTGGCTGACTTCATGTAGCACTGAGTGAGATTTGTTACTGATAGTGAATAGCCAGTTGAAGACTGGGGAACTGTCATGCCAATTTTGTTGTGTGTTTAGAATAAACTTGAGGATGCTGTGTACATAAATATAAATTCTTTCTGCTTTTGTGATTGTATTTACGTAATGTCGCGGAATCTTTGCTATAATATTTATCCTGTGTTTTTCTTCTTACTTTTTTAACATTATCAGATACGGAGTGAAGAGTAGGAATTTTGTGTGCTCTACATGCGAGGGAGAACTTTTAAGGGTGTTGTTGTAATTTATACGTTATTTAATATTTTCTAATCCGTGCGTGAAATGTTCTTGTGAGTCGTGACGAATGGTCCTTTAAGTATATTTGCTTCTCGTTGCCGAATTCCGGAAGAGGCATGTTGGTCTATGTTATAAATGTGGTTATTTGGAGGGATATATGTATATGTGTATGCCGTTATAAAAATTCTTGGTATTGCACCAGAAAATGTAAAATTGAAATAGTTAAAGTCAAACAGTTGTTCTTGACGGGACTTTAGCGAGCAGTGGGGAATCAAGATAGACGTCCACTATTGTGACATTCTGTGGAAAATCTTCCATGGAATAACCAGGACATAGCTAAGGGAATAGTGTTAAAATGAAAGACACTGCGATGAAGCGCGTATAGTATATTTACTTTTCTGACATCCTTCGAAGATAACTCAGACATCCTGTTTTTAAACATCGTAAGAGTTCGAACTGTGTTGCTAGTACTACAGTACAAAGTGCTTTCATTTATAGTATTGTGTTAAGGTAGTTCAGAAAATAAAACTTTAAATCATTCGGCTGGAATTCAAACTGTGTGTGTGGGATACACATTTATATGCATGGCTTACAACAGGAAGGTGGAGACGAAGGCAATAGGAACATAGTATCAGTGCAAGAATATGACCGTCCTCTATTTGTATTGTCACGATCAGCGGTGGTGTAAATGCGACATGTTACAGTTTATAAGCAAAGGTCTTGTGGTATGCCTATCAATGAAGTAAGGCGCTGGAAGTAGGTATGAATAGAATATCAGTGTGTTAATACATATTCAGTTCATTTTTTCCGTACAGTAAAATCACCGTAGAAGAGTGACTGGTAATGAGGAAAGTGAGGAGTGTACAAAGCATGATGTTTTGAATAAACGGTATTTTGATGTGTGTATTTTTAGAAGATGATGTGGAAAATCGTACAGCATTTCTTTCGTAAGCCAGAAATTAAAAACGTGTTATGATTAACACATGTAGTGATTCTCGACGAGAGACGGGAAAGAACACGATTAATAGAAGTGCACTGTATTATTGCGTTCGAGTAACTGCTCTTGTATTGTACTCCGTCATTGAAACACATTTCTGTGTCACGTTAACTGCCATTCCATTTGTCCAGCTGCTGTGGGAAATTACCCTGCGCTACAGAGGTGATCGTTCGTCAGTGCGCCTGAACCACTGTTATATATTGCAAGCAGAGTAGGCCTAAATTCCGAAACCAAGGTAACGTATGTTACAAGTATAATTACTTCGATTGGTCTTACTAACCTGTAAAATTTATGGATTTCGCTAGAACGATATTTTCATCGCAGTTTGATATCTTATACGTTTAGATGACATTCATGTTATCGAATTTCTTACGCATTCGTTCCGCCACGCCAGAGATGCACAAATTAAAGAAAAATCTAGGTGCCACCTCAAACACCTTGGCGCCAGGTGGATGACATGAAGCCAGTTCCATACTGAGGACGCATTAATATTAGGCACATCCGTACAAAATTTAGTCGCTCTGGCGACTTGGCGTCCGGGGTGTGTACGCCCCTGCTCGACGCGACATTTCTTTTGAAGCAAACGCCAGATTAAGTGCTTGTGTGAATCATAAGCTGGCATTGCATCCCTTTGAATTAGAATTCTTTACAAGCTTGAGCCAAAATTGTAGTGAAGCGATGTCACTTGTCGTGAAGACGGAGAAAGAGAATATGTGCCTTCGGTGCTTACACTCGTTCAAAATTCACACTATTGGCCTCGGCCGGGGTCGACTTCCCAACTGTAACGATTACAAAACCACACTCAGACGACAAAATGAAGGAAGCTTATTACTGGAAATACGACAGCAAAGCTGAGGACAAACTGAAATCTTCGCTGTTTGGGGGGTAATTTAACGCAGCGTTGGTCGGTAGTTACCATTGTCAGTCGCATGTTCAAGCGTTAAGCCCGACGTTTGAAGATGCGACCGATATGTTGTCCCGAAACGTCTGTAACTAACTACCGAGTCATCTGTGTAACATCCCAGAAGAGCGAAGAGCTCATTTATGTCGCGTCGGAGGCCTGAAATCACCCCTAGGAATTATTAGTTTGGTTGAATGGTCCTACTGCCGAAGTTGCGCGTGCTCTCCTACCGCACAGTACAGTAACTTTGATGCATGACCAACCCTGTGCAGCTTCACCATGTGTCGGGTTTGAAACAGAGAATGATTTATGACTTGCAAATTAATATGAATGGCGCAGCATTCCCTGAAGTGTTGACTGTCCTCCGTGAAACTGAGCTGGTGTCTTGTCTTAGAGCGGGCAACGGCGAGTTTGTAGTATGTTGCCGTATAAGCAGGGACCGCCAGTTGGGGCGACAGACAGACGGACACCTGAACAAGAAGCAACAGAAAGTAAGAATGTGCGAAATTTTAAATGTCGGCGCATTACATGTTGATCGCACTGCCAGCGCGCGTTCGAATGAGGCCAGGGGCATACGGGGGCAGCATTTGGTGCTTGTCGCGGGCGGAATAATATGGGATAGTATGCCACGTTTGGAAGACTTACTGCTGTCTGCCATCAGCTTGTGACAGAGGACATGAATGTTTCTTATTTGCTAGTCAACGTTCTAATCTCTGCTTAGTAAAAGCTGCCGGTTTTCATAAGCGTCGCAGTTTACAGCAGGGCTGGCCAACTTCAACCCACAGGAAGGCCATATACGTAATTATTCCTTATAAACTCGCCTGAGGGCCGCACTTGTGCCTAAATTTACGCAAAATGGGGCGGGGGAGGGGGAAGGGGAACTGAATTAACAACAAGGCCGTTATTTACAGACAGTAAGTTGGGATAAAAGTACGGTTGAGTGACAAGGCAGGGGGCCTTAGTAACCCTATAAAACACAAAGAAATATTGATTTACTGTGTGCTGTCTTAAAAGTGATGAGTTATAGTTACCGAACATTATCTTTGCTAATAAAGTTGCCATGTTATGTTCTGTAGACATATTATATTATGTTTGTTAAACTGAGTTACTGAAAATATTCAGATGACCGAGGGCCATACTTTGGCCAGCCCTGGTTTAAGCATGGCATTATGGTAGAAACGCCCAGTTACCCCCCCAAAACACGTACAGCATCCGTCGCATGCCGCAGGAGACTGCCGGATTACAGGCTCCCTCCGCAGTGTGAATGCGGTCTTCGATTAGTCGTAAACGACGTTTCGGGACAGCCTGTCGGAACCATCTTCAGGGGTGAAGCAGTCCCAAGAATAATGCCGCGAACAGTTGGGTGCGTAGTTATGGCGTGGGTGTTGATCGGTGCTGAGGGAAGTGAAAAGAACCGACTGGATTAATGGACCGCAGAACACGAGGAGGGGGGGGGGCAGGATAACACCGGCAAACAATGAATAAACAAAATGGGAAGGGGGAGAGAAAGGAGAAGGAGAGCTTTACCCTTGAAGATGGGAGCGATAGGCTGTCTCGAAACGTCGGTAACTAAATGCTAATCAACGCCGCATAACATCCCAGAAGCACGAAGACGGCAGGTGACTTAACTGTGCCGTCATTTCGCCCAGCTACACGGCTGGACGTCACGTACACATACTTTGCTATGAAGTGAGCTGTTAGGCCTATGTAAGACTTGTACTGTACCATCTTGTTGGTAACTCTCACAATTTTTATGTTGTACTCCCCACGCTTCTGGGCCTGGGCGTTCGAGAAATCTTTCGATTCTCGGCTGAGGAAAAAGATTTTCCTACTCCAGAGTGTCTACACAAGCTCTCATGCCCATCTAGCCTCGTATTCAATTCAAACTACTGGCTCCTTCCCCTTGGATGTGTGTGGGGTGTGAAGCTGATCGCTCAGCTCCATCCGTTGCGGATGCTAAGAGTGAGTTAAGCTATACCATTACGTCTGCACGTGCCTTCTTGGTAACTTCATGGACAACTTACTGCTTGTCTTCTTATCCCCTTCATCTTAACACCTTTCACTACTTACGCCACCCCCCATCAACCTGCGGCCATCATCTTCCAGAACTTCCCCCTGTTCCCCTTGTTCAGCCCACTCACCAATACTGTACCCCCACCTGGCCATCTCCGCAGATAGGGACCGTCTCTGTATATGTATATTTCGGTACCCATTTGCGGTCTAAGATCCACCAACCTGTGTGCAGGTAGGCCATAATTTTAAGAATCGGCAGCAACAGTTGGTTAGCCTCTTCGCCGTAAATATGGAAAAGTAAGAATATCGGAAGCGTCGGCTAGACATTTAACGTGTAAACAGTGCCATCATCTCAAATAGCGTCCACCTTAGCAATAAACCGCCGTGAAGGTCTGGAGTATTTCATACGACTGTATTGTCGGCATACATACTTTAAAACGTGTGGCTGAAAGTTACGGAACGTAGTGAACCATAGGCCTGTTTAATACGGGGATTCCATTGTGTATGTAAGGAACACATTTTGAGTAACCTCCAAACTGCGATTCTTCCCTTCAAATAGGTGGGCCGAGATAGCGTAGTGGTATAGCGACCGGCTATGGGCTGGACGGACCGGGGATCGAATCCCAGCGGGGATGAGATTTTCCGAACTCATCCAGATGGCCCTGGGACTCACCCTGCCTCCTGTGAAAGGGTACCGGATTTTTGACTGAGAGTAAAGGGGCCGGGGCGTGTCGTTGATCACCGTCCACCATCTCTCGCAGAGGTTAAAGAGTAGAGCCGGAGGGAGAGTACAGCTATACGTCTACTCCTCTTTTGGGCCTTCATGGCCTATTCTAGAGTGAATTTATCTTTACCTTACTTCATGTTCAGCTGGTGTTTGGTGGTCCGAAATGGCCCACATTTCACTTTTGTCTGTCTCTCTGTCTGTGTGAATGTTCTTGTCTCCGTGTCTCTGTACACTTGACGTCATTGCTGCCGTAATGCTAGTCTTACGTGAAGTCCGGAGACACCTACATAGGAGTTGCTGAATGTTTGGTGTCCGGCAAATGCTTGGAATTTCGCTAGAAACTGCCAGGTTCCCACTATGCGGAACAGGGTTACTTTGCACGCATAACTTAAGTTCCGTGATGTTCCATGTGCTTAAGGTTACTTTATTGCTACCGTCAACTGAGTTCTCTTGCCAAGGTCTTGTTTTATTTATAGTGATATATCCGATCTGCAACACTTGCATGATATTTGCATAATGTAACGCAAGAAAGGGAAAGGGTATGTATTCTTGGTAAGTGGATTTTCATGTAAGAGGTTTAGTTGTGGTGTGACACGTTTTGCGAGGATTTCTGGAGTTCGCCAGTATAAATCTTAACCGAATATACCCTGGAATGTTATACATAATACAATACTTTCTTCAGATGGCAGCATCAGCAAGAAAGAAAAGAAAAGGAAAAGGTAGACGGGAACGAAAGGAAGACGAAAAGAATTATATAAAGAGTGTTTGTAATTGAATATCCCTGGACTGTAAATTCTTGAACCAGTGAGGTGAGAATAGCAGCGAAATGAAAAATCAAGCAGCCGTTGTGTTAGTACTTGAGTGTTTCTTGAATCTGTAATGAGTCTTTCGTTTTGTGAGAACTGACATTCTTCTGCCATGTATAGGAGTGAAGTTCAACAGTGCAGGCAGGCATCCTGTGGAGGAGCATGAATCACGCTTTTATTAACTGTACAATTCATATTCCCTGTACTTCCGTTGAACTGATGCTTGAGTAGAAAAATTTAACCACCTTCTTACCACTCAGTACATTTCCTGGACGTTACTTGTAACAGTGGCAGAGATGTGTCTTTGAAATTGAGAATTCAGCTGTTGTTTTTTCAGTTACTGTGGTAGATAATTTTTCACTATTAACTTAGTGACAGTCGTGTTATATCTATCAAAAGCTTTAATATTCTGTCGCTTTTATGGCCACAGCAATTCCATAAAAACAAGAAGTTTCTTGGTCGGTTTTTAACTTTTGATAGGAAACCCACTATCGTACGGTAAGAGAAATTCAGGTTAGCGTAAGGAGCACAGGTTGAATAGTACGAAACTAAGTGTTTTTTTTTATTTAATAAGTAATTGCGTGTTGAGACCAGAGATTTAGAAACCAAATTTATTTCCTCCCGAAAATATACGTGACACTTCAAAGCGTATATTCTGCAAACTCTATATAGTTAACTTTTTAGTTGTGTAGTAAAGCAAGAATATTATCTTAGGCTTCTTCATGTTGAAAGTTTTCGTCTCCTGTTAGGCCTATAAAGTGCATGTTAAGGATGTTTGTGATATATCCATTTGTATGTCTGTGTTGCGACAGTTCAGCGCTTCTTCACGCAGGACAAACAGGAGCGTATGAGAAGCAGCTGATGCTGAGGTTGCTGTCTGTGATGATGTCTCGAGCTCGAAACAGCATCACAGACGAGTCGTCTTGAGTTCCGCTGATCTCGGAGTATTTGTGACGGAGATCAGAATGTGCGTGTGGACTGGTTTCCGTTGATTGGATTTGGCCTGTGTTTGCCCATTTTTTGTGTGCACGGAGCACTGCGGTCGACTGGTAGCACACTCGCTTCGTATTTTGGAGGCTTCGGGTTCCTACGTCGGAACGCACCGGCACCACATGTTCTGACTGAGGTTTTTCATACTTTATCTGCTACCGGCCACCTCGACACAGGTTTTTCTTGGTTTCCATATGTCTAAAAGCAAAAAGCTGTGATGGTTCCCAACATTCCAAGTTGCCACTACATGCTTCTCATGTAGCCCTCCCGACTTAAATTTATTAGTAAAAAATTTCATATTTTGTATACATGTAAAATAACCACTGCCACCGGGTGACAACCCAATTGCAGTTTATTATTATTATTATTATTATTATTATTATTATTATTACTACTACTACTACTAC
>Ga0123353_10011228_pt1 | contig 12604 bp, 6 predicted proteins | sample TergutLab28metaG_3_FD_92763 | JGI IMG/M metagenome (GOLD analysis project Ga0123353, IMG submission 92763) | Labiotermes labralis P3 segment gut microbial communities from Petit-Saut dam, French Guiana - Lab288 P3 | ecosystem: Host-associated > Arthropoda: Insects > Digestive system > Gut ... | reverse complement strand
AGTTTTTAGTACTCCTGATGATGGGTGCTGTGACACCCGAAACATGTAGAGTGACTTTGCAGTAAATAAATATCTGCATACTGTTGCATCTGGTTGGATTTTTATTAACACTGAATTATGATGAACGGAACCATGAGTTTAAAAAAATAATTAATCATATTCGTCATCATCTGCCAGAATCAGTTTTAGGCTCCACTTAATTTCCCAAGATTCTATTCTTAACGGAACGTTCAATCCTTTTGATTAAAACTTAGCCAGTCGCTAACAAATTGAGCTGTGTTAGTGTCACCTTGAGTGACAAGTATTAGAAGTTTGTGTTTTGTTTTCAATACACGTTGTCGGTCACCTGCTTACAATACACCTTTTACAAGAGAGAATAACGGAACATTTATATTAAGTTGACGCGACTGTACTGTACCGTACTTTGCTGTTGGATAAAATAGCCACTTAAATGGAGGATGACGTTGCATCGCTCTTTCACTGTCGAGGATGTTGCGTTCAGTTAATAACGGCAATAGCAAGAGAGCAGGACGTACCACAAAACTGGATTAGGCAAGGTTCGTTTTCCTTAGTAACATTAACAAATAGCCACACGCTGATGGTTAATTTCTAATTATAGATACAGTTACTTTCATCAGTTATCGGCACGACGTAACACTACAACCTCTCGCATTACTGATCGTTCTTAAATCGATATTTACTTCATCCTAGGCATAATTTTGCAGGACCGGAACTCGTTCTAACAGCTACTCAAAAATGCCTAGTTCTGTTACGATGTGAGTTGTGTACTACAACCAGAAAACTACAAAAATATCAGATAGCTCTGATGTGGAAAATACCTGTACATAAGATAACTGCGCCATTCTGGGTTTTTACGCAGCGACTAGTGTTAATTTCTTAGCGACGTTTCGGGACATCCTCTCAGTCCCTTCTACAGGAGCCAAGAATTGGACTCTGTTGGATTCTTGACCCCTGAAGATGGGACCGATAGTTTGTCTAGAAACGTCTGTAAGAAATTATCACTACTTTTGCGTAATAGCCCAGAAGAGCACAAGTCTCGGTTACTTGGCGGCGGAAGCGTGAAGTGACGCATATCTGTACGTACATAATTTCTGCCGTCTACTTACTTTAAAGACCCTAAAGGGAACTGGTATTGACTGGCGTAAAGAAGATTGATTAGCAACTTGTACATGGCACAGAGTGTTAAAGTACGTCTGAACCGAGGAGAGACAAAAAGTGTGAAGATTGGAAGAGGAGTTAGACAAGGATGCTGTTTGTCACCAATTTTGTTCAACTTGTACAGCGAATGCCTTGCCAAGGAAGCTCTGGAAGGGTTTGGAGTCCTCAAAATAGGCGGGCAAATCATTCACACTGTGAAATATGCAGATGACCTTGTGTTACTGGCTAAGGAAGAAAAGGTGCTACAGGACATGATTGATAAACTAACTGAAATTGGAGGATGCTATGGAATGGAAATGAATGTGGAAAAAACAAAAGTATTGGGAATTTCAAGACAACCATTCCCAGTAAAAATTATGATAGACCAAAAACAACAAGAGAATGTGGAATGTTTTAAATATTTGGGTAGCATTTTAACAGATGACAGAAGATGTACTTGTGAAACTAAATGTGGGGTTGCTATGGCTAAAGCTGCATTCAACAAGAAGAGGGGTTTTTTACTAGCACATTGGACTTGGAATTGAGGAAGAAGCTAGTGAAGTTCTACATTTGGAACATAGCTTTATATGGCGCTAAAACTTGGACGCTTCGGGCAGTAGATAGGAAACACCTGGAAGGTTTTGAAATGTGGTGCTGGAGAAGGATGGAAAAGATCAGTTGGATCGATCATGTGAGAAATGAAGTATTACTTAGAGTCAAGAAGCAGAGGGATGTATTACATGAAATAATTAAACGGAAGGCTAAATGGATTGGTCACATTTTGGGTAGAAACTGCCTTCTACAACGGGTTATTGAAGGAAAAATAAAAGGGGAGATAGAAGTGACAGGAAGACGAGGAAGAAGACATAGGAAGCTACTGGAAGACCTTAAGGAAAGAAGAGGATACTCTCATTTGAAGGAGGAAGCTCTGGATGGCACTATATGGACAGCTCGCTTTGGAAGAGGCTTTGGGCCCGTCCTAAGACAGAGTACTAAATGAATTAACTTACTTTAAGTGTCCTAATGTGTGTGATGATGCAATCTGTTTGTTCGGTGTCGATGGAAGTAAGTGGCAGAGGTGTCAAAGTGACTGCATGGGGTAGTATCCAGTTTGTGGACTGTTGGTATTAGATTTGTTAAACTTTACGTTTCCTATTACTACGTAAGGCGTGGAAGTGCGCGCGCGCGCGCGCACACACACACACAAACACACGCACATATGTATGTATGCATATAATAAAATAAGCAGTATTTGCGACTAACGTAACCTCGTATATACGGTATTTTCACAGTACAGTTTTTTCCAGAAGCACATACACTGCCTTGACTCATTCGATGCTTATTTACATCATAAGATAAAGACACAGTTACACAGGCCGTGGACTAACCTGGAGGTGAAGGCTGTCTCTGCCAATTCTTGAATAATGTTGAGGAAGTTGATTATAATAATACGAGTAGTAATTACATTATCTAATGTCGCGATATAATGCTTACTATTCCTATTTTTTGAAAACTTCCAAATTTGAAACTTGAGTGACAGAGCGGTTGTTTTCATTGGCTTTGTACCCCAAAGAAAATAAAATTATATACCCTTAAAGAAAGTCACAAGCGAAGCTATCTGTCATCACCCTTTCCAATTCATGACATTGCCATTCGAAAAATGGATTACATGAAGGGTTGAAATTCTTCCCCAAATGTATTCTTTGATATTCTCTATGGCCTGGTGGGCTGGTGGTCTGTATTTTGGGGGAAAACCCCAGTGTTTCACAGCACATTTCACTACAAATAAATTTCGCCACAAAGGTGTAAAATGTTGTCATTAAATATTCCTCATATCGAAGATATGTTTCAGGTGTATGTCACAGAAATTAGTACGAGGGACAAAGAGGGAGGAAGGGGTTGTCCTAACACCCAAACCATTTATCACTAAGAAACGAGCCCCATTAATCACTGAACAGGAGGTTGCGTTGGCTCCACATCCGGTCTTGACGCATTTGAGAAAAAGCTGTCTTCCCTGCTTGGAACCAAACTTTGATTTGTTGGTTGCTTTTCCGTAGCTTAGTCAATTTACCGAATGAGACATCCCTACTCATTTTGCCTTGAGAGATCGACGAAAACCACAGAAAACGTAAGAAAATGTAGCCGGTTTTAAGTGAAATTCGATCCCAGAACTTCCCGAATATAAGCAGGAGTTCTGACCATCTGCCGTTGTCTTCGTTATTATGGTGCTGAGCTAATCGCCCAAATGTTGTTAGCAATCAGTAAGACTTGACTCTGGGTGTGTAAGGAGAATATTCGTGAATCTTTGTGTTGTTTCCAGGCAAGGGTTCACTATACTGACCGGAGGATCAGTCACTGATGGCGTTGAATTTTTTCTGTTGCAGGCGAGAAGCCGTTCAAGTGTGAGTTCGAGGGCTGCGACCGGCGATTCGCGAACAGCTCGGACCGGAAGAAGCATTCACACGTTCACACGTCGGACAAGCCATACAACTGTCGAGTGTCGGGTTGTGATAAGAGCTACACACATCCGAGCTCGCTGCGAAAACATATGAAAGTGCACGGTTGTGGGGCCGGTTCTACCGGCAAGAGTCCTCCCCCTGGCTACGACAGTGACGGGAGTGACTCCAACAGCTCTTCAGCTGCATCCATCAGCGTCTCGGCAACAGGTGGCGGGTCTGCAGGCGCGGGCACCACATCCCCAGACCAGCACAACCATCATCATCACCACCACCCAAACAACCCTCCCTCGGGCAATACAGCCTCGTCCATCCACCAACAACACAACCCCTTAACCTCGTCAATATCCCACCAACAATCCGCACCCGGGACCACCAACCTATCTGAATGGTATGTCTGTCAAAGTGCCACAGGAATGCCAACACCGCCAAGTAACGAACATTCGCCCGTCAATCATTTAAACCACTTGAACCATTTAAATCATCTAAATCACCATCACATGATGCATCACCATCATCACAGTGCGGGAGCTGCCACGGCGTACTGAGAACTACCCCCCGCACCGCCGCCTACCACCCTCCTGCCCTGGAGGCTGTGATCGTTTCATAATAGGGTGGGAGGGAGGATCACGGGTTGCCTACGGTTAGGCTTCACCCTTTACTTACGTGACGAATAGTCCGAGAATCAATTCATTAAGAGGGTTATGACTATTTGCCATACTTTTTTTTATTCACATCTGTGTTTATCAACGATTACAACTTATTCCGTTTAGATTATCTGCATAACATCGCTTCAAAAAAGTAACACATAAAATTGCAGGTCGCTTATATCTGTAGGAGGAAACAGCATTTCAATGGTATACTGTGAAGGCTGTCCGAGTAAGGCGGCTGAAGCGAAAAAGCCATTGATTTCTGTGCAAGAGGCTTCCGGTTCGAAACTCGACCGCAGCTGAGGATAGTCAGAAAACTGTCGAGATTTCAACCCGTAGCCTCTCGAATATGAAACAACAGTGCTAACCACTCGATCGAGGTATTCGGCTTGTTACTAATTTAAAATTGTTACTAGGCCTATCTATATTTTTTGTGTAGGAATTGGTAAATTTAAAATATTTGATCCCTGAAAGTCTTATTGTTCCTGACGGCGAGATGGAAGAGTACGATTATCTTAATCTGATTTCCATCTGTTCAGTCGAGACCGTTCAGCCTACGCCTAACCAGGAGCATTTCAACTCACGTAGATACACACCTGTGTTGCTCATGCAATTAACTATTGAAACCAATCGGTTCTACAAATCAAATACACGTACTCTGGCAACCTGCAGTGTCACTGTGGTAATGACATACATACACATAGCTAGTCCCTAATTCGGTGAGGTGAGCATTTCTACGAAGCCCAGCCCAGTTCTTTATTACTGAGTCGATTCTTTGAGCATGGTAACGTTCTATCTACATTTGCCATTAAGGTCGATTTCTAATGTTATCGCAATAGATATTTCGACCGAATCTAAAATGGAGTTAGTTCAATTTTGTTGTATTTTCTATGAGTGAAGCCTAACCCAGGATGAAGCCAGGAATTCAGGAACATGTCGCATAATCTGTATGCATAAACGGCATAGGAATCATCGTCTTCCACTTTCCTTTTGGATACACTCAACTTTACCAGTCCTCGTGATTATTTCTTCCGGTGCTCCATGTGTTTTATGGAGTGCTTAGGTTCAACTTTACTCTTATTTCCGGTAAATATTCTAAAATTTGAAATGGTTTCCATAGCTTGGAATAAAATTGTATTTCACAGCTTACTGTTTGTCACAAACTGACACATATATTTGATATGTTCCTGAATTCGGCCCAAAATTCTGGATATGTGCGGGGCGGGGGTGTGTTGAAAGGACAAATAAAATCTAAGAAGAAAAATTCAACAGTCAAAACCACGATGGACTCGACAATGTGCCCAACTAACACAATTTCATTCAGCTTTATTGTTTTTAAAAAATCCTCCAGAATTTATAGTTTGTTTACTTGTGTTGTGTGAACAGTAAATAAACAAACCGGTCGCAAGTGTTTCGGCTATGATAACTAAAAGTTACTTCTGCAGGATCAGAGCTTACTATAATACTGCAGACAGTGAAGCTCAACTTTTTTTTTACATTGAAAACAACCCCTTAAATAAAATCCCATATTTGTCTTATCTCTTTTTGCTTAAGTGATGACACTAATGCAAATGTGTTTTCTGTGAGGGGACTGGGTCCTCAAAAACTGCTTGTTCCACAACAACCGAAACCACGTAAATAACATCCAAAATTTTACAGCACTCTAACAGTGGTATATCGCCTGTGGGATCATTTACTGTATGTACTTTTACTGCCATCCTGTGTCAAAAATGACACACAAAATTCCGGGAACATGATATGTTTCCCTTATGAGGCCACAAACTGGGGTAACACCTAATCAGCTGGACCGTACAGATAAAGCTAGTCCCACATTTTGGGCCTGACTGAGAGAATAAATTTCTCTATAGGACCAAAGTGAGTTAGATTTAAGCTTATTTTTGGGCTGAGGCTCTGGGACAAAAGTAAATAATAGCTTTACCTATCGGGCCCAACTAAGGTTTTCGCCCTATTTTTGCACTGAAGGCCGAAAAATGTCCTGTCCCAGAAGACTGGTTTTTACGTCTTTCAAAGCTGGTTAGTGGAAAAAGTCTATTAAGAAAATGATTCCAAGTTTATACTTAATGTGAAACATAATATTGAATGAATAAGTTCAGTTCCAATAACGAAAGACTTCAAATTGCAGTCATGATGCAGAACTGCCCAGTTCTAGAGGATTCCTCCTCACGTTAGACTGTTAACGTAAATATTGTAAAACTGAGTCACCATGAACGTTAACTGAATACTGTTAACTACTGAAAAACTGAGTCATCATATAAGTTATATGATTTATGCTAAATATTATGCAACAAAGAGCGGCTAGTGGCAAGTCTATCATCAAGTGGTGGATATTGTTAAAACCTTGGGAAAAAAAGACGCGAAGCTTTTTAAAATATTTTCAAAATTACACTCACGGACGGTCATAAGTAGCACTTCAGTAGGAAGCCCAGTCTTTTTCATACGCAGTGCAAGGTGTTCCGCAGTAAGCAGACAAAAAGACCCTCTTGATTTAGAACTCCTCCCTCACTCGGCATAATTTTAACCATCCATGTGAAACCTCTTCAATATCCAATGTTCTAACTTATTTTTTGCAATATTTCTGCACCACAAAAATACCCGTCTTTTACAACCCTCAACGACATCTTCTGAATTTTCTCCCATTGGTATTTAAAAACATCGGTGACCATATGTCCCAGCAGATTGCAGCAGTTAAAACATATTTGTTATCCAGCAACGATATGGGGAAAATACTCTTCATGTTCGGATATGAATGTATAAAAATACTGGAGAGTGATATCGACGTGGAAAGGGTTTTTTTTATTTCGTTGATACTCGGAATATCATAATCGGTAAAGTGAATTTCAAAAGATGGAGCATGGAAAGTAAAAATAGGGCGAGGTGTTTTATGAAAGGGTTTAAGATTAATGTGTAGAGAGTCAAATTTTTTGAAACGCTGTTCTGACAAGCTTATTTTTATAGTTTTAACAAATAAATATGTCTGCTTTACAAAACAATTTCCTTTGCTCTGTGAATGAAACATTTGGCAGTGTAAGAGATTCATGTTGGTTTCAACCTGAGGTCTTGACTGCCTTTGTGATTGACAGGCGACAGACTTCGCATCTTCCACTAATGGACATCTTGTTTTCTTTGTAAGTCCATACGGGGTCCAACTTAATGAAACGGAGGCGTGGGACAAGGATGAAAGCTGCGACACTAAGCATACTGTGAAACATCTTATAACTTGTCTGGAACAGCTGAATAAACAGCTGAAATATTGTAAAACGGGGGCGGAGGAAATGTGTTAGTGGCGCGCACGTGGCGGTCTTTTGACACTAAAGACTTTCCCTTAATTTTACTGATATTTATAATCTGTTTTCTGCTGTGTCTGACTTCACTTAAGCAGAACAGACATTGTTAATCTTGCATTTCCTTGAACGACCACCGGAAATTACTGATTTCGACTGGCATAATCGTTTTTTTTTGGTATAGGAATAAGTGTTCGGGGTAAGAGTTTTTCCTTGATCTTGGATCCTTCTTTTTAAGTTACCTTGAAACATATAGGCCAATAAAAATGAACATTTGTTATGTTAAATCAAGAAGTAGTTCAAGTAACATTTATTTCTGCATCTAATTAAAAGAATCCGTATTACACTATTTTATCAGTGCAGACCAATCAGCAACAGATATATCCCTTCCTCCAAGATACAAACAAATTCCTAGAACAATGGGACAGTGTTACTGAATGGGCTTCTGAACTTCTTAATAAAAATTTACCTTTAATGATTACATCGAAATTTGTGCCATGTTTTATATTGAAAGTGTTTTCTTTCGGCTTCAAGAAATATGATCCTACATTTATTCCGATTCAGAATAAACTCTAAATAAATAAGTAAATCCTTACGAAATTTATAGGACTATTTGGATGGGTGTTTGGTTCGACGAAATTTAATTGTAATAACATAGTGGATAATACTTGGTACTCCGCCTTACTTATAAGTCAAAATCATGTCTTCTGTTTTTATAACGTATCTGCATTTTTCCTGTTTTACCGCCTTTTCAAGCAAAATAATTCTTTCGCCCTTTCTGCAGGTGCTTAGGAAAACCAACATTTGCTCAGAAAAGCCAAGATATAACTCTCGGAGCTTTTAAAAATAATGATTTCTAGCCCAGTGCTTGAAAGTTTAGTACAAAATTTTCAGAATAATGTTTATTTTGTGGTGCTTATCTTACCTTTTTAATTTGAATATTAAGAATATATGTGACTATGTTTATGCCAAATGTAATTCTTTCTGAATCACAAAAAGTTTCCTTCTAAAATTCACGTAACCAGATATCACATTGTAAAGGAAAATATTATTTTAATGCTCTTACCAAAAGACATTTTATTTTAAACCACAAGTATCTTACATGCTTTGTGTCTCCTATAAGGCGAGTTTATTGCACCAAATCAGGGTGCAGAAATAACGCATATTTCACTTATAAAATGGTCGTCATCTTCTGATCTAAGAAAATTGTTATCGTTTATTTTAAACATCGCTTACCGTACATCATTTTTGGCTGCATTTCCTCTGTAGGTGGACTAAGATCTGTGTGTTAGTAGTAGTAGTAGTAGTAGTAGTAGTAGTAGTAGAATGTGTGATAAGGAAGGGAAACATTTCCACTTAAACACAACGAAAACAGATCTTTGTTCCTTGCCCTTAAAAGGAAAATATCTTCTCAAAATACCAAGTGAAAAGTTGGATATTAAGAAAAGTTTTCCTTAGGAAGACCTTGGAGGGACTGCAATAAATGAATGCAATGATGTTCTTTGTCATGGAATATCTGAATTGAACTTCTTTGCATTGCATGTTGACATACAATGAAACCATTTGATTTATTTACAAAGATTTATTTCCACTGGAATCAATACAACGGTTTTTCTTCCTGATCTAATGTTTGAAGTCAAATAATACATGGAATGAATCTAACTACTGTGTCAATTCATATTCTGCAATTCATTTCATAACCTCCAGAGATTTTTATCGTAAATGGTATGTCATATTTAATTTTACATAACTGTACAGTAGATCCACATCCCTTCTGACTGGGCGCTCTTATAATTGTATCCAAAATTATAAGAATATTTTGTTTGTATCAGATTATAGTTTTCTGCATTCTGACCACGTGTATTATCGTAAACTGACAACGACTTTCCAGAGAATTGTGAATTACACAGACAAAATTCTGTCAACCAAAGATGCAGGCAACACAGTCCCTCTGAAAGGACATGCACGGTGTCACAACCCAGAAAACTATTATCTAGTCAATCACAATCGAGAAAGCTTCAAACCCAACTCCAGTAGCCACTTCTTACTTGCTAAAAAACGCCTGATTCAAGATCATAAGGCCTGAGATTTCTAAATTGAATTGCTCAGCGCCAAATAAGCCATCCAATATTTCATGTATTGAGGTAGGTTACCTACGTGTATTTTTAAGTTATTTTCGAAAGGATGGGAACGTGGGTGGAGATTTAAAGAAAAAAATTACTTAACTTTAAATCGCCATTTCATATGTAGGTCACAAAACCATTTGTTTTGACAACAACAGTTTTCCCCTCGTAATTGAAACTAACCCCTTTTCTCCCCACAAATATGTGAAGGGCAATTGGGCCTCTTTGGCGCTGAACACCTCAATTAATATGAGGCCTAAGTAACGGAAATTTAAAAATAATATTATGACCAAAGTAATATATATATTCTTGTATTAGAAAAATATATAAACAATACTTCATTCTCAAAGCTGCCATAATTGATGTTCAGTTTTCTCACCTTAGCGAAACAAGAAATCGAATATGATTGGGGCGTATTTTGCCCTCTGAATTACTGTGCAAATAATACACAGTTTACAGGAAATGTCGTGTATAAACTTTGTGGAAGTGGAACAAGCCATGTGCTTTGATTGTATACATATTGTCAGTCTTTGAGAAGAATTAACAGGATCCAGCCACATATTTACGAAAGCTGACAGTTGTTACTATAAACCTACCGAGTAAAATGGCGCCACTATTTTAATATTCTTGTACCTCACTATTACATTATTTTTTGCAGAAGAGGTTATTTTGGGGATTTTTTTGAGTCTAAATTATCACAAAGCATATAATTTAACCCCTTTCCTTGAGCTTCAGTTTAGCCGCATTAGATTATAGCAGATCTTCTAACTATCATGATACTTTGGTCAAAATAAACAAGCTGTATCTGGTCGATCTGAAAAAAAAAACAGTATTTAATCATTTCCCCTTTGTTCACGTAATGTTATCCACTTACATTAGATATGGAGTATTCATATCAACTACGTTACCCGGGCGAGTGTGGTTAATACAAACCCTTCGCGTCTGTCTGAAATTTATGTTCTTTTTAACAGCTTTAGTGAAGGAAATTTTTCCGCCCTCCCTTCACATTTTTTAACGTGGATTTTTAACAATTCTATTTGTGATATTGTAATACTTCATCCCCATTATTCTTACTTCAAGGAAGAGAGTCCTTCTTGAAAAGCTAACCGGTTTTCAGCTAGTCAAGAAATTCCCTACATTTTATGGAACCCTTAAGTTCATTACCGCTTGTACAAATGCCCGCCTCCTGTCTCTATCCATCCCACGCATATACCTGTTTTAAATATTTGCCCATATTTTATATGTATGTTTCAGTAAGAAACTCGGCACAGTTTCTTGTAAGGTTTCTCATTTTTCTATTACGTTAGAAATTTTGACAGAAGTCTTCAGGATACTGCCTTCAGTACATACCGTATCCTTACGCACAGCAACCATCTTCCTTATTGCGATCCCGTATTCTACATTAAAGATTCGTGGCTGCGCAGTTTACTCGGTGCACTCCCACTCCCGAAGCTGAACGTAATTGTATTTCATATGAATGTCATATATAAAAAGCAAAACAAATTTTAACCTCGACGTTAAAGAATGGAACACATTGCATAATGTGCAAAACAAATACATGTGTGTGATGGATAAACGAAACGCTTGTGTTGAAATAAAATGCTTATATATATATATATATATTATTACTGTAATTATAACAATGTGTGTGATATAAAAAATAATTTAGCTTTGCAACAAACAGAAGTGTATAAAGATTTTAAACAAAAATGCCAATATTGTGAATAATATTATTTGTATATGTACGTATATACCTAAGATATAATGCAAAACATTTACTGAAATGTTCTCACTCATTGACACAAATGGATGAAATATTAAATTAAATGTCAATATACTCTCTTCTTTTTATGTACTTATTTACTCTTACTGACTTTTGAAGTTATTTACAACGAACTTAAGAAGTTCTGTCAATGTTATCTTCGACTGTTTAACAAATAACGATGTTAGAAATGGACGTATAACGTACCATTTTGGTACCTTCGCCTAATATTTTTATCTCCTCGGCTGTCCTAACACCCTGAAACAACTTCACTCAAAGAGAACACTTTTGTATCATTTGAATGCTGCCGACAACAATGAAACCTACTTAGGACTTCATGTCAAGTGCCCTAAATTTTTTCCACATTTTAATCAAATTTAAATTTTCCCACAGACTGTCATATAAGTTATTAATATGATATTTCACGAAAATCCGTTGAGCGGGAGCAATAATCGTGCATGCAAACGCGGCCATAGATATTATTCTTTAATATTTCCTCCCTAAAACTTTTTTTGCCTCATATCAGATATTTTGGAGCCTTAGAACATCTCTCTAAGTAGCACTGCATGCCATATAGCTCGCGTTTGTTGTGATGTTATACTTTCTACTTGATTTCTGTTTATTAGAATACCCACACAGTTAATCGAGAGATTTCAAAGTAAATACCGTAACATTTTCGTGTAACCTATTTTTGTGTAGGGGCTGTTTGTCGTCAAATGAAATAGAAAAACTTTTTTCCAGTAAAGTTTCTTAGCCGTCAAAATAACTCGAGGTACACTCCTAACCAGACGTCCTACTTTCGCAAAATATGTCAGCGGAAGGATAATGTATACGAAATAATTTGCCGAAGACACGTCAACACTGTATTACCTTACGCGGAAAACATTTCCTACCTCATAAAATTTTGAAACCTTATTTTGCTATAGGAATTCCAAAAACATTAGCTTTTCTACAATCAGCATCATGACCCTCCTTTCTCTATTATTTAACCGCAATGCAGTCCTACTTACAGAGTACGAATTATGAAGTTCATCCTGATGTATTTTCAGTATTTTTATAATATACCTTCATATTTCCGGATTACACACTTTTGAGGTACTCCGCATATCTCTTCTCTGTCGGTGATGAAAAGAGATTCACACTCAAAAACACT
>Ga0123353_10011227_pt1 | contig 12605 bp, 4 predicted proteins | sample TergutLab28metaG_3_FD_92763 | JGI IMG/M metagenome (GOLD analysis project Ga0123353, IMG submission 92763) | Labiotermes labralis P3 segment gut microbial communities from Petit-Saut dam, French Guiana - Lab288 P3 | ecosystem: Host-associated > Arthropoda: Insects > Digestive system > Gut ... | reverse complement strand
CCATACGCGCCACATGCCCAGCCCATCTCATTCTTCTCGATTTTATCACCCGCACAATATTGGGTGAGGAGTACAAATCATTTAGCTCCTCGTTATGCAATCTCCTCCATTCCCCCGCTACCTCGTCCTTCCTAGGTCCAAATATTCTCCTCAACACCATGTTCTCAAACACCCTAGCCATGATAATATATCGCGTGATCCTTCTTGGGATGAGAACTGTTTCACACAAAAGTTGTACAGACAATCAAAACATACATTTTATGTTCTGTAACTTTTTTTAAAAACTATAATCGTGGCATTTATGAAGCAACGCGGAAAAATGTGGTACAGTCAGACAGACGACAGATGGCAATACGAGTATAATACGGCGCAACCGCTTTGCATGCTGGATAAATAAGGCTACAGACACACACACTAAGAATATGCAATACTTATGGAAGTATCTGTATCAGTAAGGGGTCGGTTACGTTGCAGATGGACAACAACCAAATCTGCGGAATTCATGGATCCCCGTTCAATGGGATGCCACGCCTAAGGGTCCTCAGTCTGAAGAACAACATGATGACCTCCTTGGCTGAATCAGCTTTCCAACGTCTCCGCACTAACATTGCAGTTCTGGACATCGATGGTAACCCACTGTCTTGCTCTTGCAACATGATGTGGCTACAGACGTGGCTAAGAGAGATGTCTTCAGAAGATGGTCCACGATGTACGGATGGTTCGCTGTTGAAAGAGGCGCGCCTGTCTCGACAAGACTGCAGAAGCACAGACATTCCACTAGTTGGATGTGAAGCTTCGTCTTCAGGTAGATACCGCCAGAGGTTTTACTATGATATCAGGGCTATCAGCACTTGACTGGCATGTTTCTGGATTTATTTATCTAACCTTTATTGACTCTACAGGTTGTAAAGGTAACAAATAAGATTATTTTTCTTATATTATACATTATTCGTGTTACTATATTACATTAACAAAGAATCAAAACAAACTTGTCGCACAATACTCCTCTTTATTTGTAGCTAGATATACAACATGTTTCGACCAGATTTATTGGCCATCTGCAGGGAGTCATATGCAGCAATATTTCAACTTAGAATTATCTCATGTGGTTACAACTCATCTGTAGTGTACAGACAACACACAAATCACCTGATCCAAAAACTTTCCACATAAGAAGAAAGAACCGAAAACATGGATGTTTGGAAACAAAATATAATTTTATATTGTGTTTAGTTTTACACTGTAGGCAATTGTATTTTAATTATAATCCAACTGTATTTTAACTACGACCCGATTTTAATAATTTACTAATTTAGCGTGGGTGTTTTGGTAATATATGTACTTGTGTTTTGTATTGTTTGTACTGTTTTTGTATCGTTTCGTTTGTGTATATTTATTCTTTTTGTTTTGTCTGTGAAAGTGTAAAGACTACTGCCACCGAGTGAAAACTCAATTGCAGTTAGTAGTAGTAGTAGTAGTAGTAGTAGCAGTAATAATAATAATAATAATTGCAAACACAACAACAGCTGTAACCACGAGACAATTCTACGTAGAAACTTCACTGAATATAACCCCCCGAAGATAGCTAATAAATCTGGTTGAAACATACTGGAGATCTAATTACAAATAAAGGGGCACTGTGTAACAAATTGGCTTTCAATCTCTGTGAACTATAATTGCTGTTTACAGCATGTTTCCCAAGTCATTTACACTTGTTCCTTTTTGTACCAAACACATCCCTGCACTCAGTTTCACAGTCGTTTGCAGGTGTTAGTCACAAACCCCTGTGCTAGCCTTGAACCATGTATTCTGTGCAAGTAAACAAATTATTTTACCTCAAGACAGTTACAGTTTTGAAGTCAAAACTGGTTTGTCTGTATTTTTAATTGACTCAAATATCAAATTCTTAACTTACAATGGGGGGAGGGAGGGTGTACCTTCTATTTGCTTTACTTTTCTAATATTTGGGGAATAGTTTAATGAGTCTGCTCACATCCAATATATCAAAATACTGTAGAGAATATATTAAAATTTTGTACATATAACTACAATGTTACAGGCACTTCTCAGATGCTCTCAGCTTGGATGGAAGTGAAGAACAGTACTGTGCCTCCATCTCCTGAGGAATCGGAATATTTCTATGATGAGTACGTAGAATACCAATATGAGGATGGGAACGCAACTGCAGCTAAGAACCACAGTACTGTGGTGTTGACCACAGACATACCCCTCATAGTGGAGCCTTCAAGTTCAGGTGCTGTCACAGTCGCAAACACTGGAGTATCATCGCACTACATTTCTGGAGACACGCCGACCCTCTATGCCGGAACTCACTACAACAAGAACAAAACTACAACAACAAACAATGCAGTGAAACAGCAGTCTACTGCAAAGCCTCAGACGTCAAGTGGCTTCACCTTCTTTGGTATTCCACTTCCAAGTTTAAGTCTTGGAACACTGTGGGGATCTGGAAGAAACGCAGATGCTAAATCTGATTCAGGTGGAGTCAGATTCATTGGTGGTCGAGGCAAAGTTCAAATGCTGCCTCCTCCAGCAATCCAGTCTGGAGGATTTGTACCAATGTTGCCAGGGTCCGGTGGTTTTGTGCCCATTGCAGGCCCACATATCAGACAGGACACCACCAACCAATCACATACTGTCAACCTTGAAACCGATCATCAGGTTCATGTCAACAACACAACATTGTCAAGACCAAATGACACTAATCATTCAAGCCATGGGTGGATAATCAGAACTGAAAGTTCTCATACCCACCCTTCTAATGTGCTGTTCCCCACCACAAAACCAGAAGTCACACCAACAGCTGGCGAAGTCAGTGAAATACAGTTCACTAACAGTTCAGTAAATATTAGTCATATGGAAATAAATCAGAGTTGGAAAGGGAAGCAGATACCTATTCTTCAAAATAACTCTTATTCAAAAGATATTGAAGAAAATATTGTGGACAATTCTCTGGCTCAGAGTACACCATTTCCTTTGGTAACTAATGATCTAAATGTTGAAGCAACGACAAAACCAGCAGAGAAAAACACAAACTTTTTGTCTCGTTTTCAACAGCACAAAGGTGAAAATAACACAAGTGTTGAAGCCAGCAATGGAGGGGGATGGGAATTCATCAACTGGTTTGAGACACCAACTCCTGTCAACGAAACCAGCTCCACAGAAGGTGAGAAATAAAAATTCCAGATTGGGTTTGGAATATAAGTATTACAACCATCACAATTTGCATGTTAAGGGAAATACATTTGGCATGTCTCTTCTCATACTGTAAATTTTTCAGCTGTCTCAAGTGAACCTGCACAGAATCTAACAGTAGGAATGTTCACTTCAGTTGGAGTAGAGAACTTTGGCACAACCAAAAAACAGATCAAAACAAAATGGAACTATAAATGCAGAGTTCCAGTTACAACTACAAGCCTACTTTTCTGCTACATAACCTTATGGTGTAACATATCGCTTCATATGTATGCTGTCTCATTCAGTCTTCATGAAGAACATATCAACCAAGAACACACTACAATATCTGTGGTTATCACAGAGGTACTGCAGACACTTCCAGTCCTCTGGGATGGCACCGTGTCATTGCGTGTGAAGACAATGATGTTTCAAAGGATCATGGTGTCTTCATCTTCAGCGTCCAGCAGTCTTCATGGACTGCTGGACCATGCACTATAAAGGCACTATATGACCCTTTTAGCACGCTGGGGTCTATGCACCCATTGACCTAGTGCAACACCCAGACAGATTCTGTATATGCTACAGTCACATGCAACAGAGTTTTGCACTGTGACATAATTGTAATTGTTGACTTAGGAACGATACTTCCTACACAGTGCAGAGTTATGTTTATGATACACCTCCATACGAAATTTGACATGCCCCAGAGGCTCACCCAGAATTTTTCTTTGGGAGATGGGGCTGAATCTGAAGCAATATATAATTTATGTTTGATTTTAAAAACTACATAGTTAATATCATGCCAATTTCCCCAAGCCGACATCTCATTAGGTTACAGGGAAAATTAAAGCTGAATAAGAAAAAATCAACACATTCCTAAGATCTTATTCTATTTTTCAAAATTGCAATGTACTAGTCACCAGCCGATTTCAGTGGCTGCTTTTGGCTGAAGTGTATATCACATAAAACCTTCATGTCTTCATGTCTATAATTTTTTTTTTAATTTCCCTTGTGGGGGGGAGGGGGGGGCTGCAGCCCGGCAGCAATGCCCCCATTTTGGTGCACCAATGACATGCCCAGTCCTGATGGTTTATTAAATCTCATAACCAAACTAAATACTAAAGAAACTTCTTCCTTGGCTTTCATTCTGCTATTTCACATTCTACAAAATCATCTCTGTGATAAGATTTTCACATTTTCCCCAAGATCTGTTAATATACATAGTTTCCTGGGGAGGGGGGGGGTGAGGAAGTGACACTCATTTAATTCCCGCCTCACAAATTCGCACATTTGACATGTTATTATTAGATTGTAGTATCCCCCCCCCCTTTCTTTTAAGGAGAATGACCTATCAGGGAAAAACATCCACAGTAAATATGGACTGGGTTCTTGCAGGTCTTCAACCACACAAACTTTATTGCTAAGAATCTAATAGGAATCACAAGTTTTTTCCTTATGCTGAGATACACATTATTCATTCAATGGATGGTAAATCAAGGAAGTTATGACATGTGAAGTGGCAAATTAGAATGGAAAACTCATTAGGTGAGCCAGCAATGCATCATTTGAAGCATAAAATTACAAAAACACAAGTGCTCCGAGCTTATTAACACTGACAAGAGTACAGAACTGTGACTTTATATCCAAGAGGCACCAGATGAGAAACTTAGAATTTTAGTGGGGAAATCTAGGAGGAAATATGCTCACAAAAAAAGAACTGTTCTTTAGTCATTTCAAGCAACACACATGTGCTAATGAGAATGTTTTTTGGGGTTTATAATAGAAGGGAATAAGTTGAAGTGATGATAACATTAATGGGCAATTATGTTAGTGCATATATGTCAAGAACGATTTGGTTGCCTAGGTCAAAACTGATAAACAAGAAGAGGGACTTGTAAATGTTATTACGTGGCAACTAGTTTTGACCCTAGACTTGGGTATAGGGTCAAAACTAGTTGCCACCTATAAAAATAGTCACAAATTGTGTGATGGTTGTGACTGAAGAAATTGACAGATATTATGATTGTTACACCAATGGGGATGTATCAAATAAAGTAAAATTAATGAAATTGTGCTTGGTTAAGGCAATTTTCGTACACAACAGAAATTTCTGATATATGAGCTTAATACACACACTAAGACTACAGAATGGAAATGTCATTTCACACTAATATCCAATTGTAGAATTCCTACATAAGCATACACATGTAGATAAAAAAATTGATGAGGCAGAAGCTGACCTCACATAATATGAATTGAACAGTTCTGTGAAAGGAACAAACATTGTCACTGAACTGAAATATGAACACAACAATGATAGAAACATTTAGTGAGTAGCACATTACCTACCCAATGTAATGACAGACAGAAAATCAATTACCACGATACTAGCTTACTGGGTAACTGAGGTTATTTATACACACTTAAATAGTCAGGTGAAATTAATTTTGGTCCAATGTATGATACTGATTATGTCAGTTGGTAGCAACAGGTAATTTGAGTTCAATTCCTGCCAAGGACAAGACAGGTTCCTGGACGTCACAATATCTAAACTGGTTCAGTGAGATCCACCCAGCCCGCTCTCCTGTACACACCTTTCTCCCAAGGATCAGAGCCATGGTATGAAGCTGATCTCTCAAAGCCATCTATGGCTGTGCTTCCATTCCCCCATACATCTCCGTGACATGATGCTTATTTAAGTACAGGAGATCCTCGATTTAAGAAACCCCAACTTAGCATATCTCGAATTTAACGGACCAAATTTTGGGGCCAGTCTTTTTCTCAAGTACCAGGCCAGTCCGGTAGAGATCCAAAACATCCACTAAATACACGCCAATTGTGAGGTCTAAACTCTTTCCGGATTAATGTTCATAAAATCTGTTGACAACACAGTTTTTGGAAAAGGAACTATCTGTACATACTGATATACTGTATCTTCACCTATTCAGAACATTGGATGAGCCAAAACGCTTTTCTTCCTGGCGCCATCTTAATTTTTGTCTTCACAGTAACAGAAGGATCCGCGGAATACGCATGGCTCAGGACTCTGTTAACTGCATGGTAAAATGTATACCACAATACACTGTACATATCTTTATTGTATTTATGAAAAATTGTTCGAATTAAGAACTTGTATAAGAATTAGAAATAACACGCACAGCTGACTCATACCAACATTAACAGGTTTAATCCTGAACATTTCTGGTAATGCGAGAGTGTTTTCGGTTTACTGGATGCTGGGCAGTCTGTACTGTCTTTAAAAATCTTTAACTTTATGGGGCCATCGAAGGCCATACGTATATCGAGCAATGTTTATGCCGTACAGAGTCTCTAGAGAGAAAATCTGCTGCCAATATAGTAGCAAAGCAAGACAAAGTTCAATGTCGAGACACTGAAGGTCGGCTTTGGTGATTTTCAAAGAGGCATGGCATTGCAAATAAGAAGCGGTGTACAGGAGGTGGCAAAATAAATATTTTAAATAAAAAAATCTTATTTTCTGCCCTCAACAAATTTTAAATTATCGAGACAAAAGAAAATTCCATGAATTGTGATTTTTTTTTTAATTCACAATTTCCGTCAAGACGCGAGCACTGTTATTGTTTGTCACAAAACCCAGTTACACCTCTGTGTGTATTGCAGAGTGGAATACGCCATTGCATTTCAAGTTTATGATATTAAAATTAAGATGTTATATTTTACCGTGTCACGGTGGACATTTTCCAGAGACCCAACAGTCAACAGTAACCTCAAGCCCAGCTTTACTTGGTAACTTGTGGGGGATGATTTCGGAGCAGAGAAACCAAGACTCACCCTCCTCACTGTCAGCTCTACTGGTACCTGGAGGTCAACAGCCCCAGTTCCGCCTACCAGCAGGACGTCCAACCATCACCAAAGTATCAACATCATTTCCAGCATCATCTCCAGTACCCACAGAATATCTACGGCGTACTGAACCTAGCACCAGTAAGACACACCCTTTGCTCTCTTCTGACACCAATACAAACTCTTCGATGGACTGGTACTTTCAGAACTACAACAAAACAAATCTAGAACCATATGTTGGTCCTGGGAAGACGATGCTAAATGGCAAACAGTGTCAAGCAGAAATGTCAATATTTCCACTGCTAATGATGGTAACACTGATACCTATGATTTGAGCCATCCATTCCTGATGGTTCGCGACTCCATAAACTGTAAATGTATTACTTGGGATCTTGTGGGCACATAAACACTTCCAGATGCCTTCTTGATGTGGGTCTTTAAACCCATGTCAAAAACTTGGCACTGGTTATTTGAAGCATTCCTAAACTACACACAGCAGTGAGATTTGTGAATGTAGATGGATCAGGTGATGGTGTCTATCAGCAAATGGTATAACATGGGAACGTTATGTTGCAAGTGCCAAAACTTCTCACTATTTTGGTAATTTCAAAATGGTGGTATATAAACAGCACACAACAAACACAGCGCATGCTTTGAACAGGGTTTACGTGACTCAAAACAAACAAGTTCTTCAAAGAATTTTGATCCACTGTTTAATGTTCATGGGTCATGAGTTTAAATTGGATCCCAGATACCAGATGTTCCGAGATTATGAGTTCCTGCAGACTGCAATAGTACTTTCAAATAAGTCACCACTGCTTCCCCACACACCCCATCCATTTCTCATCAACTGATCAAATCATACAGGACTATATAAATCAATATTTTTGTTTTATTTAAAAACAATCAATAACATAACAGTATATGGTATCAATGGCAGATGAATACAAGCATGGAGCACTGATGGAAAGGTGACGTATTCAGAGACTGTCCCAACAACACTTTGCCCGTCACAAATCCCACACAGACTGCCGAAGAATCAAACCCAGATCTCCACAGTGAGAAGTCGCTGACTGCCTCAGCTATGGCACAGCTTCATAGTTTAGCTTAGCCTTTAAAAAACAGTGGTTATTATTTCATTGTTACTTGATACCTGCATTTTGCCCAAATGCTCTATGTTTCACACGATTCTCAGAACAGAGGCACACTATTGTATTTCACCATAAAAAATTTGTTAATTCATCTTTGTATTGGAGCTGCAGTGTGTTCTATGAGAGGTACAAACAAAATTTCTAAACAAACCCCTTTACCATCCTCAGTATTCAGGAAAAGTACCTATACAGAACATGTTTAACTTTGACCTTCAATTTCTCAGATAATGAATTAAGAAAAAAAAATCTTGTGTATTTTGATGTTCATGTTTCCAGTTGGCTGTTTTATGAAACAAAAGTGTAGCAGGAGGAATTTCACCTCAGCAAGTCTCTATTACACCAGCAAGTGTTTATAAAGTGTCACACCCAACATAGTTCTGGAATACAGAATAATGAAAGATGACAAAATAAACCAATGCCTGTTTGTATAGTTCTTAAAAATGACAAATGCCACCTAAGTTTAACCTCTTGTAACTCTTGCATGCTGCATGGTTTCACGCCCTCTTTCACAGGACAAGAAAGTCCGAGCATTTTGATATGTACATGAAACGAGCTCTGCATCAAGTTGGATACACAGGACCAATCCCACAGTACAGTCTCTGACCTGTCTGCGACCACCCACAGAAGGTTCGAGTGTTGTAACCTTGCAAGATACCCCATCATAAAATCAAAGGTCACCCAAAAGATCTTACCCCTTCAGGTTTCCAAATTAAAACAGTAAACAAATGTTTCTGATGCTGCCTGCCCACATTAGCCCTTATTTCACACCCACCAATGTCAAATGGTAAGGGTAAAGGTTGTTCCATAACACACCAAGGAGGCACAGAGGTGAGGTACAGGTATAGCTGTACCCACCTTTGACCCTGGAATGAGATGGGCAGTCAGCGTGATGCCCTAGCCACTTTACCCCCGCGAAAAAGCCCCAGTACCACTGAATGGCAACTGAACAGTACACATTTCCCCTTTACTTTTTCACAGTCCTTATGACAAGTATCTAATTCTAAATGCATATAAGAAATTATTACTGTTCCTTTATGTTACAGAAAACTTTCATAAAACACTCTCAGTACACATTCTAGTCAAACCCAGTTTCATAATTAGTATCTAAACATGAAAAATACAAGACATCCCAACAGTATGCCACTGTTTGCGTTATTTAACAGTGCTGTCAACTGCTAATTATATATATATATATTTTGCCTGTGATTCATGAATGAGAGTAAGAAGCAGTAATGGTACAATAATAGGAGAAAAATGAGTTACTGAAAAATCTGTTCTAGTGCCACTTTGTCCACCATACATCTCACGTGACCTGGACTGGGATCGAACCCAAATCTCCATGGTGAGATGTTAATGACTAAATACCTGAGCCAGAGCACAAACGTCCGTGATACAATGTGTTACCAAATTCAATCATAACATACGGTTACCAAACCTCCTGATGGTATACTGCATTACAGAAGTTCTTGTAACATGCTTTTACCAAACCTCCTGGTAACATGTCACCAAAGCTTCGAACTGGACACTCTATGTTACTGTAATGAACAGCCAGTGACTCACCACGTCCATTAACATTTCCGTCCGATACGCTATTTTACACATTCGCGACAGCCACTGTTCACAATTATGATGACCACCACAACCAATGTACATGAGTTGTAACGACACTGCTTGGTTCCTGCTACATCAACTACCATTGTTAATATTCCAATTGTCAGTCTTTCATGGTACAGACAACTGTATTTGAAGGATTACAAAATAGGACAGGAAAAGATGCACTGCCACTAGAATAGTAATTTAACACAACTGGAATCTATGGTCTAGTCATTCCGTCACAAAACTGTAGCCCTACAATTTGGTTAACAAGTTTTGGTTCTCAATATTTGTTAGGCAGGTCTACAAATATGATAATCACTTGGCATTTTTTTTTAACAAGAGGGAAAGAGAAATGAGCACATAACTGTGAGGGAATGCATTAGCACACATTCATCTTCAGGACAGAGCACATCTTATCATCAGTGGGCTTACAGAAACGAAATAAATAAAACACAATGAACTAAATAAATGTAACCAAGCTGGACCAGCATTATGTACATGCCACTGCTACATGACCACTCTCATATTAACTGTATGTATTTTACAAAACAAGTAAATCGGTCACTTCCCTTTGACTTAAATTTCATATAATCAAAATAACTGAATGAATCTATTTCCTGAAAATAAAACATAATCTAAGAATCTAAAGCTATTTTGTTCATCAGTAAATTAAGAAACCCTTTGTCCAAGACATCCAACTGTGTATAATGTATCCTGAATCTGTGTATATGGCAGGTACAGTTCACCCTACAGCAGGCCATTAAGGCCCAGAGAGGGAGAAGAGTTATGGCTCTACTCTCTCTAACTAGATGAGGACGGGTGGTCAACGCCACGCCCTGGCTGCTTAACACCAGGGAAACAGACCTGCTACCCATTGTACAGGGGCTGGGTGGGCCCCAGAAGGCTGCTCCGCAGAGGAGCGGAAAATCCCCCCACCCCCCCCCCACTGGAATTTGATCCCCAGACAGTCCAGCCCGCCCAGAATATCAAATATGAGGGTGCTTCAGTAAACATTTAATAAATATATGATGAAACAACGAGGCCACGTTTTGGCTTTTCTCTAAAGCCATCTTTGGACCCAACATGTAACATACACAATAGGCATTCAGCTGAACTGATCCACACTTATTGCAGACGAACCGCAAAAGAGACAAGTTAAAACGGGACTAAAAGAAACCTCAATATTTTTCCTACAATTAACATTCTGTTAAGTTGTTTGCATCAAGAGCAGAACGAAGCTGATAATACGTCAAACTAACCTCTATCATTACTTCACAAGGTAGAAAGCCCTGTATCACTGGAGACAAACCCAATTCACTTACAGAAAGTTTTAAGTGCACAGTTATATTCTGCAGGCCTGCAGGAATCTACTACTGTCTGCAACAACCCCCCCAAAATAATGAAATACAATAAAATAAACAACCAACTAGATGCAACAATAATGGTTTATTAATGATTACAATCAGCTCAACATGTTTTGGGCGATAATTTCGCCCATCCGATGATGCTGCCAGCTGGTAACAACCGGCAGCATCGTCGGTGCATTATACCACAAGCTGTAAACTGTCAGTGCTTCGAAGGATGGGCGAAACTATCACCAGAAACATGTTGAGCTGATTGAAATCATTAATAAACCGTTATTGTTGCATCTAGTTGGTTGTTAATTTTATTGTATTAGTGATGCACGGTCACATTAACATCAAGTTGAAATATAATAATGTTACTGTCAAATGTTACACACTACAAGAAATATGTACAAAGGACAAACATACATACATCCACAAACCAAGCAGATACTTCCAGCACTCATACAGTCATTTCATTCACTCTGTAGTGTCTTGAGGTCCACAGCCTCTTCCAAAGGGAGTTATACACCACTGGGAAACCAAAAGGACTACTACGATACTACACCAACAGAAACCACTTCACACCACAGAACAAATCCACTTCCATAATTACCATGAAACACCAGTGGAACCAGTGGCCAGAGTCAGCCATGTTACAGCGGGTGAGCCACATTCATGATTGGGGGGTGACCCAACTCCACAAAGTCATGTTTGAGAAGCTGAAAACTGCTTAGCTAGACATTTTTGGACCCCAAAGTTTCCATACCATCTATACAAACACCCACAAATGGTCCCTATTCCCAAGTCAAATGAATCACATCTGCACCAAGATATTAATATTTCACTCACGTTCATATGAAACAGTTCTGCCCTTTTTCCTTCCTTGTTACAGGCCTTTCACAATATATGTGATAAAGAGGCTTAAATGATGCTGATTTCATGAAGGAGTGGTATTACATTATGAAACTGAAACAATGGCAACCAGTATCAACACAAGATTTTGGAACACATAGGACTCTCCTTTCCTATGTGTGCCTACTCACAGCATAACATATACGTGGTCGGACAATTAAGTTCGCGAACTCGCCACCGTGTGCTTGCCGTGGCAGCACTGGACAAAAGCCTTAGTATGGTTTGATGACGCTGACATATCAACATTTCACAGCTGTGTTGTTGTTGATCTATGGCAGTCTCTTTCTGAGTGGCATCTATTACTGTCTGTGTGTTTTGGTGTGCCACAGGGAAAATGTCAGAGCTTGAATTTGCCAAGACCTTTTGGAGAGGCAAGATGACATTTTAGGCCGTGTCATCACAGGTGATGAAACATGGGTCTACAAATATGACCCTGAAACGAAGCGTCAAAGTGCACTATAGAAGACTGCCAATTCCCCATGAACAAAAAATTCCTTCAGTCCAAATCAAGAGTCAAAAGAATGTTGCAGACTTTTTTTGATATTAGAGGGATTGTTCATTATGAATTTGTATCAACTGG
>Ga0123353_10011225_pt1 | contig 12605 bp, 20 predicted proteins | sample TergutLab28metaG_3_FD_92763 | JGI IMG/M metagenome (GOLD analysis project Ga0123353, IMG submission 92763) | Labiotermes labralis P3 segment gut microbial communities from Petit-Saut dam, French Guiana - Lab288 P3 | ecosystem: Host-associated > Arthropoda: Insects > Digestive system > Gut ... | reverse complement strand
GATATATCAAGAGAACAATATCAGCGTATCAGAGAAGAAGCAGAAAAAAAGCTCGACCAGATACGGGCAACATTGCAGACGCTTGCAGCCGAGCAGATAAAGGCGGCCCAAGGCGTAGCAGCAAATAACGAATACTTCGAGCGGTTTTTGAAATATCAGAACGTTGAAGCGTTAGACAGGCTCATGCTTGTCGAGCTGATTCACAGGATATACATCAACGAAGATAAGTCGGTTAAAGTGGAATTTAACTTTGACGACCAGTATTTGCGGATCATGGACTTTGTTCAGCAGAACACAGTCGAGCCACCGCTTAGATTGACGCTAGAAAAGAAGAACTAAAAACTATAGGAGTAGAGTTTGGTATATGGGGTCGGCGACATGTGCGGCACATATAATACGCAAAGCCTTTGGAGGGGTTTCGCCGCAGCGCTTTTTTACAGTCCGCGCATCTGACGAAGCCCCCGAACAAGTACACCTTCCGGCCCCCTGCCGGGGTACAAGTGTCACGTTGCAACAGACGTTGGGCGGTGTCAAATTCCTCCTGCGTGAAGGTTGGCGCATGCGTGTTTTCTTTAATAAACCACTCGTTTGGGGAGGTAGTCACCCGGTCATGCACTTTATAGCTTACCACGCGCTGCTTGCCCTGCACCATATGGCCGAGATTCACTTGATCGGTTAAAACGCGCCGCACAGTGGAACTCACCCAAAGACCGTCGCAGATTTCCGTGCTGGGGTTGTTGTAGGCGAAGCCCTTCGAGTGCTTATACGCCGTAGAATTGGGAACGCCCAACTCATTGAGCCGCTTGGCGATCCCGGCGAGGCTCATACCGTCGTGGATAAACCAGCGCAAAATGTCCCGCTTAATCGGAACGACTTCTTCATCCAGAAGCAGGCGGTTTTTATCCTTTGGGTCTTTGATGTAGCCGTAGGGCGCAAAAGCGCCTATAAACTCGCCCTTGCGGCGCTTGTGGTCGAAGGTGCGCCGTACATCGCTGGAGGTTTTCGCGGCGAAGCGGTCATTCATCAGGCCCGTGATGGGCACCTCCAGACCGGTGATTGCCTCCGGGTTTGTGAATGTGTCGATCTTGGGATCGCCCGTGGAAATGAAACGCACGTTTTTCTGCGGAAAATATTGTTCGAGATAATACCCCTGGTCAGAGTAGTTTCTAAATGCGCGTGATAGCGTTTTGCACACCACGCAATTAACTTTGCCGTCCTCAATGTCAGCAATCACACGCATAAAACTTGCGCGGGTATCATCGGTGCCCGTCAGTCCATCGTCGATATAAAAATCAATAATAACATATTGGCCTTCAAAATACTGCTCCACAAATTCCATCAGTATTTTTTTCTGGTTCACCACGCTTTCGCTTTCCACGTTGCCGTCCTCGCGTGATAGACGAATATATACAGCGATGCGCCAGATCATATTTGCAGTTGCTTTTGGATTGGGATTCAGTTTAGGCGGTCTGCCGCGCACGGCATATCCCTCCCTTCGCGCATTCATTGGTACCATGATCGCTCTAAAAGGCCCTACAGTCAAGTCATTTCTGCTTGTGTGCGGAGAGATAAAAGAGGGCGTAACTGGCCTGGTTTTTGTGACAATGCACCAATGCAGAAACCGCCCCCGCACATCTTTATGCGTGGGCGGTTTTGTCCTATTAGTGCTTATCCTGTCGGGACATGTTTTCTTTCGCCTGAAAAATATGCCCGCATCGGCTATAGATTTTCTCGCCATTATGTGCTATAATCGGAATGTGCAGCTACAGCAAAGCAACGAGGAGGGCAGGCTGATGCCGGTCGACTTCAAGAAAACAGCGAAAGTGCTCTATCAACCCAAGATCGCTCCGAGCATCATCGACGTGCAGGAGATGAGCTTCATCATGGTCGACGGCAGCGGTGATCCCAATACCAGCATAGCATACAAGCACGCGCTGGAGGTGCTGTACGGACTGTCCTACTGCATCAAAATGAGCAAGATGAGCGGTGCGGAGCCGGAGGGATATTACGATTATGTCGTGCCGCCGCTGGAGGGCCTGTGGTGGCATATGGACGGCGGCGCTATCCAGGACAGATCGGACAAGGACAGCTTTTGCTGGACTTCGATGATCCGTCAGCCGGAATTTGTGACGCCGGAAGCCTTCGAATTTTTTAAGGCTGTTCTCGCGAAGAGAAAGCCAGATTTGGATTTGTCTGTGGCACGGCTTGAGAAGTTCACCGAGGGCCTTTGCGTGCAGGTGATGCACATCGGCTCCTATGACGATGAGCCCGCGACCATCGCCGCGATGGAGCAATATGCCGCTGAAAACGGCTATGTGTTCGACCAAAGCGAAACCCGCCGCCATCATGAGATTTATCTCGCCGACCCGCGCAAGACCGCGCCGGAAAAGCTGAAGACCGTGATTCGATATCCAGTGAGGAAAGTGATGAGGTAGGCGATGAACGATAAAACCTACGAATATAACGCTACAATCCGGCCCGCCGACCTCGGCGGCGCATACATCATCTTCCCCTATGACATCCGCGCGGAGTTCGGCAAGGGCCGCGTGAAGGTTCACGCGACATTCGACGGCGAACCCTACGACGGCAGCATCGTCAACATGGGCGTGAAGAACCCGGACGGCTCGGTTTGTTATATCATCGGCGTGCGCAAAGATATCCGGGAGAAGATTGGCAGGCAGTCAGGGGATACGGTGCGGGTGACGATACGAGAAGGGAGTAGCCATGCCAAAGCCACGCAAAATGTTGGGTAGCGCGAACGCGCCCTATATCCTGTCGCTCATGCGACTGATAGATACGCAGAGTAAGGCGACGATTGTCGCCTGGTGTATGGACTACGTCGAAGCGCATATTTTGCCCATATTCGAGAAGCACTGTCCCGGCGACGACCGCCCCCGGCAGGCCATTGCCGCCGCGCGGGATTGGTTTGATGGCAAGAAAAAACTGCCCGAGGTCAGGCAGATCATATTGCATGAGTGCCACGCCGCCGCGCGGGAACTTGACAGCAACCCCACCGCCCAGGCAGCGGCGCGGGCCTGCGGGCAGGCGTCGGCCTGTTTTCATACGCCGACGCATTCGCTGGGTCTGGCCTTTTACGGCGCGGCGGCGATTGCCTATGACCGCGTGGGGCTTGGCGAAATGCCGGAGGTCTACGACCGAATCGCCGCCGAGGAGTGCGCGAAGATGGAGGCGGCGCTGCGGGCCGTGGCGGTGGCGGATGAGCCTAACCCAGCGAAGATCAACTGGGGGTGCTGAGAATGCCACAGCTAATGGTAACGCTTCTTGTCATACTTCTGCCTGCCGCCCTCGCTTGCGGTGTAATATATCTCTGCCAAAAACGTGCCTTTGAACGCACCGAATATTTCACAGCCACGCGCAAGCCCTATCGCGCCGTGCGCAGGGATGTGGGCCTATGGGGCGAGTATCACACTTACCGCAAACTGAACAAACTGCCGGGGCAGAAAAAGTTTCTCTTCAACTGCTATGTACCAAAGGATGGCGGCGCGTTCACAGAAGTCGATTTGATTATGCTGCACACCTCTGGCGTGTATGTGTTCGAGTCTAAGAACTATGGTGGGTGGATTTTCGGCAACGAAGCCGACCAGCAATGGACGCAGTCCTTCCACAGCGGGCGCAAGGAGCGATTCTACAATCCACTCATGCAGAACAACAGCTACATCAAGCAGTTGCAGCGGTTTTTACCGGGGCTGACACGGGGGGCGTTCCAGTCTGTCATCGTGTTCAGCGAACGCTGTGAACTGCGAAAGGTCACGCTGACATCGCAGCAGCATCTTGTCGTGAAGCGGGATCGGCTGCCCCGCGCCATTGCGCCATATCTCCGGCGGCAACTGTTGTCCCCTGCGGACATAGATCAGATATACCAACGGCTATTCCCACAAACGCAGTTGACAGAGCAGCAAAAGCAGGCGCATGTGCGCCGCGTTGCTGATATCGTGGAGAACCGCATATGCCCGTATTGCGGCAGTGCGCTGGTGGTCAGAACCGCGAAGCAAACCGGGAATCAGTTTTTGGGGTGCAGCAAGTATCCGGCGTGCAAATACACGGCGAACGGTTGAGTCGGTCTACCGCACATAGTCAATTCGCCCATCCTCTATAGGGTGGGCCTCTTTGGTGCCGTCGGGATAACCCACAGCAATGGCGATGGCAAACTCATGCGTGGCAGGAAATTTCAGTAGCTCGGCGAAATAGTCCCCGCGCGGGCCATTGAAGGCGGCGGCGGGCAGACCCAGGATCACCGTGCCCAGCCCCATCGACTGCGCGGCGATGGCGATGTTCTGCACGGCGATGCCGCTGTCGAGCTTGCTCCAGTTGCTTTCCCTGTCCGCGCTGATAAAAATCGCGGTGGGCGCGGCGTAGAAGATATCGCCCTCGCGGCCCAAAATGGCGCTGGCCTCCGCGTTGACCTCGGCGATCACGGCGGCGTTCTGCACCACGGTGAAGTGCCAGGGCTGCAAATTGCGCGCGCTGGGGGATTCCACGGCGGCGCGCAGCAGGGCTTGCAACTGCTCCTCGGTGATCTGTTCCGGCTTGTATTGCCGGATGCTGCGGCGTTCGGATATGGCGGTCAGGACGGGGTTGGTCATGTGAAAGCGCTCCTTTATCATGATAAATTCCAAGTCTTGAGTTCAACATAGGGGTCGCACTGCGCGAGAAACAGTCGTTCCGCTTTGCCGCCGAAAGCCGCGAAGCTGTCAACAACGGTGTCCAACGCAGATTTCAATTCATCGCGGTTCATTTTGAGCGCCAGAGCGGTGTGCGGAACCCACTGGTTCGGCAGATAATACCCGTTCTCGCCGACGCTGCCCAAAGGCTCCAGCAAACGATTTATACTGGCGTTGAAATCCAGCAGATACTCGTTCATCACAGGGGCGGCGAAGAGGACTGCGGGCATGAAAATGCCAAGCGAGGCCCAAAAAACATCCCCTCGGCAGAATTTCGCGATGTTCTTATCAAGGCGATTGATCATGGGCTGCGACTGCTCGGCGCAAATACAAGCAAGCGTTATGTGCGGCGGGATTTCCTGCTCCAGCATATATGAATTCACGCCGCTTTGGGCGATTTGCCGGATGAGGCAGCTGAATTTATCTTCCGATGCGTGGTCGAAATATAGGCCAATAGCATAGTTCATTTATATAGCTCCTTTGCTGGCATTATTGCTATTGTATTCATGCAACCGCCCCTCCCGTATTCCCCGCGTCCAACGTACCCTCAAGCTCCATCAGCAGGCACTTCACCCGCGAGGTCACCACAGGCCGGTGCCGCATGCCCTTGGGGATGATTAGCAAATCTCCCTGCTTGAGGGATACAAGGCCGTCCTCCAATCCAATGTCAAATTGGCCTTCGATCACATAGAACAGTTCGTCAGAGTGCTCATGTATATGAAAATCCAGCGTGCGATCCTCCACTTGTAGCACACTAAGGCTATGGCCGTTGAGATTGCCGACGTTGAGATATTCAAACAGACCGGCGTTGTTTGCCGCCTGTAGCAGATTCACTTTTTCAAGCATAGTCACGTCACCCTTCGTTTCGGCCCCGTCAGCGCAAAGCTGAACTCAACCATCCGCTTGAGTTCTTCATCCGGCACATCGCCGCCCAAGCGCACGGTCAGCCAGTTGTCTTGTCCCGGCAACGCATCCTGATATACCCCGCGAAAAAAATCGGCTTCCATCGGCGGGAGTTTCAGGTGCACGTGCGGGCCGTCCTTACGCTCATAAATGAAAGCAAAGCACTTCTTGCTGACGCGATGGCGCATGGCAGCGCAGTTAGGGGTGATCTTAAAGGGATAATCCTCATAAGCGCCGGGGTGTGTCAGGCAATGGTCAATCAGGTCTTGGCGGGTCATAACAGCGTTTCCTCCAACTTCAACGGCACGGCTTTGCCGATGCACAGGCTGTTTAATCGGCATTTAATATCAATTGAATGTTGTCTTCATCAATTGCGAAAAACTCAATGCCATATGGAGCTGAGGATACAGCTTCTTTCGATTGCGCAATCATCTGCTTGTTGTCGGTTAACTCTTTAAAAAACATTCTATTGTCATTATCAAAGTCGGGAGCTTCAGACCACACCGGTGTTTCTCTGAGTACGTTATTTTCGATAGTCCAATAGTTGCATTGAAAGGTGCTGTTGCGACCGCCATCTACGAACACGCCCGGTAATGACGGGTCAGTGGAGGGATGCAATGTCTTGTAGTACATATTTATTTGTCGCCCTATTATACTGACATTGCCGTCCCGCAAATGATATATGTTGGCGAATATGTTTCCGCCCTCGATGCCATTGCCGTATGCAAGAACCAGTTCGGGAATTCCATCATTATTAATATCTACCGGCGCAAAGCCCCAAGCATGGTGAGGCTCATCTTCGGCGTAATTTGCTGGCTCACTCAAAAATCCCGCGTATGCATTCTGCCATGGCCCTGCAGCGTAAAACAGCTTTATCTGTGGCTGCTCGTAATTCACCGTAGTTTTTGCATCTGTCGTCAACGTAATGTTTTCTGTTGTTGTAATGATGATCGCAATCGTTTCTTCTGGCGGTGTATCCGTATGCCCGCAAGCAAACAGCAACAGCGCCAACGCCGCAATAAGTGCAAATAGCTTTTTCATAAAGAATCCCCCTTGTTTAGTATGCTTCCTAACGCATCCTCAAACGCCCGATCCTGCTCCGCTCCGCGCTTGCCCGGCCCCTTCAACCGCCCGCCGCCCCTGCGGATTTTCTGCGCGGTATGCCGCTGATGCAGCAATGCATCGATATTGTCGCCGGTGTAAAGCATGCCGTTTTGATTGAGTGGCACCGCGCCTTTAGCAAGGCACATGGCAGCGAGGCCATAATCCTGCGTAATAACTACATCGCCCTTTTGCACTAGATTAACCAGCGCGAAGTCCACGCTGTCAGCCCCCTTAGAGACCGTGATGGTGCGCGCGCCCTCTTTGTTGAACTCATGTGCGGTGTCGCAGAGGATGAGGCATTCCACGCTATGCTGCCGGGCAATGCGCGCGGCGATGTCAACGACAGGGCAACCGTCGGCGTCAATGAGGAGTCTAATCATGGTGTTCCACCCCAATCAACTCCGCGTCGGCGTGCTCCTCCATAAAGCGGATGACCTCGTCCAAAGACCGTCGCGCATGAGCGGCTTCGCCAGACACGACAGCGACGCCAACCGTCAGCGTTTGATGCATATCCTGCGTATCCACCTCCGCGACAGATGCGTTGAATCGCTGCCGGGTTTTGTCGATCAAGCTGTGGCGCACCTGCCGCTTGTCTTTCAGCGACGCGGCATGGGGGATATGGAATGTCAGTTTTGCGGACTCTACATGCATTGCGCCAGCCTCCGCGTCACTGCAACGTCTTCGGGTTGGTGTAGCCGGGTTTGACCAGGACATTGTCCTTGCCCCGGACGCACTCGTCGTACACACCCTCCCATTCGCCGAAGGAATATTCCTCCACGCTGACGCTGATGTACTTGCCCGGTTTGCCCATGGTCTTTTTGACCACGGCGGCGATCTGCTCGGCGGCGTCCTGCAATTGCTTCTGGCTGGGGCCGCTGATGGTTTTGATGACGATGTGTGGCATGGTGATGTTCCTCCTAAAAATTGTTATGTTATAATGGGGTGAAATCGTGGGTGTCGTCGCAGATAATCATACGTTCCATGCCTCCTGCAATTCGACGATGCTTTGCCAGCGTTCTTCCCGCGCATCGCTGACGGCTCTTAAGGCAACAGCATAGCGTTCCTGCGAGAGTGGCCATGCTTCGGGGGAGCGGTTACTGTTTGTAAAGAGCACAAAAGCAATACCGCCCATGTTCCATACATTGCTGACTTCGTCAATCAAAACACCGTCAACGCGTTCTTCGGGAGAAGATGTTCTCACCATGTGGCCCCAATGCGCTTTGTTGCCATAGGCTTTGCCTTTCGTGTAGAAATCGATATCGCAAATGACTGTGCGCCTGCTGGCAAAATCCCACATCAGGCTGCCGTCATAGAAATCAACGGCAGTATAGCCCTTCCCTGCGGCAAACACATGAAAAGCCAGTATGTCATCAAAAATCTGCACACGATCCTCAAGGGGAATCGTTTTGAATTTCGCATGGTCGTCCGGGTACATCCTGTGCGCACACACAGCATCCACCCAGTCAAATACAAGCGCGAAGCCCTCGCTGATTTCCTCCGCTTTGACAAGATGAATCAGTGTGGGATGCATCAAATCCAAGTAAACAGGCGCGGCGGCTTTCAGGCGTTCAATCGCGCTTTCGATGGTGTATACTCCGCTGTGGGCGCGCCCGCGAACTTGACGAAGTACCGCCTGCCGTCCTTCTCCACGCCAAAGCAAATGTTGCCAGAGTCCTGGCCGTCAAAGACCTGGAACACCTTTCCGTATTTGCTGATAAAAGAGAAGTCAAAAGGCTCCTTGAGCTTGTAGCGTACGCCGTCAATCTGTTGGGTGATCATGCTATTCCCCCACCACCTTCATAGAAAACCTGCGCTTGCGCGGCCCATCAAACTCGCAGAAAAACACGCCCTGCCATGTGCCCAGCAGGGGCCTGCCGCCATCGATAATCACCGTCGCGCTGCTCCCTATGGCAGAGGCTTTTAGGTGCGCGGCGCTGTTGCCCTCTGCATGGTGGAACTCCGGCCTGTCAGGATAAGCCTCGTGCAGGCCCAGCAGAAGATCGTGCACGACGTCCGGGTCGGCGTTCTCGTTGATGGTGATGCCCGCCGTTGTGTGTGGGCAGAATATCACGGCAGTGCCGCTAGTGATGCCGCTTTTGGCAACGGCCTCGCGCAGCTGCGAGGTGATGTTGATGAAATCCTCGCGTGGGGTGCTGAGGGAGTACTCAAACAGCATATTGTTCTCCTTATTTTTCACTGCTCCTATTATAAGCCATTTGGGGCAAGTTTGCAACGTTTTTCTGGACAGACGCGGCGGCGTGTGCTATACTATTTATAATATAAGGACAAGCAGGGGGGAACGCAATGGCCGCATCACCGGGCAACTGCTACATATGCGGCGCGACGCTGGGCAAGGTCGCGCTGAAGAACCACATTCTCAAGGCGCACAACGATCCGGCAGGCGAACAGGAGTGTCGTCTGCTAAAGGTCGAGGGCGCGTACGACAAGAACTTTTGGCTGCTGATCGACGTACCAGCGGACAAAACGCTCAACGCCATGGACACTTTTCTTCGCAAAATCTGGCTAGAGTGCTGCGGGCATCTGAGCGCCTTTCGCGGCGCGGGCAAAAGCACCAAGGTCGGCGCGCTGCCCATTGGCGCGGTAATCACCCATGAATACGACTTCGGCTCCACCACCGAGTGCCTGATCACCGTCGTAGCTGAAACCCGACGGCCCAAGCAACGCGAGGTCGTGCGCCTGCTGGCGCGCAACGTGCCGTCCGGCGATGTTTGCGCCGCCTGCGGCAAGGACGCTGACGTGATCTGCTGCGAGTGCATGTGGGACGGCGGCAACCCCTGTTACTGCGACGCCTGCGCCGAGGGGCATGAGCACGACATCACGCTGCCGCTGACCAACTCTCCGCGCTGCGGCGAGTGCGGGTATGACGGCACGCTGGACGTGTTTGCGTTTGATCCGGAGAAGGTGATGAAGGTGCCGCCCGATTGAAAACGCGGAAATCAATCACAGGCTCTGCGCGCCCTGTCCAATTTCGAAGGCATGAAAGGATACGGCCTAATTGTCCACAATCGCTCTGATAGCATGGCAGGGGCACCTGTATGACGATAAGCTGTTGACGCAGTATCACTAGTATGATACAATATCAAGGGGTGACATAATGAGCAAAAAGAAGCCACCGAAATGGTGGGAATTCGATGGTTGGGTATGGGCTGGGGCAGGCGTGGGCATTGTGATTGCCTTCGGCCTGTTCTGCCTTGTGCAACTGCTTGTGAACGGCACAGAAGCATTCTTCGATTTTATAGGTGACGCCAAAACACCCCTGAGCGATATTATCAGCATGACGGCAACAGCCATTGGCGGTCTTGCCATTGGAGGCGTTGCTGTTATGCAGTACCGTAAACACAAGTGGGCGGAGTATCAAACAGCGCACCAGATCAAGTTGGACGAGGAAACAAAAACGGGGGAAAGACTGAGTAAGGCCATAGAGCATTTAGGCGATGGAGAGGCGGGCGAGATACAAAAGTTACATATACGCCTTGGCGCAATCTACGAGTTTAACAATTTAGCGAAAGATTCCCCGAGAAACAGGAAAACCTGTGTCTGGATCATAACTCAGTATATTAGGAGCTACCCCGCAAAAGCAGGAAAAGCGTTGCCACTAGATGTTAACGCCGCAGCTCATGTTTTGGCATCCATGGTACGGGATTTGATAGAAGATATGGCCGGACGCGCAAGCGAGAGTAATAAGGCAGGCCCATCAAAATCCATACGAGAGGCTGCAGAAGCACTCAGTTATCTTGCGGAACAAAAGCTCTTTGAATGGCAGTGGAAGAAATTAAATGCGAATTGGTTAGATATGCAAGATACAGTCCTTAGAGGAGCAGACCTCGAGGAGGCCTGTTTTGAGAGAGCTAATCTTCGGGGTGCGCATCTTGAGGGCACACACCTTCGCATTGCCAATCTAAAAAATACCAACCTGTCGGAGATAACAGCAAACGACAAGACCGTCTTTTATGGAGCGCGCATTAACGGAAGAACATCTTTCTCGTCTGACGTGGAAGTAGATGTGAGCCATGATAAGACTTTTATCACGCAAGTCATATTCCCGAAATAGCAAAACTGCCGGGCCTCCACCCGGCGGTTGTATTGTCAATATAGTTGCGTCTATTCGCGTTTGCCCGTGAGGATGAAATTGCTGTAGCTGTGGGTATCTTCGAAGACAAAATCGGCCAGCTCATCGAAATCCATCTGCAGGGCCAGTTCAAAAACATCCTGAATTGCGAACATATTCACCTTGCCGGTGGCCCGGACGGCCATAATCTGCTCGTAGACCTTATCAGTCATTGGCTTCGGCCTCCTCCCCTTCGGCGGTTTCTTCGGTGGGAGCCTCGGCGGCGGTGATCGCGATGACCTCGCCACCCGCCGCTTCGATCACTTCCGCTGCGGCGGCAATCAGGTCAGCCGTGTCCACCTCGTCCACCGGGGCCTCCGCAGGGGTTTCCTGCGGAGCCGGGGCGGTCTTTTCCGGGGGGCCGTAGCGCCAGGCGCTGGAGCCGCCGAGGTTCTTGCCGAGAAGCGCGCGCGTCAGTTTGTACTCTGGCCCTATGAGGCCCAAGCCGATGAGCCAAACCCTCATGGCAAAAGACTCGTTCTCGAAGCCGTCCGCCGGGGCCTTCGCCGTCACCCGCTTCTTCTCCCGCGCGGTTTTGCAGAGGTGGGAAATGAAGGTGGCGTATGCGTCGATGTGCGCGCCGTCGACCGTGCCCTTGAACCAGGGGAAGGCGATCCTGTCGGAAAGCACCTGAATCGGCAGGCTGTCGACGTTCAGCGCCTTTTTGATCAAAATCTCCTTTGCAGCAACCATCGCGACCAGGCGGTCGATGGCAGGCGGATCGAAGCCGTTGAGGGGCATTTCGATGCAAACACAATCTTCTTCCGGCTCGTCTGCCTGCGGGGCCTGCTCGAAGGGCGCGCCCACCACCGCAAAGTGCTTGCTGTGTTCGGTTTTGCCGTCCGGCGCGGGTTTGATATATACATCCCGCGAGTCATGCGTGAAATACATTCCGTAGCCAGCGGCCTCAGCCTCTTCGGCGGTGTCGAAGCGCTCTTGGCAAAGCAGCGTCCCGCGCGGGGTGATGAGGTAGAAGGTGCGGTCGGGTTCCGGCTCGAAGCCGCGCTCGACAAGCCCGACGAGGAGGTTCAGCGAGTCGGGGCCGGTCAGGGTGCCGTCTTTCGCGAGGTGGTAGTCAGGCCCAATTTGGTATGCCGCCGAGGGCATTCCGAGGTATTTCGCCGGGGTTCCGAGGATGTCCGCGATGGCCTTCGCAAGGGCTTTCCGGGTGGTGGGATTGAACTTCTGAGTCATGAGTGTAGCCTCCGTTTTTGTTGATGTACAAGGTTTTCCCCCTTGCCATGAACAGTATAAACGATGTGGCGCGTGATTGCAAGTCACGGTAGTAGACGATGTTTTGGGCACGATTCGGGTAGTAATTGGTGGTATTACCCCATGCTTGTCCCCGCCGCCCGCCTCTCCCAAAGCAGCAATGCAAACAGCAGGCGCACGGGTGATTTTCACAGAAAAGCAGCGGGCAGCGCTGGTTCACCGCCCGGGACGAGTTCAAGCAGCATGAAAGCAGGCCCCAACAATCGTCGATATTCGACAATATATTGAGGTGCCCTATGATTTCTATGATTTCCTATGAAAAAACCCACCTGAAAAAGGCTATTCTATGAAAAAATGTTTATGACTGCAAAAATAGGCAAGACGCCGGAAAGGGTACGAGAACGAGAAAGGTTCAACGCCGGAAAGTCTTGATATCATTGGCTTCCGGCGCGGACAAGGTTTGATTATTCTGTCGAAAACTTTTCTGGAAAGTGTGCGAAAAGCGCAAGGCTTAACTGGGTCACTGAAAGCGCGCGAAACTCGCGCGAGGGCCTTGGGCGTTCCGCCCGAAAGGG